>Ga0114129_10003386_pt1 | contig 22402 bp, 17 predicted proteins | sample RhiMetdeltSRZDD1_FD_80071 | JGI IMG/M metagenome (GOLD analysis project Ga0114129, IMG submission 80071) | Populus rhizosphere microbial communities from Tennessee, USA - Rhizosphere MetaG P. deltoides SRZDD1 (version 2) (version 2) | ecosystem: Host-associated > Plants > Roots > Rhizosphere >... | reverse complement strand
CGTCGCCGAGACCAACGATCGCAAGATCACGAAGGCGGTGGCGGTTATTCTGCTGGCGCACTATCTCGGTGACATCCACCAACCGCTTCACGTCGGCGCCGAGTACTTCGATGCCGCCGGCAAGCCGTTCGAACCATCACCGGCGGTCGCGGGCTTTGCGGATCAGGGCGGCAACAAGCTCACGCTGTTCACGCTTGTCGGCGGGCAAGAGACGACCGCTGGAAAGTTCCACGGCTACTGGGATGGTCAGACGGTCACGAATGCATTCGGTGACGCGCCGGATCATAGCGTCGCCCAAAAGCTCGCGAAGGCTGAACCGGCCGGCTGGAAACTCGACGGGCCCGTGTTGACGTGGGCGGAGCAGCTCGCCAACGAGGTGCTGCCAATGGCTCGTGTGGCACACGATCGGCTCCTGTTCAAGGCGATCACGTTCCACACGGGCGACAAAGACATCGTCAGCGGTCGTGCGGAAGAAAAGGTCAAGGACCATCAGACGTTCTACGCCCATTGGGCCGCCGCCACTGTCAAAACCGAGATTCACAAAGCCGGTTGGCGGCTCGCGGCCCTGCTCGAAGAAGCTCTTCAGTGACCGTGCATCCCTGTCGCCGGCTAAGGCATACTTACCCAGTACAGCCCTGGCATGCGTGAGCCATCCGCCCGTTCGCGCGCCCTTTCGGCGGCCTTTGCGCTCGCGGCCGTGTGCCTGGCGGGAGGGTCCTCCGTTCATGTCCGGGCGCAGTACGACCCGCGACCGACGGCCCGCGCTGGCGGCCCCGCCGTCATACCGGCGAATGTCATCAGTCAGTATTGCGTCGGCTGCCACAACAGCAGATTGAAGACGGCAGGGCTGCAGCTCGACAGCCTGGACATCAACCACGTTGCCGACAACGCGCAGCAGTGGGAGAACGTCGTCACGAAGCTTCGGACCGGCGAGATGCCGCCGCCGGGCCGGCCGCGGCCGGACGCCGCGACCTATCGTGCCGTTGCAGCGTCACTCGAACGCGAGCTGGACGCGGCGGCCGCCGCGCAACCACACCCGGGACGCGTGCCGGTTCACCGCCTGAATCGCAGCGAGTACATGAACGCCATCCGCGATCTGCTTGGATTGGAGATCGACGCCCGCGCGCTCTTGTCAGCGGACGAAGCCGACCAGGAAGGTTTCGACAACGTGGCCAGCGTGTTGTCGGTCTCACCCGCGCTGCTCGAGAACTACCTGTCGGCCGCGCGAGCGATCAGCCGCTTGGCGGTCGGCGATGCGGGCCTGCACCCGGTGATCGACACCTTCAAGATCTCCAAAGCACTCGTGCAGGACGAACGCCTCAGCGACGACCTGCCGTTCGGCTCCCAGGGCGGCGCGCTGATTCGCTACTACTTTCCGCTCGACGCCGAGTACACGATCAAGGTCCTCCTGCGACGACAGGAGTATGACTACATCATCGGCATGGGCGAGCCCCACCAGCTCGACTTCCGCCTCGACGGCGCGCGCATCAAGCGGTTCACGGTCGGTGGGGAAGCGAAGGGCATGACGACGCCGGAGAACTTCGCCGGCAACACGCAGGGCGATCCGGCGTTCGAAGAGTACATGCACACGGCCGACGCGCACCTCGAGGCGCGCGTCGCGGTGAAGGCCGGCCTTCACGAGGTCGGCGTGTCCTTCGTCCGGCGATTCTGGGAAGGCGAAGGCGTGCTGCAGCCGCCGCAGACCGGGTTCGGCCGCACGACGAACGAGTACTACCACGGCAATCCCGCCGTGGAGATCGTGATGATCGGCGGTCCGTACGGCTTGCCCACCGGAGCTCGAGCCCCGTCAGCGGAGCGAAGGTGGGCGCCGTCGCCTGGAGACTCGGCGAGCCGGCGGACGATCTTCACGTGCCGTCCGAAAGACGCCGCCGGCGAGGAGCCGTGCGCCAGACAGATTCTGTCGACGCTCGCCTCGCGCGCGTATCGGCGTCCCGCGACCGAGCGCGATGTCGAGACCCTGCTCGGTTTCTACCGCGAGGCGCGAGCCCACGACAGCTTCGAGGCCGGCATCCAGCGCGGGATCGAGCGCATCCTCGCCGCTCCAGGTTTTCTCTTCCGGGTCGAGCGCGAGCCGGCCGGAACCTCCGCCGGCGCGGCCTACCGTGTGGACGATCTCGACCTGGCATCGCGGCTGTCGTTCTTCCTCTGGAGCAGCATCCCGGACGACGAGCTCCGAGACGCAGCCGCTCGTGGAACGCTGCACGATCCGCCGGTGTTGAAGCTGCAGGTGCAGCGGATGCTGCGCGATCCGCGCTCGAAGGCGCTCGTCGACAACTTCGTCAGCCGCTGGCTCGAGCTGAGCAAGCTGCCGGGCGTCGTTCCCGACACGGAGCTGTATCCTGAATTCGACGAAAACCTTCGCGATGCGATGGAGCAGGAGACCAAGCTTTTTGTTGCCAGCCAGATCCACGACAACCGCAGCGTGGTGGAGCTGTTGACGGCCGACTACTCGTTTCTCAACGAACGTCTGGCGACGCACTATGGCATCCGCAATATCTACGGCAGCCATTTCCGGCGCGTGGCGCTCACGGACAGCCCACGCGGAGGGCTCCTCGGCCAGTCGAGCCTCCTGACGGTCACGTCGTATCCCAACCGGACGTCGGTCACGATGCGCGGACGCTGGCTGCTCGCGAACCTGCTCGGTGCGCCACCGCCGCCACCGCCGCCGGACATCCCGGCGCTCAAGGAGTCGGGTGTCGAGGGTCAGCCTCGATCGCTGCGCGAGCGGATGGAGATGCATCGGAAGAATCCGACGTGCGCCTCGTGTCATCAGCGTATGGATCCGCTCGGGTTCGCGCTCGAGAACTTCGATGCCGTCGGAAAGTGGCGCACCGTCAGCGACGGCGTTCCGATCGATCCGTCCGCGTCGTTCCCGGACGGCTCGCGATTCGAGGGGGTCGCGGGTCTGCGGACGCTCATGGTCAGCCACAAGGACGACTTCGTCCGCACGCTCAGCGGCAAGCTTCTGGCCTATGCGATCGGTCGTGGCCTCGACCATCACGACGCACCGACCGTCCGCGGCATCGCACGTGACGCGGCGGCCGCCGATTACACCTGGTCCGCGATCATTGCCGGCATCGTCAGGAGTACACCATTCAGCATGGCGGTGGGAGGTCAGGAGGCGGAAAAGACAACAGGAGATCAGGAGGTCAGGAGAATCTTTTGAAAAACAAGATCTCCTGATCTCCTAATCTCCTGTTTGATCTCCTAAACTCGGCAGAAGCAGGTTGGCTATGACCATTTCGAAGCTCGCAATACCGCGGCGTACTATTCTGCGCGGCATGGGATCGATGCTCGCGCTGCCGCTGCTCGACAGCATGATGCCCGCGCTGTCGGCGCTGCAGAAGACGGCGGCCAAGCCGATCAACCGGTTCGGCGTCATGTACGTCCCCAACGGCATGATCATGAAGAACTACCTGCCGTTGACCGAAGGCCGGGGCTTCGAGCTCACGCCCACGTTGAGCGCGCTGGCGCCATTTCGCGAACAGGTGCTCGTGCTGAGCGGCCTCGAGTGCATTCCGACTCCCGGACGGCCGGGTGGCGCGCACGCGAAAGCGAGCACGCGATTCCTCACCGACGTGTCCCCTCCGTTGAGTGAAACGTGGCTCGACGCCGGCATCTCGATGGATCAGATCCTCGCGCAGGAAACGGGGAAGCGGACGCAGATCGCGTCGCTCGAGCTGGCGATGGAATCCGGTGAGACGGCCGGCGCCTGCGACACCGGGTTCGCCTGTCCCTACACGAACACGATCAGCTGGAAGAGCCGGAACACGCCGCTGCCGACGCAGAACAACCCGCGGGTGATCTTCGAGCGCCTATTCGGCGACAGCACCAGCACGGATCCCGAGGTCCGGCGCGCGCGGCTGCGGCAGCAGCGCAGCGTGCTCGATTCGGTCGGCGACGAGGTCGCGCACCTGCAGGGCAGACTTCCGCAGAGCGATCGGACGAAGCTGTCCGAGTACCTCGAGGCCGTTCGCGGCGTGGAACAGCGCATACAGATCGCCGAGGCGCAAAGCGACCAGCAGCTGCCGCTCGTCGATCACCCGGCTGGCATCCCCGCCACCTGGGACGATCACATGAACCTGATGCTCGACCTGCAGGTGCTGGCGTTTCAGTGCGATCTCACGCGCGTCATCACCTTCATGGTCGGCCACGAGCACAGCGGCATGACCTATCCACAGATTGGGGTGCCCGACGCGCATCACCCCATTTCGCATCATCAACAGGAGCCTGAAAAAGTCGCGAAGGTCGCGAAGATCAACGCGTATCACGTGCAGATGTTCGCCCGGCTGCTGGCGAAGCTGCAGGCCACGCCCGACGGCGACGGCACGCTCCTGGATCACGTGACGCTGATGTACGGTGCGGGGATCGCCGACAGCAACAGCCACTCGCCGATCGATATCCCGATGATCCTGGCAGGAGGCGGCGCCGGACACCTGCAGGGTGGACGACACGTGCGGTTCAAGAACATGCCGCTCGCCAATCTGCACCTGACGCTGATGGATCAGTTCGGCGTGCACCAGGATCAGATCGGCGACAGCACGGGACGGGTCGATGCCGGGATTCTGTCGCTGTAGGACGCTGCGACAACCTCCTGTAGCGCAGCCCATCAGGGCTGCGAACGCAGGGCTGAAGCCCTGCGCCACGGCTGTAGTCTTCTTTTGTGGGCTCGTCGCCCTGGCGTCGGCGGTCGGCCTGGGGGCCGCGACCGATCCGCGGTTGATCCAGGCCGTCAAGAACAGAGACCTTGAATTGGTACGCGCACTGCTGAAGCAGCGCGTCGACGTCAACGCGACCCAGGGTGATGGCACAACTGCCCTTCATTGGGCGGCGCATCGCGACGATATCGGCATCGCCGACGCGCTGATCCGTGCCGGCGCCCGTGCGAGCGCCGCCAACGACCTCGGTGCGACGCCGCTTCATCTCGCCTGCACGAACCGCAGCGCGCCGATGGTCGAGCGGCTGCTCGTCGGCGGCGGCAACGCGAACGCGACGCTGCTGAGCGGCGAGACGGTGCTGATGACCTGCGCCCGTGCGGGCGATGCTCGAGCCGTGAAAGCGCTGCTCGCTCGCGGCGCGGACGTCAACGCGCGCGAGCGCGAGCACAAACAGACCGCGCTGATGTGGGCGGTGGCTCAGCGCCACCCGGACGTGGTTCAACTGCTCATCGAGGCCGGCGGCGACATTCGCGCCCGCTCGCTCAGCTATCCGCAGACCGTTGTCGGCGAGCAGACGCAGCGCGCGGGACGCGAGGAGCTGAACTACACCGTGCTGCGCGGCGGAGCCACACCGCTGCTGTTCACTGCGCGGGTGGGCGATGCCGACTCCGCCAGGCTCCTCTTGAAGGCGGGTGCCGACCCGAACGATTCGCAGCCGGACGGCGTCAGCGCGCTCGTGCTCGCGGCCCACAGCGGCCACGGCGCCGTCGCCGCGGCCCTCCTGGAACACGGCGCGGACCCCAACGCGTTCGGCAGCGGATACAGCGCGCTCCATGCGGCGATCCTCAGAAGCGATCTGAACCTGGTGAAGGCGCTCCTCGCGCGTGGCGCCAATCCGAATGCGCGGATCACGAAAGGCACGCCGATGCGGCGTGACACGACTGACTGGAATCTGCCCGCGACGCTCATCGGGTCGACGCCGTACCTGCTGGCCGCGCGATTCCTCGAGGCCGAGATCATGTCGGCGCTCGTCGCAGGCGGTGCCGATCCGGCGCTGGCGATGCCGAATGGCGCGGACGCCTTGATGCTCGCGGCCGGGATGGGTTCGGGCCGGACGGCGAGCCGGCGCGGTATCGAGACCATCGACTTCGGCAAGGTGGAGCCGGAAAGCCGTGTACGAGAGGCCGTCGCGGCGGCCGTCGCGTTACGCGGGGACGTGAGGGCTGCGAGTCAGACTGGCGACACCGCCCTTCACGTCGCCGCCGCACTCGGCCACGACACAGTTGTTCAATTCCTCGTCGAGCACGGCGCGAGCGTCAGCGTGAAGAACAGGCGCGGCTTCACGCCGCTGGCCGCGGCCATGTTCGGCTCGACCGTTGGCAGAGGGAGAGCGGCAGCGCCCGCCGGCGCCGACTCGCTCGGCTTCGAGCCGCCGGTGGAGCTCGCGCACCCGACAACCGTGGCGTTGCTGAAGAAGCTCGGGGCGACCGAGTAGCACTGGCCCACGCATTGGACGCCGCCGTGAGCAGCCACGAAAGCACGAAAGCACGAAACCCAATGAACCTTTTTCGTGTCTTCGTGTTTTCGTGGCTGCTCAGTGGCGCCGCGAGCGTGACTCCCGTGTCGGCGCAGCAGACCTTCACCGGCAGACTGTCCGATAGCGCCTGCGCAGCCTCTCATCAGTCCAAGGCGGCGAGTGGTCTCAGCGATCGCGAGTGCCTTGTCGCCTGCATCAACGCGCTGGCGAAGTACGTGCTCGTCGACAAAGACAACCAGGTGTTGCCGATCGCGAATCAGGATGCGATGGGGCTTCCGTTGTACGCCGGCCGGCCCGTGCGGATCACCGGCGAGCGGAGGGGCGAGGCCATCGTGGTCGCCAAGGTCGAGGCCATTCCCGCGCATCTGCACATCGGTCACGTGATGACGAACTGGCGCGACACGCCCGGCTCGCGTGGGTTCCTGCCGGTCGCGGTCGATGAAGCGCGCGTGGCAACGCTGCACGCTGGGCTCGCCGCCAAGTCCGAGAGACTCGACGACATCAAGCTGCACGCCGGCCACGTGCTGCACGCGCTCGATCCGGCCGTCGAACCGAAGGGCCCTGGCGCTGGGTACGGCGTCCGGAATGCGACGACAGGCGCGCTGCAGCACCTGGACTTCGCGGTCAAGGCCGACGGCGCGACCGCGAACCTCGCGACGCACGCCCCCCGCGTGACTTCCTCGCTCTCGAACGTTCTCCAATGGCTGGATTCGGCCGTCGCGACGGCGAGGAGCATCCGCGCGTCAACCGATCTGGCCGACGCTCGCCGATCGGCCACCGATCTGGCTGTCGTGACGCGGCGAATCGGGGAAGAGGGTCTACAGCCGGCGCACGCCGCCATGGAGACGATCCTGAAGACCGAGGGTCTCTTCGGCGCGCCACGCTAGAGTCCTGCCAGGTTCGGCTCATCCAGTCACCGCGGTGGAAATTCGTCCGGGGGCTTAACGGACCTGAACGCGCGGAACAGGAGCAGGTCGTAAGCAATTTTCAACGCGCCGGCGATGTAAAAGGGAACGTTGATCAGCGACGGCTGCGAGAACAGCAGGCCCGCGAACAAGGGGCTGATCGCTGCGCCGGTCGTGCGCGCCACGCCGGTGATGCCAGAGGCCGCCGAACGCTCTCCCGGAGAGACGACCGCCATCGTGTACGACTGTCTCGTCGGCACGTCCATCTGACTGATGCTGAACCGGAGCAGCAGCATGAGCGACGCGAGCGGCAGAGTCGGCATCAGCGGAATCAACATCAGCAAGACATTCGACGGCAAGTGCGTCACGACCATGGTATTCAGCAGGCCTATTCGATCAGCGATCCTCGACGCGACCAGAGCCGAGCCGCCGGCGAGCACATTCGCGACGAAGAAGAGCGTCCCAAGCGTTTTGGGATCGACGCCGAAGCGCAGGTAGAACCAGTACGCGGCAAAACTCTGGACCACGAACCCGCCGCCGAACGAGTCGAGTGCGAACAGCCCGGACAACTTCAAGACGATGCGCCGCGATCCTTCGATTCCGGAGAGCTTGCCGAACCGGGAAAGCGCCGCACGACCCGGGCGCTCGGCCTCCACGGCACCGGACACCCGGCTGATGACGATCGCCAGCGCGACGCCAACCAGGGCGTACGCGACGACGACCGCTCGATAGCTCTCCACTGGCGCCCACGACCGCTGCAGCTCGTGCGTCAGATAGCCGGCGACCAGCGCACCGAGGGCCGTCGCCAGCGAGCCAGCCACGGCATACCACGCGAACACGTCCGTTCTCGCTCGATCAGGCACCACCTCGGACAGCGCAGCCTGTTCGATCGGGAGAAAGGGCCCGACCTCCTGCCCGCTCGGGCTGATGACGCCGATGATCCCAGCGATCACGAGCAGCCACAGCCGGCTGGTGAGGGCGAACGTGACCCCTGCGGCCGTCATGAGACCCGCCCCGACGATCAACATGCGCCGGCGGCCGATCCGGTCGGCCTGCGTCGTGAGGTACAAGGACACGAGCGTGTCGCCCAGCAGCGTCAACGAAAGCAGCAGGCCGGTTTCCGACTCGGTGAGGCCGAGCCCGACGAGATACAGCACCAGCACGACTGAAAGGGCCCCGTAGGCAAACAGCCGGACAACACGCGTGGCGAACAGCAGCCAGCCGTCCGAGGAAAGATGCCGCAGGGCCGTCGTCACGGTCATTCCATTGTGTGTCAGAGCACCCGCCGGTAACATTCCTTTGGAGGCCGTCTGCCTCGACCCGATCGATGTCTTGCGATTCGAGTGAGGACCCTATGCAGATCCACTGGCTGACACTGGCATTGATGCTTCTGCTCCAATCGTCGCTGCGCGAGAGGGCGGTCGTGTTCGTCTGCGAGCACGGCGCGGCGAAGAGCGTCGTCGCGACCGCCTATTTCAACAAGCTCGCCGCGGAGCGCGGCCTGCCGTTCCGCGCGACATTTCGCGGGACGAGTCCCCAGGACAGTTTGTCGGTTCGCGCGGTCGACGGATTGAAAGCCGACGGAGTCGCCATCCCGTCAGGAAAACCGGCGGCCATCAACGACAAGGATGTGGCGGACGCGACCCACATCTTCGCCATTGGCTGCATGCTGCCAGACAAGGCGCGTCAGTCGGGGAAGGCAGCGGACTGGTCCGACGTGCCGGACGATCAAGGGTATGGCCCCATGCGCGACGCGATCGTGCGGCACGTGAAGCAGTTACTGGATGAATTGCAGCGATAGAAACCAAAAGGGAGCCATGAAATGAAAACGACCACGATTCTGATCGGTGCTTTGCTGGCGGCAGGCGCGCCCGAGACGATCAATTTTGATAAAGGGGATGTGGGCAAGCCGCCGAGCGGCTGGACGGCGACGCAGACCGGGACCGGGCAGGCCAGATGGGCGATCGTTCAAGATGACACCGCGCCGAGCAAACCCAATGTGCTGAAGCAGTCGGGTCAGGCGACGTATCCCGTCTGCCTGAAGGACGACACGAGCCTCAAGGACGGGTTCGTGGAGGTGAAGTTCAAGGCGCTATCCGGCAAAGAGGATCAGGCTGGAGGCCTTGTCTGGCGTGCCAAGGACGCCAACAACTACTACGTTGCCCGCGCGAACGCGCTCGAGAACAACGTCACGATTTACCACACGATCAACGGACGGCGCACAGAAAAGAAGCGGGCCCGAATGACCGTGGCGGCCAATCAGTGGCATACGCTGCGTGTCGAGTTCCAGGCGAATCGCTTCACCGTGACGTTCAACGGCCAGAAGGCACTGGACTGGGATGATGAGACGTTCAAGGATGGGGGGAAGGTCGGTGTCTGGACGAAGGCGGACAGCGTCACCGAATTCGATGACTTCACATACGGAGCGAAGTAGTCAGGCCGCGGTGCTCCCGCGTCGTTTGCTCCCGATCGTCCTCTCATTCGTCTGGGCCTGCGGCGGTGGGTCAGGTGGCGGCGCCCGTGAGGTGACTGCCTACGTCTCGGCTGATCGACCCTTTTCCGAGCCCGTGATGAAGGAGTACGAGCGCCGCTCGGGCGTTCGGGTCAGCGTGGTCTACGACACGGAGGAGACCAAGTCGACCGGGCTCGCGAATCGGCTGTTGGCCGAGAAGGCCCGCCCGCAGGCGGACGTGTTCTGGTCCAACGAGCCGGTTCGAACGCTCGTCTTGAAGTCGCGCGAGGTGCTCGCGCCGTACGAATCGCCAGCGTCGCGGTCGATTGCCGGCACGTTCAGGGATCCGGCCGGCTATTGGACCGGCTTCTCTGCGCGCCTGCGGGTGATCGTCTACAACACGAACAAGGTCAGGCCCGGGGACGCGCCGCGTTCGGTGTTCGACCTGGCGGATCCCCGCTGGAAAGGACAGATCGCGATGGCGGATCCACGTTTCGGATCGACGTCATTCCACGTCGCGGCGCTGTATGCCGAGCTCGGCGACGCGCGCATGGACGAGTACTTTCGCCGTTTGAGAGCGAACGACGTCAAGATCGTGGATGGCAACTCGGTCGTCCGCGACATGGTCGCACGCGGCGAGGCATCCGTCGGGCTGACGGACAGCGACGACGTGAATGTGGCGCTCGAGGCGAAGCAGCCGGTCGCGATGGTCCTCCCTGATCGCGATGGCATCGGCGTCCCGGTGATGCCGAACATGGTGTCGCTCATCGCGAATGCGCCCCATCCGGACGAAGGGAGGCGGCTTGTCGACTACCTGTTGTCGCCCGAGGTCGAGCGCGCCCTGGCCGCCTCGGAGGCCGTGCAGATTCCACTCCAGGCGGGTGTCCCCGGACCGAAGAACCTGCCTGCCATCGGGACCTTCAAGCCGATGACGCTCGATTACGCGAAGGCCGCCAGCCGAGTGGAGGATGTGACCGCGCGTCTGCCGCGGATCCTGGGACTCTGATCCCGATGGTCACGAGTCGTGGCGTTGCCTTCGCTGCCGCATCGGCGGCTCTTGGCGCCGTCTCCATCGCACCTCTCGTCATCCTCCTCGCGGGTCCGGCATTGAACGGCCGATGGGCGGTCTACCAGCACGCGATCCTCGACGCTCGTCAAGTCCGCCTTCTGGTGACCAGCGTGGGCATCGCTGGCAGCGTCGCGCTGGTGGCAACGGCGATTGGGGCTCCCCTGGGCTTCCTCCTCGCGCGCGCACCCATCCCTGCGCGAAATGCGATTCGCCTCGGTCTGTCGATTCCGGTAGTCGTACCCACCTACGCCCTTGGGTTGTCGTGGATCTACCTAGCGAGCGGCGCTGGTCTGGCGACGCGGCTGCTGCAATCCGATGCGATCTCGCAGGTGATCTACAGCTCGACCGGCGTCGTCATCGTCCTCGCGCTGGCGCTTTATCCCGTGCCGATGCTGGCCACTGAAGCCGCCGCTCGTCGCATCGAATCGCGGCTCGAAGAGGCGGCCCTCCTGGTCGCGCCCACGACGCGGGTGTTGACCCGAGTGACGTGGCCTCTCCTCTGGCCGACGATTGCAGGCGGCGCGCTGCTCACCTTTGTGCTCGCCCTCTCCGACTACTCCGTGCCGAATCTGCTCCGGCAGCGCGTGTTCACGACCGAAGTCTTCACCGCGTTTGCCGCGTTGTACGACGCGCCGCGGGCGACTGCTCTCGCGCTGCCACTCCTGGCCGTCGCTCTGGCCATCGGGTACGTGGTGGCTTCGAGGGCGACGCGCGTGCTCGAGACGAACCGTGCCTCGTCTGTGATGGGAATCCGCCTGGGCCGTCTTGGCGCCATCGCTGCCGTGGCGATGCTGTTCGTGTTTGGCGCGAGCGTCGTGTTACCGCTCGGCACATTGGCGATGGAAGCGGGGAGCCTCGCGGCAATTGGCCGGGGGCTCGACCGATCCGGAGCGGCCATCATCGAGTCGCTCGTCCTCGCGAGCCTCGCCGCGACGCTGACGGTTTGCGTGTCGCTCGTGCTTGGTCATCGCCGGGCGCGCTCGAACCGCCGCGTGGCGCGGGTGGTCGATGCTTCGTTGATTGCGCTGTTCGCAGTGCCGGGAACGGTCGTCGGCGTGGCGCTGATCGAGCTCTGGAATCGGCCCGGCTGGAGCGGTGTGGTCTACGGCACGCCCGCGATGGTCGTGATCGCGTATCTGGCGCGTTTCATACCGGTGTCGACGCTCATCATCAGCGCCGGTGTGCGCCGAGTGCCACGATCGAGCGAAGACGCGGCCGCGCTGAGCGGTGCCGGCTGGGTTCGCGTCATGCGACGCATCGTCGTTCCGCAGCTGGCGGGATCACTCGTCGTGGCGTGGGTGCTCGTCTTCGTCCTCGCGTTCGGCGAGGTTGGGGCGAGCGTGCTGGTCGCGCCGCCAGGGCACGCGCCCTATCCCGTGCACGTCCTCACGTTGATCGCGAATGCTCCGACCGGGCAGGTCGCTGCCCTGGCTCTGGTGCAGGCGGCGGTCGTCGTGTGCCCGTTCGTGGTCGCGACCGCGTACGCCTCATGGTCTGCGCGACGTCATGAGTGACGCCCTTCGTCTGCAGCAGATCCGGAAGTCGCACGGCGACCGACTACTGTTTCGGGACATGACGCTGAGTGTGCCCCCCGGCCACGCGGTGGCGGTCGTGGGGTCGAGCGGGATCGGAAAGACGACGCTGCTGCGCATTGTTGCGGGCCTCGAGGGGACCGACTCGGGCGAAGTGTGGATCCGAGGACAGCTTGCGACACAGGGCAGGACGATTCTGGTGCCGCCGCACCAGCGGGGCATTGGCTTCGTGTTCCAGGATCTCGCCTTGTGGCCGCATCTGACCGTGGGCCAGAGTCTCGAGTTCGTCCTGACGTCTGCGGATTCGTCTGCCGGCCGCCTGGAACGAACACGCACGATTGCTGAAACGCTGAAGCTCGTTCACATCGACGGCCTGGCCGATCGCTATCCGCACCAGTTGTCGGGCGGCGAACAGCAACGCGCGGCGTTTGCGAGAGCGCTCGTACATCGCCCATCGCTGCTGTTGCTCGACGAACCGTTTTCGAGTCTCGACGTCGAACTACGCCACGAAATGCGAACGACACTCCGCGAGCTTCGTGTCGAGCTAGGCTTCGCCCTGGTGTTCGTGACGCACGATCGCCTCGAGGCTGACGAGATAGCCGACCGAACGATGGTTCTCACGAGCGCGCAACGACATCGCTGACGCCAATGCCTGGAAGACCGGCGGCGGCCGGGACGTGCAGCCCCGTCACGGTCGAGTCAGCTCGTTGGCCGCACTAGCCAATGAGCTGACTTGCGTCGTTGATCCTTGACTCCGTCGTCTCGCAACAGATAATCGCTACTGACTTCCTCACTCGAAAGGATGAAGCACGTGGCGAAAAAAGCGAAGAGTCACTCGACACCGCAAGGCAAGCGTGAAGTGTACGTCGTCAGAGCCGACGCCAAGAGGGCGAAGGCCGCCAGAGCAGCCGCGCCATTCACGATCACGGTCGTGTTCCTGGGCGGGCTCACGACCGCACAGAAGAACGCGTTCAAGGCCGCGGCGAAGCGCTGGTCGAAGGTCATCGTTGGCGATCTACCGGACGTCGTGGTCAACGGCCAGGTCATCGACGACGTACTGATCGAGGCGTCGGGTGTGGCGATCGACGGTCCGGGTGGCATTCTCGGACAGGCCGGTCCGACGCACCTGAGGCCCGCAGGCGCCGGCGCCGCCGCATTCATCCCCGCCAAAGGGCGCATGCAGTTCGACACCGCCGACCTGGCCAACATGCAGGCCAACGGCACGTTGAACGACGTCATCACTCACGAGATGGGGCACGTGCTGGGGATCGGTACCATCTGGTCGACGAAGGGTCTGCTGACCGGAGCGAGCGGGAACAACCCTCGGTTCACCGGCACGAATGCAAAGAAGGAGTACGGGACACTGAAAGGCACCGGACCGGCCGTTGTCCCCGTCGAGAACACGGGCGGTCCCGGTACGAAGAATTCGCACTGGCGCGAAACGGTGTTCAGGAACGAGCTCATGACCGGCTTCGTCGCGGGTCCGCCGAATCCGATGAGCCGGCTGACGGTTGCGAGTCTCAAGGATCTCGGCTACGTGGTCGATCTGACGAAAGCGGAGCCGTACGCGCTGCCGAACCTGCTGCAGCTGGCCGAGGACGCGGTGCTCGCGGCGCCGCACGACCACGGCGGTCTCGTGATTCCGACCGTCCCGATGGAACTGCCCGACGAGAGCCTGGTCGAATAGAGACGATGGCCAAGCGCCAACCGCGGAGCGAGACGCCCGTGAACACGGGTCGCATGCTGAGACCGGATGCCGAGGTCCTGGATGGCGCGGCGCTGATTCCAGCGGCGAATCTCATCAAACCTCCGCCGAATCAGTTCACGCACGAGCTGCGGCAATCGCAGCCGTACTTCTATCAGGGTGCTCGGTCCGAGCCGAACGGGGAGTTTCCTGCCGGAACCCGTGTCGTGTTGATGGTGCACGATGGAGGCGCGTTCTGCCGGGTCGCCGACGGTCAGGGGCTGTATGTGGAGACCGCTTATGGCGGTCTCCAGCAGCTCCGTCCCCGCTAGCGACCTCCGTCCCCGTCAGTAACCTCCGTCCCCGTCGATCCCCGTCGGTCGAGACACCCGTGGCAAGCTCCCCCCGGCCGCGCTACAGTACGGTGATCTGAAGGAGCCCGAGATGAAACGACTGACCGTGGTGGCGTGGATGTTTTCGCTGCTTGCGATGCCCGGCATGGTGATGGCGCAGGATGATCATTCGCAGCACAAGGGATCCTCCTCCCAGGTTGGCACCGTGAGCTTCGAGACGTCGTGCAAGCCGGCCGTGAAAGAGGACTTCAACCGCGCGGTGGCGGAGCTGCATTCGTTCTGGTTCCCCGAAGCACGTGTCTGGTTCGAGGGAGTGCTGAAGGTGGACCCGGCCTGCGCCATCGCCTATTGGGGCATCGCGCTGACGCACTGGGGCAATCCGTTCGCTGGCCTCCGAACGCCTCAGGTGATCGCCAACGGAAAAGCGGCGATCGAAAAGGGTCAGGCAACCGGATCGCCGACGCCGCGCGAGAAGGGCTACATCGACGCCGTCGCCGGCCTGTTCTCGAGCGCCGACCCCGGCACGCAGCGCGCGCGCGTCCTGGCGTACGAGAAGGCGACCGAAGCGCTGGCCGCCAACAATCCGACCGATACGGAAGCGCGCATCTTCTGGGCGCTCGCCATCGATCAAACCGCGCTGCCCACCGACAAGTCGTTCGCCCAGAACCTGCGGGCGGCGGAGATCCTCGAGCCGATGTACAAAAAGATGCCGAACCATCCCGGTCTGGCGCACTACATCATCCACACGTACGACGTGCCGGCGCTGGCCGCCAAGGCGTTGCCCGCGGCGCGCGCGTACGCGGACATCGCGCCGTCTGTCCCGCACGCGCTCCACATGCCGTCGCACACGTTCACCCGCGTCGGGTTGTGGAAAGAATCGGTCGCCACCAACATCCGATCGGCGGCGGAGGCGGAGAAGACCGGTGGCGTCGGCGAAGCGCTGCACGCCATGGACTATCAGATCTACGCCTATCTCCAGATGGGACAGGACACGCAGGCCAAGGCGGTGCTCGATCACGCGATGACGGCCACCGCCGGCGCGGCCGGTGGCGCGTCCGGTGGAGGCGCGCCAGGGGCGAACTCGTTTGCCCTTGCGGCGATTCCTGCGCGCTACGCGATGGAGCGTCTCCAGTGGGCCGACGCCATGGCGCTGACCGTGCGACCGGCGCCGACCACGCCGTACACCGAGGCCATCACGCACTTCGCGCGCGCGGTCGGCGCGGCGCGCGCCGGGAAACCGGCCGAGGCCGCACCCGAGATTGCGAGACTTGCGGCGATTCGCGATCGCGAGGTGGAGTTGAAGGACGCCTACTGGGCGGAGCAGGTGGACATTCAGCGCAAGGTCGCGGAGGCCTGGGTCGCCTATGCGAACGGACACAAGGACGACGGCCTCAAGCTCCTCGCCGCGGCGGCCGATGCCGAGGACCTCACCGACAAGTCCGCGGTGACGCCGGGACCGCTCGCGCCGGCGCGCGAGTTGTACGGGTTCATGCTGCTCGACGCGGGTCGTGCGAAGGACGCGCTCGTCGCGTTCGAAGCGGTGTCGAAGAAGGAACCCAATCGCTTCCTCGCGCTCTCTGGTGCCGGCAAGGCGGCCGAGGCCGCGAAGCAGCCGGCCAAAGCGAAGGCGTACTACGCGCAGCTCGTCCAGATTTGCAAGGACGCCGCGGCGGATCGCCCGGAGCTCGTCTACGCGCGGAAGATGGCAAAATGACCCTGGCAGAGGAGGGCAGATGCGTCGACACATCCGCCTCGTCGTCGTGTTGGCGATCGGTCTTGCGGGCAGCAGCCTGGCCGCCCAATCGAAAGCGGCGCTGAAAGCGTGGACGCCGCCGCGCACGCATGATGGTCAGGTCGATCTCCAGGGGATCTGGACGAACGCCACGCTGACGCCGTTCGAACGGCCCGCAAGCCTGCGCGACAAGGCGTTTCTCACCGCCGCGGAAGTCGAAGCCATCGAACGCCAGGCGAGCGCACGCCGCGAAGAAGATCCGGCGCCGCGTCCGGGCGACGTCGGCAGCTACAACCAGTTCTGGTTCGATTCGGGCGATCGCGTCGTGTCGACGCGCCGGACCTCGCTCGTCATCGATCCGCCGGACGGCCGCGTGCCGCTCCGTCCTGAAGCCGAAGCCGCGCGCGACTACAACAGCGCGCACGAACGCGACTCGTACGAGTTCATGAGCGTCTGGGATCGTTGCATCACGCGCGGCGCGCCGGCCGGCATGTTTCCCGCCGGGTATAACAATGCGTACCAGATCATCCAAACGCCGGGCTACGTGGTCATTCACTCGGAGATGATTCACGAAGCGCGGATCATCCCGATCGACGGCCGCCCTCATCCGCCCGAGCACGTCCGGCAGTGGAACGGCGATCCGCGCGGGCGCTGGGATGGCAAGACGCTGGTTGTCGATACCACGAACTACAACGGCAAAGGCTGGATTTCGACGTCGGCGGCGGGAGGACGCATCAAGGGTATCCTGCAGACCGAATCGCTGCACGTCGTGGAGCGTTTCACGCCGATCGACGCCAACACGATCGATTACGAAGCGACGATCGACGACCCGAAGATGTTCACGCGGCCGTGGACGATCTCGATTCCCCTGCATCGCGATCCCTCGTACCGCATCTACGAGTACGCGTGCCACGAGGGCAATCGCTCGGTCGGCAACATCCTTCGGGATGCGCGGTCGCTCGAAAAACGAGACTCGAAAAAGCACTAGGCCCGTACACGGCGATTCAGTACTTGTGTAGCAAGGTCACGAAACACGAAAACACGAAAAGCTCCGACCCACACTGATATGCGCATTGCATGTCTCGGCGGGGGACCGGCCGGGCTCTACTTTGCGATCGCGATGAAGCGCCGTGACCCTGCGCACGAGGTCGTGGTCGTCGAGCGCAACCGGCCTGCCGATACGTTCGGGTGGGGAGTGGTCCTCTCGGACGAGACCCTCGCGAACCTCAACGCGAGCGATCCCGACAGTGCGGCCGCCATCCAGCGCGCGTTCGTGTACTGGGACGACATCGCCGTCTTCTACCGCGGCACCGTCACACGCTCGTCGGGCCACGGCTTCTGCGGCATCGGGCGCACACGCCTGCTCACGATCCTTCAGGATCGCGCGCGTGAACTCGGCGTCACCCTGCAGTTCGACACCGAGGTGGAGAGCGCCGATCGCTATCGCGACTACGATCTGGTCGTCGCGGCCGATGGCGCCAATTCGAACACGCGCAGCGCCCTGGCGCACGTGTTCAAGCCGGACATCGACGTGCGGGCGTGTAAATACATCTGGCTCGGCACGCGACAGCGATTCCACGACGCGTTCACGTTCGTCTTCGAGGAGACCGACCACGGCTGGATCTGGGCGCACGCCTATCAGTTCGATGCCGAGACGGCGACGTTCATTGTCGAATGCTCGGAGGCGACGTGGCGCCGATTCGGCTTCGATGCCATGAGCCAGGAGGACACCCTCGCGTCATGCGAGCGGGTGTTTGCAGCACATCTTGGCGGACATCGTCTGGTGGCCAACGCCGGCCATGTGCGCGCTGCGGCGTGGCTCAATTTCCGTCGCGTGTTGTGCGAGCGGTGGTCGCACGAGAATCTGGTGCTGCTCGGCGATGCGGCAGCCACGGCGCACTTCTCCGTCGGCTCGGGCACGAAGCTCGCGTTCGAGAGCGCCATCGCGCTGGCGCGGTACCTTCATACCGAGCCGACGCGTGCGGCCGCGTTCGATCGCTACGAACAGGAACGCCGAACCGAAGTGTTGCGGTTGCAGAGCGCGGCGCGGAACTCGACGGAGTGGTTCGAGCACGTCGAGCGCTATCTGCACCTCGATCCGGTGCAGTTCAACTACTCGCTGCTCACGCGCTCGCAACGCATCAGCCACGAGAACCTGCGGGCGCGCGACAAGGTCTGGCTCGAAAGCGCCGAGATGTGGTTCGAGGAGCAGGCGACGAGGGAGCGGCCGCGGCACTCACGGCCGCCGATGTTCACGCCCTTTCGCCTGAGGGACCTGCGGCTCAAGAACCGGATTGTCGTGTCGCCGATGGCGCAATACCGGGCGGTCGACGGCGCGCCCACCGACTGGCACCTCGTGCACTACGCCGAGCGGTCCAAGGGCGGCGCGGGCCTGGTGACCACCGAGATGACCTGCGTGTCGCCGCAGGGCCGGATCTCGCCTGGCTGCGCGGGCCTCTACGCGCCCGAGCACGAGGTCCGGTGGAAACGCATCGTCGATTTCGTCCACGCGGAAACCGACGCCAAGATCGGGATCCAACTCGGACATTCAGGGCCCAAAGGATCGACACAGCTCGGCTGGGAAGACCCGGATACACCACTGACGGCCGACAACTGGCCAGTCATCGGACCTTCTCCGGTCGCGTGGACCCCCGGCAATCAAGTGCCGCGGGAGATGACCCGCGCCGACATGGATCGCGTACGCGACCAATTCGTGCGGGCCGCGGCCATGGCGGCGCGCGCCGGCTTCGACCTGCTCGAGCTGCACTGCGCGCACGGCTATCTCCTGTCGGCGTTCATCTCGCGTCTGACCAACCGCCGCGCCGACGCCTACGGGGGATCGCTCGAGAATCGCATGCGCTTTCCGCTCGAGATCTACCGAGCCGTGCGCGAGGTCTGGCCGCCCGCGAAGCCGATCTCGATTCGCATTTCGGCCACCGACTGGGTCGGCGAAGAAGGGACGACCCCTGAAGACGCCGTCCAGATTGCCCGTGTGCTTCGCGACGCCGAGGTGGACATCGTCGATGTGTCGGCGGGGCAGACGTCGACGCGCGCACGTCCGGTCTACGGCCGCATGTTCCAGACGCCGTTCTCCGATCGCATTCGGAACGAGAGCGGCATCGCGACGATGGCCGTCGGCAACATCTACGAACCCGACCACGTGAACTCGATTCTGATGGCGGGACGTGCCGACTTGTGCTGCCTGGCGCGGCCACATCTCGCCGATCCTTATTGGACGCTTCATGCCGCGGCCCAACTCGGGTATCGCGGTGAGACATGGCCCAAGCCCTATCTCGCGGGACGCGATCAGCTGCACCGGCTCGCCTCGCGCGCCGACGTCCCCGCGGTGAACGTGTGATGGTTCGGGACGATGACTTTCGTGTCTTCGTATTTTCGTGGCTGCCCGACCGTCGGTACTGAATCAGCGAGGACACGGCACTCGAGCATGAACATGCGCGATTTTCAGCCCACGCACTTCAACTGGCGAGTCGATGGACGAGTCGCGATCATGTCGCTTCGCCGGCCCGAGCGAAAGAACTCGCTGACGTTCGACTCGTATGCCGAGCTGCGCGACACCTTCAGGGCGCTTGCCTCGGATGACCACATCAGGGCCGTGGTCTTCGCGTCGAACGGCGGGAATTTCTCGTCCGGGGGCGATGTCCACGAGATCATCGGTCCGCTGCTCTCGCGCGACATCAAAGGGCTGCTCGCGTTCACGCGCATGACCGGCGAGCTCGTCAAAGCCATGCGCGCCTGCCCGCAGCCGATCATCGCTGCTGTCGACGGCGCCTGCGTCGGCGCCGGCGCGATGATCGCGCTCTTTGCGGACCTGCGGCTCGCGACGCCTGCGGCGAAGACCGCCTTCCTCTTCGCGCGCGTCGGCCTCGCCGGCTGCGATATGGGGGCGTGCGCGATGCTCCCGCGCGTCGTCGGCCACGGGCGCGCGGCGGAGCTGCTGCTGACCGGTCGCACGATGTCAGCGGAGGAAGGCGAACGCTGGGGATTCTTCAACCGCATCGTATCGGCTGATGCCCTTGAGCGCGACGCCATCTCGCTTGCGGAGAGTCTTGGCAGCGGTCCAACCTTCGCGCACATGATGACCAAGACGATGCTGAATCAGGAGTACTCGATGACGATGGATCAGGCGATCGAGGCCGAAGCGCAGGCTCAGGCGCTCTGCATGCAGACGCAGGATTTCAAGCGCGCTTACGATGCGTTCGTCGCCGGGCAGAAGCCGCAGTTCTCGGGTGACTGAAACAGCATGAACCGCAGAGAACGCAAAGAACGCGGAGAAACCCATTTAAGAAACTGCGTACAAGCTACCGCCGAGAACGCTGAGATCGCTGAGAACGTGGGAAAAAAGGCGCGATAGCTGGTTGTCAGAGTCCTTGCATGGACTGGAAACCATGCGAGACGAGGCCAAGCGGCTGAACGCGCTGACGGAACAGATTATTGAGGCGGGGATCGCGGTGCATCGCACTCTTGGGCCCGGACTCCTCGAGTCTGCGTACGAGGCGTGCCTGTTTCACGACCTAGTCGCTCGTGGATTGAAGGTGGAGCGCCAAAAGCCGCTGCCATTGGTCTACGAAGGCGTCAAACTGGATTGCGCGTATCGCATGGACCTGGTCGTACAAGATGCAGTGATTGTGGAGGTCAAGTCAGTCGCGAAGCTCGATCGAGTGCATGAGGCGCAAATGCTGTCGTATCTGAAGATCTACAAGAAGTGTGTCGGCTTGGTGCTGAACTTCAACGTCAAGATCCTGTCGCACGGTGGCATCATGCGTAAAGTAAACGGATTTCCTGAATAATGAATTTCCTCTGCGCTCTCAGCGTGCTCCGCGGTTAAATGACCAGCCGCGCGTCGTCCCTCGGTCCGACCGCACACACCGACACCTTTACCCGCGACAATCTGCCGCCCTTCGACCGATGGCCCGATCTGTTGCTCGATCGGCCGGAGTTTCAGTACCCGCCGTACTTGAACGTCGCCGTCGAACTGACCGATCGCATGGTCGAAAAGGGGTTCGGCGACCACGTCGCGCTCATCGGCAATGGACGGCGGCGCACCTACAAGGAGCTGCTCGACTGGACCAATCGCCTGGCGCATGCGCTGGTGGAGGACTTCGGTGTCAAACCCGGCAACCGTGTGCTCATTCGATCCGGCAACAACCCGGCGATGGTGGCGGCGTGGCTGGCCGTCACCAAAGTTGGCGCGGTGGCGGTCAACACGATGCCGATGCTGCGCGTGGGCGAGCTGACCGCGGTCGTCAACAAGGCGCAGATTGGTCTCGGCCTGTGCGACAGCCGCATCGCCGACGAGCTGGTGTCGTGCGCAAAAGACAGTCGAGTGCTCCGCAGCGTCATCTGCTTCGATGGCACCTCGAATCACGACGCCGAGCTCGATCGCGTCGCGCTCAACAAGCCGGTGACCTTCGAGGCCGTGCAGACCGGGAGAGATGATGTCGCGCTCCTCGGTTTTACGTCGGGTACGACGGGCGAGCCCAAGGCGACCGCTCATTTCCATCGCGACCTGCTCATCATCGCCGACGGATACGCCAGGGAAGTCCTGCGGGTGACACCGCAAGATGTCTTCGTCGGTTCACCACCGTTGGCGTTCACCTTCGGTCTGGGCGGGCTCGCCGTCTTCCCGCTGCGCTTTGGCGCGACCGCCACGCTCCTCGAGAATGCCTCGCCCGCCAACATGATCGACATCATCGAGACCTACAAGGCCACCATCAGTTTCACCTCGCCCACCGCCTATCGCGCGATGATGGCGGCGATGGACGAGGGCGCTGATCTCTCGTCCCTGCGCATGGCCGTTTCCGCGGGCGAGACGCTGCCGGCGCCCGTCTTCGAGGACTGGACGATGAAAACGGGAAAACCGATTCTCGACGGCATCGGCACCACCGAGCTCCTGCACATCTTCATCAGCAATCGCCTCGACCAGGCAGCGGCCGGCGCCACGGGCCGGCCGGTAGCCGGTTACGAGGCCAGCGTCATCGACGATGAGATGCGGGAAGTGCCCGACGGCACGGTTGGACACCTGGCCGTCAGAGGACCGACGGGCTGCCGATACCTTGCGGACGATCGCCAGACGACCTATGTCCGCAACGGTCTGAATGTGACCGGCGACGATTTCGTCCGGGACGAGCGCGGTGTCTTCCATTTCGTGGCTCGCGCCGACGACATGATCATTTCCGCCGGCTACAATATCGCCGGCCCCGAGGTCGAGGCGGCGCTGCTCTCGCACGCCGACGTCGTGGAATGCGCCGTCATCGGCGCGCCAGACGACGAGCGCGGGCAGATCGTCCAGGCGCATGTCGTTCTGAAGGCAGGCGTCGAGCACGACGACGCGTGTGCCAAGCGACTGCAGGACCACGTGAAAGCGAAAATCGCGCCGTACAAGTACCCCCGTTCCGTGAGGTTTGTGAACGCGCTGCCAAGAACACAGACCGGCAAAAT
>Ga0114129_10003384_pt1 | contig 22407 bp, 34 predicted proteins | sample RhiMetdeltSRZDD1_FD_80071 | JGI IMG/M metagenome (GOLD analysis project Ga0114129, IMG submission 80071) | Populus rhizosphere microbial communities from Tennessee, USA - Rhizosphere MetaG P. deltoides SRZDD1 (version 2) (version 2) | ecosystem: Host-associated > Plants > Roots > Rhizosphere >... | reverse complement strand
AGCTCCGCCTCTAACCTCGACTTGTCAGCTTAGCCCACACAACCACAGGCGAGACCGCCCTAGGTGAGCTCGACGATGCCAACCACGAGCAAACCGACTCCAACTAAGGCAAAGAACGGACCCATTATTTGAGGGCCCCGCCTCCTAGATATTCGGTAATGCGCGTTGAGCAAGCCCTCTCGCCAGCGGACTCGCCGGAGGGGGCTCTGCGGGTAGCGGGCGTCAATGTCCTCCTCCATCCACTTAACCATGCGAGGCAACCTCAAGATTACTCCTACGATGACGCCCAGCGCGCCGAAAACGATCTCAATCGCCCCTGCCATGGAGCATAGTTTAGTCCAACAATCCGTAGCTGCAGACTGGTTCGGTTCCGAGCGCGCGCCCACCGCTGGTAGTTGTCGTACAATCCGCGCGGAGGTGCCCCATGAGTGAACGTCCGAACCGTCAGATCCTGCTCGCCGAGCGTCCGACAGGCAAGCTCGAGGAATCGCACTTTAAACTCATCGACTCGACGATCGGCGATCCTGGTCCCGGCGAGCTGCTTGTGCGCACTGTCTTGGTCTCGATTGACCCGGCGAACCGAGCGTGGATGCAGGGACGGACGTATCGGGAGCAACTCGGCGCCGGCGAAGTAATGGCAGGCGGTGCCCTGTGCGAGGTCATCGCTGCTAACGGTGCTCCGATCGCGGAGGGAACGGTTGTGTGGGGCGAGCCAGGGTGGCAAGAGTTCGCTATCGTTCCGGCAAACCGTGTCTTGCCAGTGGCCGTTCGCGGCCCGCTCAGCCACCACATGAGCGTGCTCGGCATCACCGGCCTTACCGCGTACTTCGGGATGCTGAACGTCGGACAGCCGCGGTCGGACGAAACGGTCGTCGTGTCAGCGGCGGCTGGCGCTACAGGAAGCCTCGCCGGTCAGATTGCGCGGATCCAAGGCGCCAGGGTCGTCGGCGTTACCGGCTCGGACGACAAGAACCGCCTGGTCGAGCGCGATCTCGGCTTCGACGCGACTGTCAACCACCGCAGCGAGAAGCTGCGAGACGATCTTGCCGCCGCCTGTCCCAACGGCATCGATGTCTACTTCGACAACGTCGGCGGCCGCGTGCTCGAGGCGGTGCTACCGCTTATGCGGACGCACGGCCGCATCGTTTGCTGCGGCGCCGTCTCGCAGTACGACAGCGCTACGCCGGCGCCCGGCCCGGCCGGCGTCCCCGGACAGCTAATCGTCAAGCGGCTGCGGATGGAAGGGTTTCTTGTGTCCGATTTCATGGGCGAGTGGGCGAAGGCACAGGAAGAACTCGCGGCGTGGGTAGCGGCAGGTGAGCTCAAGGCGCTCGAGGATGTGCTCGAGGGGCTTGAGTCCGCGCCGCGCGCGCTAATTGGCATTCTCGCCGGCGATAACGTCGGTAAACGGATGGTGCGCGTCGCGCCGGACCCGGCGTAGGGGCGCCATCCCCGGAAGCGGGCGACCACGGAAGGTCGCTCCTACCGCTTCTTTACCGGGAGGGACCGCGTGTAGTCCAACGTCTGCTCGACCCAAGCGCGGAGCTGATCGTCCGTCGAATAGCCCTGAGGCCCGACGAAGACCATGCCCTTCATCGGGCGACCGCTAAAGTCCATTGGGCGGGCGGCAGGGCGGGAAAGCGCTTCCTCGAAGCTTTCGGGCCCAACTCTCGCCATCAGGTCGTCGCGAGTGATGCCGCAGAACATGTTCCCGTTCAGCATGAAGGCGATCCCGCCGAACATCTTGCGCTCGGTCAGGTCAGGCCGGTCGCCGACGATCGCGCGGATACGGTCCGCGAGCTTCTCGTTGTAGGCCATGGGACCGCGCTAGGCGAACTGAAGCAGCTGGATGTAGTTGCCTTCGGGATCCTTGAGGGTGGCGACCGTGACCCGGTCGAACTTCTCAGGGTCGCTTACAAATTCGACGCCCTTCGACTTGAGGCCTTTCACTTCGGCCTCGATGTCGTCGGTCAAGAATCCAACCATGTGGCGCGCCGGGTCGGTGTTTTTGCCTTTGACCTCGCTATGAGTGCCCAGCGCGAAGCTGGGAGCCTGAGGGTCACCGAACACAATAAATCCGGGCGTCTCAATGCTGGGCTTAAGGCCGAGCGTGTCGCGGTAGAAGGGAAGCAGGTTGTTTAGGTCTTCGCTCCAGGTGGTGGAGCCGCTGAGTCCTTTGAGCATGACGACACTCCTTTCTCCATCCGCGCCTCCGACTACGGGCGCGAGGCGCGGTCCTGATCCTTTGATGCTTTGCTGGTCGCCGGGCGAAGGGGCTGTGTCGCCGGCAGGCATCCATCGTAGCACGAGCGCGGCAGCGGCTAGGGCGATCGCGGCGCCCACGATGAGGGCAACGCTGAAGGCGTCGACGAAGGCGTTTTCGGCGGCGGTGCGGAGGGCCTCACCTGTCGGCCCGCCCACCTCCGAAGCGATCCGCGCGGCCGCCCCGATGGAGTCCTGGTGGCCATTCCCCTGAAGCGCAAGACCCGCGGTCCCCTCTCGGATGTGGGAAGAGAAGACGGAGTTGGCGATCGAGCCGAGGATCGAGACCCCCAGCGCAATGCCGATGATCCGGGTCACTTCGGTGAGCGCACCGCCGACCCCAGCGTTGGCCTCTGGCACGGACCTCATCATCACAGCGGTCGCTGGCGCCATTACGGCGCCGCCGCCGAGGCCGAACGCGAGTAGGAGCACCTCGATGATCCACAGCTCGGTATGGGTGCCGATTAACGACAGCCCCAGTAGCGGCAAGCCTGTGGCCACGAGACCCAGGCTCGTCACGCGGTTCGCGCCAAACGACAGCGCTGCCTTTTCGCTGAGCGTCGAGCCGACGGCGAAGCCGAGCGGCATCGGGCTCATGAGCAGCCCTGTTTCAAGTGCGGAATATCCCCGGCCGATCTGAAGGTATTGCGTGAGAAGGAACAGCATCCCGAGCATGGCCAGAAACTGCGCTACGAGCGCGATCGACCCCGTCGAAAGCCCGGGGTTGCGCAGCAGGCGCACGTCGAGCATCGGGAAGCGCAGACGCAATTCATACAGAACGAATGAGAGCGCAATGGCCGCGGAGGCTGCAAGCGAACCCACGACCACCGGATCGGTCCAGCCCCGCGACGGCGCCTCGATAATCCCGAAAACAAGAGATGCGAGCGTTCCGGTCGAAAGCAGCGCCCCCACCGGATCGATGCGGCGCGCGTTCGGGTCGCGGCTTTCGGAGATGACCGTGAAGCTGCCCAGGAGCACGGCGGCACAGACCGGCAGGTTGACGAAGAAGATCGACCCCCACCAGAACTGTTCAAGTAATGCTCCGCCGGTGATCTGCCCCAGTGGCACGCCGATGCCGGCCGTGGCGGACCAGATGGCAATCGCCTTAGCACGCTCATGCGCAGGGAAAGTGTCAATGATAATCGACAGCGTCGCCGGCGTAACAGTGGCCGCTCCGATGCCCGTGAGCGCGCGCGCACTGATCAGCTCTGCGCTCGAGCCCGCAAATGCGGCGAAGAGGCTCGCGCTTGCGAAAGCCGCCATGCCGACCCGCAAGAGAAGGCGCCGGCCAAAGCGGTCACCGAGCGAGCCCATAGTCAGGAGCAAGCCGGCGTATACGAGGTAGTACGAGTCGATGATCCACTGCATCGACGAGGCAGAAGCGCCGAGGTCGCGCTGGATCTCCGGCACGGCGACGTTCACGATCGTCGTGTCCATCGCGAGGATCGCGAGCGCGAGCGAGACGAAAGCGAGGGCCCACCAGCGGAGCCGGTACTTTCGCGAGTCGGGGGTTGCCGCAACGGACAGGTTGAGTGTGTTGGCCATTGTGGTGCTCATGCTTCGATCTCCTGCCTCTCTAGTCCTCTGACACTCCGACGAAGGGGCGCTGTCAAAATCGACTTTAGCCTTGCTTACTTAGTGGAAAGATTCCCACTGAGTTGACTTTAACCTATCGACTTGGTTGACCTTTGTCAAGGGGGTATACTAAAGTAAAGTCATGAAAAAGAGCACAACTTCCCGGACCTACGAATCACAGCCCAGCTGCCCGATCGCGAGAAGCCTGGATATCGTCGGCGAGCGCTGGACCATTCTGATCCTCCGCGACCTCACCTACGGCGTTACGAAGTTCAAAGAGATCCTCAGATCGCTCGACGGCATCCCGTCCAATCTGCTCGCCCGGAGATTGCAGCGACTCGAGGAGCAGGGCATCGTCGAACGCAGTTTCTATAGCCAACACCCTCCTCGGGCCGAATATAAGCTAACGGCAAAGGGCCGGCAGCTGATCCCGCTTCTTCGCGTCCTCGCCGAGTGGGGCGCGTGGTATGAGCTAAGCGAGGAGCAGAAAGAGAACCCGATATTTCGCGACCGAATGGCGTGGATTGGCGGGAGCTGCGAGCCTCCGGACCTGGTGGAGCGCCGAGAACTGCCAGCGCGAGGATAGGCGACAGCTGCGAACCGCCGTCGCTACGTAGCCCTGCCGGCAGCGACGATGACCCGACTTGGACTCCGTTGTTCCCTCTGGCCGGGGTAGTGGAAGAAGAGTTTCAGGCGCCGACTATCCAGTGTGTTGGTGGAGGGCGTGAGAGGTTACTTTTTCCGGTAAGTGATGAGGGTGACACCTTTCTGGGTTGTGGTGGCGCTCATGGGTTCGAGATCTATCTTTTGAGCTCCGTCCTTAAACAGCCGTTCACCTTCACCCAGGATCAGCGGATACACAATCAAGCGGTATTCGTCGATCAGGTCATGCTGCATTAGCGTGTGGACAAGCGTGCTGCTCCCGTAAACCAAAATGTTGTCTCCTGTCTCTTGCTTCAACTTGCTAACGGCGTCACTAACGTCGCCTTGAGAAGAGCCGCATTCCATTCAAGTTGTCGTGAAGGATCACGCGAGGCCACATATTTCTTCATGCTGTTCATTTTGTCGGTGTATGGGTCGCCGGATCTAAGTGGCCAGGATGCTACGAATTCTTCGTAAGTCACGCGGCCTAAAAGAAGTGCATCGCTCGCGAAGAGTTCCTTCGATTGCGCCTCGGCCATCTCATCATCCCAATAGGGAACCGTCCATCCACGATGTTTGAAACCACCAGAGGGCCCGGGATCTTCGATGACGCCATCAAGTGATACGTATTCGATTATTTTGAGCTGTCTCATCGGTGCGCCGATCTCCTTCCTTACTCACCATTGTCGCGCTCAGACGCTTCTTCAGAATGGCTACTGGTGGTCTGTCATGGTCTGCATGCGACTCCTCTTCAAGATTTGCTTGTCACTCGGCCCGGACGTAGAACAGCGACACAATGCCACAGTCGAAAGTACTAGACTCCATGAGCCTTAGCGCGATCTTCCGGTCCGGGTCCTTGAAGATGGCCATACCGGCACCGATTACTACGGGGTTGACGAACAGGTGGTACTCGTCGATCAGATCATGGCGGATGAGTTCGGAGACGAATCTCGCTCCCCCGTAGGCAATGATATCGCCTCCACGAGCGGCCTTGAGCCGGCGTACTTCCTCGGCCAAATCCCCTTTGGCAAGGGTCGTATGCTCCCAGGGTGACTCGTCGAGGGTGCGGGTAACACTATCTTGGGGGTCTCCACGAAGAATCGCGCGGACTGATCGGAAGCGTCCGATTTGAGTCGCTCGGTCCAGGTGGTGATGAAACCATCGGCGAGGACGCGGCCGAGCAGGATGAGATCCCGACGGGCTGCGTGAGAGCGCCCACGTGGTCGTTCAGTTTGTCGTCCCAGTCCCAGACCATCCAGTCCATCTCGCCGTTAGGGCCGGCGATGAAGCCATCGACAGACATCTGCGTCTGTAGTTTGAGCTTCCTCATTGCTGACGGGCCTCCTTTGCCCAAATCGCACCAGCCAGGAGCCGTCTCCGGCGCTGCCCGATTCCAGCCTAAGCCACTACGCCAAAGGAGTCTTGAACGATTACGACAGGGGAGGTGGGCGCGGTGCTTTGATTTGGGCTGGCGTCTGGCCCATGAATCGCTTGAGCGCCCGGGTCAGGTGGGGCTGATCGGCATAGCCGGCGACTTCGACGGTATCGTGAATCGATCTGCCTGCGTCCAGTAGGGCGGTTGCCTTGCCGGCGCGCTCCATCTCGTGTATGACGCGCATGCTCAAGCCCGTGGCGCGGAGTATTCGCCGCTGGACCGTCCTCGGAGAGAAGCCGGTCTCTTCGTCGCGCAGTGCGGCCTCGACGACGGGATCACGCACCAGCAGTCCCTCGCGGACGAGGCGGGCCACGAAGAACTCGACGTTGTCGTAGTCGGGAAGATCCCAGGACGAGCCGTTCAGGCGGAAGGCCTGACGCGAGGACTGAGGGAGCGTGACGCTGCCGTCCAGGAGGCGGCCTGGCACTAGAGGGGGCATGGAATGTACCGAGCGGGAAGCGGACGCCGAAGAATTCGGCGTCCTGGGGAATCGCGACTGTCGAGGCCCTGGTCTCGGGCGCTCGTACGGTGAGAGCGGCCCGACCGTCCTGCCTCGTAACAACCATTTCCCAGAAAGGGACCGCCACCGAGATGAACGATTCAGCGGGGACACTTCGCGTTCGCCAGACCGTGGCGGCGTATGGAGAGTCTGCCTGGCGCTCCTCGAAGAGGAAGAGCTTCACCGCGCTCTGCATTTGCCACCTATCATAAGACCGCCGCGCTGGCGTTTCGGTGGCGCACCAGCGCCCATGCGATACCGGAACAATTTCGGATTCTCGACGCCGACCTGGCGCAGGACGGCCACGGTGTCCCACTAGTTGCTCGGCGGGTCGTAGTAGCCGCTCGCCGGTCCACACCGTCGCGAGGCCGAGACGCTCGGCGCTCTCGGCAACCCGGCCGATCGCCTGCGCGGATGAGTCTCGTCCCATCGTGGGAAGGCCCATACCTAGTTCCATGAAACGCCTCCATCCATCAGGCCCCTACGCCATGTTCGCCGGGCGGTTCAGGGGGCTGGAGCTTTTACTTCTCCGTTAACCAGAAGGTGTCGTGTTGGAGGAAGAACCTGGCTCGCTCCTCTTTAGGCTTGTTCGCCAGGTCCATGAGGCCTTCGAAGTAGCCCTCTCGCGGCGCGCCCGGGCGCGAAGTGGAGCAGCATCGACGCCGGTTCGCCAGACTCGTTGCGGAAGGCATGGATTCCGCCCTCCGGCACGTGCACGAAATCTCCCCGCTTAGCGTCTGTCCATTGCGTCCCATCGTAGATCCGCACGGTGCCGGACAGGATGTAGAAGGACTCGGAGATGGCGCGGTGGAAATGCTTATCTGGGCCGCCTGGCGCCGGCCCCATCTCCCAGCGATAGAGGCCGAACAGGCCATGCGTCGACGCTCCTGTGGCGAGGTAATGCACGTTCGGGCCGCCGGGGTACTTCAGTTCGGGCTCCTGATCGTCGCGGCGATAGGTGGCGCTGAGCTCACCGGTCTCGCCGAGGTATCGCGGTTCGGGATATGTCATCACGCTCCTTTCTCCCATGTGTGGTGCGGTGCCGTTTGCTGTTCCTCGCCGACACACCGGCGGCGTTTAGCGCCCGCCCTCAGCCGGTTGGTCGAGTGCAAAGGACCCGTACTGGACGCTGCCCGCTCGTTCGTACGTGGAGATCACAACTCCAGTGGTCGAGGTAGTCGTGTCCATTAGCTTCAATCCGGCGGGTATGGTGCCATTGGGGAAGAGACGTTTGCCCTCGTCAAGCAGAACGGGGAATGTCCACAGCCGGTACTCGTCGATGAGGTCAAGCTCCATCAGTGTCTGGATCAGGTCTCCACTACCGTGGACTTGAAGCTCCCCTCCGTCCTAGTCCTTCAGCGCAGCGACCTCTTTGCCGACGTCGCCTTTAATGAGCGTTGAGTTGGTCCACTCGACGGTGCCGAGAGTCCTCGAGGCTACGTGCTTCTTCGCGCTGTTCAGGCTGTCGGCTGCCGGATCGTCAGTGACATGGGGCCAGTGAGCGGCGAAGATCTCGTAGGTCTTACGACCGAGGAGGAGTTCGAAAGGCTTGCCCATATACTGGTCCATGACCTGCCCCATGCGTTCATCCCAGTAGTGGAACGACCATCCACCGTGCTTGAACCCGCCGCTCGGGTCCTCTTCCGGTCCGCCGGGGGCTTGCATCACCCCGTCGAGGGTTAGGAACGTATTTACCGAGAGCTTTCTCCCGGCGCGCTTCGCATATGTCGCTAGAGACGGCACACCACGAGTGATCTCTGGCAGCGCCGTCGTCGCGTTATCAGTCATTTTCGGTCTCCTTGCTGGTAGCGCTTGCTTGTTCGCGGAGCATCAGGGACCTGTGCGTCGAGCGACTGGCGATAGCGGAGGCAACCTTCCAGGAACTGCGGCCAGTCCGGCACTTCTGGAAGCGGATCGGTCTTCTCCGGCAACAGCCCCCACAAGGCTGGATGGTGCCAGCACAGTTCGTGGAGCGTGCTGTCGCGATGCTTGCGGATGCCCCCTCGGAGCTTGACTACCTCTTCGAGAAGCTCCTGGCGGGTCATCTGCCCGAGATCCGTGTTCACGATCCCTCCCGAGCCGGAGCAGAGAGCGCCTCTAGAATCAGGCTCTTCTCGCTATCCGTTCTCATGACGTTTCCAAGTGCTCGGCGAGGCGCTCCAGCGTCTGGTTCGCGCCCTCGAGCGCGCCGTACTCCTCAACCATGTGGTCACGCTCGGCGACCGACCCGAAGACCATCCTCAGCGCGAGCCGGGTCTTCCCTTCTTCCTCGGCGAAGGTCACCGTCACGTGGAACTGCTCGGTATCGGCCTCTTCTCCCCCGCCGTGGTTGTAGACCAAGCGCTCGGGCTTCGCGACTTCAACAAACACAACCTTGTTTTCGTAATCAGTACCATCCGCGCCATGCATGACGAACCGCCAGACGCCGCCCGGACGTACGTCCATCTCGTGGACCGTGGTGGTGAAGCCGTGCGGGCCCCACCATTGGGCCACCTGCTCCGGATCGGTCCACGCTTCGAAGACGCGCTCACGAGGCGCGTCGAAGAGGCGCGTGACGACGATCTCGCGATCAGACGGCATGCCTACGCCTTCGAGGCGGGCCGGGACCGTTGACCGTTGGGTCGAGTCGAGGCTTCCTTGACGACGCGGTACTTGAGGTGGACGACGCCGGGGCCCTCCAGCGTGCGAATGGGTTGGATAGTTACGCCTGACCCGCCGAGGTTATCGAGAAGCCGCTCGCCGCCACCGAGAATAAGCGGGACGACGTGGAGATCCATCTCATCGAGCAGACCCGCCGCGAGGTACTGCTGGGCGATGTTGGCGCCGCCGCCGAGGAGTATATCCTTGTCCGCCGCCGCCTCCTTCGCCTGCCGCAGAGCGGACTCGATGCCGTCGGTGATGAAGAAGAAAGTCGTGCCTCCCTGCATGACCAGTGCCACGCGAGGATGGTGGGTGAGGACGAAGACCGGGTGGTGGTACGGAGGGTTGTCGCCCCACCAGCCCTTCCACGACCCGCGGCCCCATGGGCCTGGCCCACCGCCGAACATGTTCCGGCCCATGATTGTCGCGCCGACATTGGCGAACATCTCGCGGAGCACCTCGTCGTTCGTCCCCGTTTCGCCGCCGGCGTCGCCGTGCATCTCGCGAAAACTCTTCAAGTTGATCACCCAATCGTGGAGCTGCTCGCCTCCTTCGCCAAGCCCGTTCTCTGGACTCTGGTTGGGGCCGGCGATGTAGCCGTCGAGCGACATCGTGATGTTGAACTTGAACTTGCTCATGCTGCCTCCTGTTTTGACCCGTGATCGACCAGCTTCCCCCCTGAGCAGCTCAGGGACTGCTTGCCGAACGTGAAGGTGCGGGTTGCTCGTAAGCCTGCTCGAGCAGATGGATCTCGATCTTGCTCATCTGAAGCATGGCGTTCATGACTCGTTTCGATTTCTCGGGGTCCCTGTCACCCAACATCTCACCGAGAACGTGAGGAATAATCTGCCACGACACGCCGAATTTGTCTTTGCACCAGCCGCATGGTCCTTTCTCTCCTCCTTCGGAGAGCTTGTCCCACAGTTCATCGACCTCTGCTTGCGTCTCGCAGTTCACGAGGAGCGATATGCCTTCCGCAAAGTTGAACGACGGACCGCCGTTTAGCGCCATGAATTCCTGTCCGTCGAGCTGGAATGACGCCGACATCACGCTGCCCTCCGGCCCGGGGCCACCCTCTCCGTAGCGAGTCATGCTCAGTACCTTCGAATTAGGAAAGACGGAGGTGTAGAGGTTCACCGCCTCTTCAGCCCGGTCGTTGTACGTCAGGAACGTGGTGATCTTTTGCGACATGATTGTTCTCCTTCCGTGATCACTCCCTCTTGTATCCGCTTGCGCCGGCCTCGATCTCGCTCATGTGGGGTTGCGCTTCAGATCCCGTAGGCACTTTCACATCATCCTTCTCAGCGTCCGTGTTTGAGGCTTCCTGCTAGCTTGTCGAAGGACTCGTTCCAGCCCTCCTCGTCCATCTCGCTCATCTCGCCGTCCGACATCCCCTCCCGCCGCAGGGTGAGCTTCGTCTTAGTACCAAGATCTTCGAAGGTCACCGTTGCCAGCATCTCGACCAGCAAGGCCGCCGCTATCCCGTAATGCGAAGCTGGTACTATGTTGCCGTTCTCGTCGGCGAAGCTCTTGGTGCATGCGATCCGCGTGAGCGGAACGATCTCGCGGTAGACGCCTGTACTCCAGATGTCCCAGCCTTCGGGCGACCGCATGGCCCACAGGTACGTGCCTCCCACCCTCAGGTCTACTTCGCAGGCGGGCGATGTGAAGCCCTTTGGTCCCCACCAGTGTTTCACGTGCTCAGGATCCGTCCACGCCCTCCACACCAGCTCACGTGGAGCGTCGAACACGCGCTCGATCAGGAGCGCAGCAAGCTCCGGTGTAGTCGGGGCGTCAGTTTCTTGTGCCGAATTCGTGTCCTTCCTTGAAAACTTTCGGTACGCGCCCGCGCCCGCCTCGATGTCCTTCATCTGTGCTTTCACGAGCCTCTTCACAAGCCCGGCGGGAATGGGCTTCTCGGGCGAAAAGCGGATGGTGCCCTTCGATGTGACGTAGGGCTGGAGCTCCTTCTTGTGCGCCGCGATAACGGAGCCCAGGCTGCCATACAAGGCGCAATGATTCTTCGCTCCGCCGAAATAGATGAGCGGCTGGCCCTTGTATTTGAAGGTCGGGATCCCGTAGCTGATCGACTCGGCGGCGTCGGGCGCAGCCGCCTTGATCGTCTCGCGAACCTTCTGAAGCGCGGCGCGATGCTCCACCGGGAGCGCCGCGAGGTAGCTGTCGATGTCTTTCGCCGCGGGGCTCATGGCGGCACCCGCAGTAGCTCGGTGATCCCTTGGGATATGCTCATTCTCCTTTAGTGCTCGCTTCTTGTTGAATCCGGGCTACCTTGTCTCGATAGTCCCGTAGGTGGAGCTGAGCGAGCGCGTCGAGCGCTGTCGAGGTTAGAGTAGCGAGTTTCACAAGACTCGTTTCATCTTGCTCGGTAAAGTCTCCCTCCAGGCGATCGGAGACCTGGATGAAGCCGTAGTTGAGGCCGTCTGATCCGATGAGCGGTGTCACGAGCCAGCCTCGCATTGGGGGATGTTCGGCGATCTGGCCGCTGAAGTTGCGCCATTCGGGGTGGGCTCGCAACTCCGCATCCGTTAGGCGGAGCGGTTTGTCTATCCGGTGTGCCAAGCCATGTATGCCGGTCCCGATAGCGGGCTGACGATAGTCAGAGTAGCCGGCATATTTCTCCGACAGCGAGAAGTATTTGCGAGCGTAAGCCCAGCCTTCACCGACCAGCTGGACTGCCGCGCTCTGGTGGGCGCGTGTAATCGCGCGAGCCAGTTCCGCCGCTTGCGCAAGAATCGGATCAGCCGCGAGCATGAAGCGCGCCTGTTCGGCCGGGACGTCCGGAGCCGGAGGCGTGCTGGCGTTGTGATAGCTGTTTAGGAATACCTCGTCCGTATCTTTCATAAAAAGCCTCCCCTTCTCGGGTCGTCGCTAAATTCCGAGAGCCTCGATAACCAGCCGTGCGGCGGCGGCGCTGGAGTACTGCTGCTGACCCGTAACCAAGTTGCCATCGCGCACGGCGAACGACTTGAAACGGCCGCTGACGATAAAGTTCGTGTTCGAGAGCTTGTGCGCCTCGTCCTCGATCCAAAATGGCTGAATGTGTTTTCCCACGAAATCGTCCGCGAACTTTTCTTCGGAATTCGCGAAGCCGGTCCAGGTCTTGCCGTCCACCAGCAGCTGTCCCTTCGAGTCACGCGCCTTCAGCAGCAACGAGGTTGCATGGCAGACGACCGCGGCCACCTTGCCTTCTTCGAGGAAGCCGGCTACGAGGCTATGCACGGACTCGTTCACGTGGAAGGTATACATCGGAGCCTGGCCGCCAACCAGGAACACGGCGTCGTACGACGCCGTATTCACATCCTTCAGCGCCGGCGTTTTCGCCAGCAATTCCGAGTGCGAGGCGCTATTCTTGAAGCCGAGGCTAATGAAGTCGTGCGCTGAGTAGCCAGAGGCGTCTTCCGGGTCGCTCCAGGAGTCAGCACTGACGGGTCCGCCGTCCGGGCTGACGATGTCAAGCTGGTAGCCATGCTCGGTGAACTCCCAGTATGAGTGGGTAAGCTCGGCCCACCAGAAGCCCATCGGCCAGCCCGTCACTCTTGAAGTCGCCGGGTTGGAGACGAGCATCAGGATTCGCTTTGGTTTCGCGGGATTCAGGACGTCAACCGTTTCTGCCATTGGATTCTCCTCACGCTAAACCCGAGCCGCCTTGTGCTGACTCCGGGAGGCATGAATCCGGGTTTTGAATGACCTTGGCATCAACGACGGAATTCATCATTCCGGGCATCCCGCCTCAACCCAGCTGCGGAAGACCGCGACCCGTTCGGGTGGCCAGGCTCCATCGCAGGGCATCGTCCCATTAGCGACGCGCTCCAGGATCTCCGTGGCGTGTTCCTTGACGTCGCCAAAAGCCGACAGATCGAACGCAAACCGCATAGAACCGAGGTCCTTCTCCCGGAATAGGGGCCTGATGTGAGTCTCAAACCGTGGCTGTTCACTGGCTTCTGTCACTTTCGGTCCTCCTTCTGATATCTGCGGGGCAGCGCTTGGCCAGCGCTTACGACACCGCTCGCTTTTACCACTCTGGCGTCGCTCCGGGCTCCCAGTCCCATTTGGGTATGGCCCCGGCGCTTGGCGGCGGTTGGTCCGATTGCGAGGCGCGCACGGCGATATCCGCGCCGAACTCGATGTAGGACCGGAACCGCTCCTGGAACACCTTGGCGGCGGGGAGCACTTCGCCGGCCGTCTCTATCATGAGCTCGACCCAGCGGTCGCGTTGCGCCTTCGTGATGTGCTTTCCAGCGTGGGCGCCTAGGATAGTGAGATGTCCGCCGCGCTGCTCTGAGTAGGCTTCTGGTCCGCGAAAGACCTCCCCGAGCCAGAGGGCCACCCTCACAACGTGCTCGTCAGTGAAGTCCTTGAACACGGGCTGAAGTTGAGGATCCATTTTCACCTTCGCGTAGAACGCGGTGGTCAGCTCTTGGAAGGCCGGGGTTCCTCCAGCGTATTCGAATATCGTCAGCTTGCCGTCTGGCATTCGTTTTCCTCCTAATCTCCCTGATTTCAGCCCCTCGCCCGAGGCCCCACAACGTCTTTCGATCGCGCACGCCCATCTATATTCAAATGATGGACGCCACGCGGCTGCCGGGTCATCCGCTGAAACCCCTATCTTTCCACTCCAATCAGATCGCGCGCAGGCGACCGGCAATGGGGCTGAAGTCACGGGGCTGGCGGGGAATACGCAGAAGCTCACTACTTCATCGTCGCGAGCAGCTCGGCGAGGCGGTCGTATGTTTCACTCGCGCCTTCCTCCATCCCCGACTGGAGCATGCCGTCGCGGTCCTCTTTTGAGTCGAATAGAGAATGGGCGACCAACCTGGTCCGGCCGGCACCGAGGTCTTCAAGAGTCAACGTGTCGACAGAGACGTGGCCCGGCATGCGTTCCCATTCGAACGTCCAGACGATGCGCTCGGGCGGGACGATCTCGCGGTATTCGCCCCTGAATCCGTGCTCCTCGACGCCATCGGGCCCCTGGTGAACGAAGCGATACTTGCCGCCGGGGCGGAAGTCCATTTCGCAGTGGGCGAAGGAATACTTTCGGGGCCCCCACCACTTGTCGAGATGCTCGCATTTGGTGTGCGCCTCGAACACGAGCTCGCGCGGCGCGTCGAACTCGCGCGTCATCACGATCTCGCGGTCGGAGGGCAGCGTTATCGTCACGGCCCCGGCCTTCCTCTCTTCCGGCATTGGCTATCCTCCTTCTCCGGTTATCGCTCGACTACAAGCGCCAGCGCGTCGCGCCGTACGGCTCCGCGGTGGCGAGACCGAACACGGTCTTCGGCGTGAACTCGTACACATACCAGGGCGGCGGCCCAGCGCTTGGGGCGCTGAACTCGTGGTAGAAGGCGCCGTCGTGCACGTTCGGCGCCCAGCCACCGGAGGCGAACACCTCGGCGAGACGGCCGAGTTGTGCCTCGTCGGTGACCTTCGTCGCCTTACCTTCGAGCGCAATGTCGAGACCCTTCGCGGCCAGCGTGATCATGCAGTTCGGGTTGTGCGCCAGGTTCTTGGATTTGCGGGTGCCGTCGCCGGAGCTGAAGTAGAAGCGGCCTTCGTGCCAGACGGCCCCGATCGGCACGACATGCGGCCTGCCGTCCGGACGCGTCGTGGCCAGCCAGTGGGTGTGCGGCTCCGGCGCGCCACCCATCTCGGGTGGCGCCTGGAGTTTCCACTCCTGCTCTAGTCGCTCGAGAGCGCGGTCCCAGGAGAGGGGCGGCAAGTCGCAAGCTGCGATGTTCTTTTCAGACACGGGCTTAATCTCGGTTGAGCTCTGTTCGGACATTCCTTCCTCCTTCTGTCTCGTCCTCTCGTTTCCGACCCCGTTATACTCGCCGAAACGTGACGGTCCGCCTGGACTCGGGCAAGCCCTCAAACCAGCCGTCGTGCCGGAACACAACACGCTCCGGCTCCGCGATCTCCAGACGGACTGCATCCAGCCAATGGTCCTGACCGTCGGACGACCGGACCTGGAGACGAGCTTGGCCGCCCGCGCGGAAGTTGATCTCCCAGGCCAGCAGCGTCGACCCGTTGGGGCCTCGCCAGTGCTCATCCGGCGTAGACACGTGCTGTGACTTCACCGAGGTGTCTCGGTCCGGTGTACACATAGTCATCGAAGTCCCCCATTCGTGAGATACCGTTACAACAGGCTTTCCGCCAGCTTGTCGAAAGACTCGTTCCATCCGGCTTCCGCGCCTTCCCGCATCTCGCCAGCCGGCAGGCCTTCGTGATGCAGCGTCATCCGCGTCTTGCCTCCAACGTCTTCGAACGTCACCGTGACCACCATTTGGAGGGGAATGTCATCGCTCATACCGTAGTGGGATGCCGGGACGACATTCCCGTCTTCGTCACCGAAGGAGTCAGTGTAGACTATCCGTTCGTGAGGCACGACTTCGCGGTAGACGCCGGTGCTCCAGATCGGCTCGCCATCGTTGAAATCGGGTGATTGCATCGCCAACAGATATTTCCCGCCAACGCGAAAGTCGATTTCCGCGGCGGGGGCTGTAAATCCCTTGGGTCCCCACCAGCGCTTCGCCATCTCGGGATCCGTCCACGCCCGCCAGACCAAGTCGCGCGGCGCACCAAAGGTCCGCTCGATCACGAGCGTGCGTTGTGGCGAACTCGCCGAGGCGTCAGTTTTTTCGGCCATCCGTGTCCTCCTCCTTCGTGATTTTCCGGCTGTATCTTTTCTCCTTCTCTTGCAGCTCAATTAGGTAGCTGTCCAGGCGGTCGAAGCTGTTCTCCCAGTACCGCCGCCGGTAGCTTTCGGCCCACAAATGCGGCGCCGCAACGGGTCCCACCTGGACACGAACCGGCACGGGTTCGAGATGCAGGGGCTCCATGCGATCCTCAGGCTCAGATTCCCCGCCGACACGCCGTAGCGTTATCGCGACAAGGATGGCGAGTCCCGTGACAATGACCGTGCAGACGATTGCGGTTATCTCGAATCCCTGGATGAACGCCTCGCGGGCCGAATCGAGCAACGCCGGCCCGAGCGGATCGGGAAGCGTCGCCGCTACCTCAACGGCGCCGCCGAGGGTATCCCGTGCGGTCTCGGCATCCTTTGCCGATACACCCGCGGGAATGGCGTCGCCCACCCGGCTGCGATAGATGGCTGTGCCAATGCTGCCCAAGGTCGCGATGCCCATCGCGCCGCCGAACTCGGCGCAGGTCTCGGCGATCGCTGACGCCGCCCCAGCTTTCTCAGGTGGAGCCGTGCCGACGACAAAGTCGGTCGCCAGCGTGAAGATCGGGGCGAGACCGACGGAGAGAAGGGTCGAGCCAGCCACGACTAGCGCCAGTCCGGAACTCACGTCCACCTGGGTCAGGCCCAGGAATCCGATATCGGCAACCACGAGGCCCGCAACCATAAGGGCCGCCGGACGAACCCTGCGCACAATGTAGGGGGTGGCCTGGGAGCCCACCACGAACCCTCCCGCGAAGGGAAGCGACCAGACACCGGATTCGAGTGGCGAGAGACCGCGCACCAGCTGCAGGTACTGCGCGATGAAGACGAACGCCCCGAAGGCAGCAATCGCGCCGAGCGAATAGACGGCCAGAGATGCGCTGAAAACGGGGACCCGGAAGAGCCTCAGATCGATGAGTGGATCGGCGAGCGTCTGTTGCCGGTGCACGAAGATGGCGCCCACTGCAAGCCCGGCAAGGACGAACAGGGTCGGCCGGGGGCCGAAGCCGTCCTGCGCGAACTGCTTCAGGCCGTAAATCATCGCGAGTACCGCGACCAGCGACAGGCCCGCACTCAGCACATCGAGCCGACCAGCCTCGGGGTCCTTGTATTCGGGAAGCAGCCTCGGACCCAGTAGAAGCAGAAGCACCATGACCGGCACGGCCAGCAGGAACACCGAGCCCCACCAGAAGAACTCCAGCAGAAGGCCGCCGAGGACCGGCCCGATCGCCGCGCCAACGGAGTAGCTCGTGATCCAGACGCTAATTGCGACTGTGCGCTGCGCCGGGACGTGGAACATGTTGCGGATCAACGAGAGGGTAGATGGCGCGATCGTCGCCCCCGCGATGCCCTGCAGGGCGCGGGTAGCGATGAGCGTCTCGGCGCTCGGGGAGAAGGCAGCGAGCACCGAGGTGATCCCAAACACGACGGCCCCCATCATCAGGAGGCGCCTACGACCGATCCGATCGCCAAGCGTGCCCATGGTGACGAGCATGCCTGCGACCATGAAGCCGTAGATGTCGATGATCCAGAGCAGCTCGGCGCTGCCCGGCTGTAAGTCTCTGCTTAGCGACGGGACTGCCAGGTTCAGGACCGTGAGGTCCATCGCGTACAGCATGCAGGGAAGCGCGAGCACGCCCAGCCCGATCCACTCGCGGCGGGTAGCTCGGGTAGCGCTGATCGCGTCGTTCACCAGGGGATCTCGTCCGCCTCTTGGCCCCCGATTTCAGAGTACGGAAGAAATGCTTGCGCCGGCATCACTTCGTAGTGCAGCGATGCATAGGCCGCTGGGCCCAGGTTCTCCAGCGGCCTCGCGCCGGCTCGCGTTAGATCCGTTTGGCCGCACTGGTTCGGTAAGTAGCCTAGGCTCATGCACTCACCAGGGATTCGGCCAGCTTGTCGAGAGATTCGTTCCAGCCGGCCTCGGCCCCCTCGCTCATCTCGCCGGCCGGGATGCCTTCGTGCCGTAGAGTCATCCTTGTCCTGCCACCGATATCCTCGAACTCGACGGTGACAAGCATCTCCAGCGGGAAGTCCTCAGTCATTCCGTAGTGCGTTGCGGGGACGACGTTGCCGTTCGCATCGGCGAAGCAGTCCGTGCAAACGATCCGCTCGAGCGGGACGATCTCGCGGTAGACGCCGGTGCTCCAGATTGGCTCGCCGTTGTTGAATTCGGGTGATTGCATCGCAAAGAGGTATTTGCCGCCTACGCGGAAATCCACTTCGACAGCCGGCGCCGCGAATCCCTTGGGTCCCCACCAGCGCTGCACCATGGCAGGGTCGCTCCAGGCCTTCCATACGAGCTCGCGCGGCGCGTCAAAGATGCGCTCGATGAGGAGCGTCCTTTCCTCGGCGGTGGTCGGAACGTCACTTCGTTCGGCCATTCTTGTCCTCCCTCACTACGCGGAATCTGAGGCTCGTTCTCGCCCCAATTTCTTGCACTTCGGTCTTTTCAAGCTGCACGCCGTCAGGGCCGTCGTTCTTAAAGAACCGGAGGCCATCGCCTAACAGGACGGGCACAAAATCGAGACGCAGCTCGTCGACTAGTCCGGCTCGCAGCAGCTGCTGGATTACGCTTGCGCCACCGATCACCTGGACTGCCTTATTTCCGGCCGCAACTCTTGCTTGCTCTACCGCTGATTCGACCCCTTCCGTCACGAATGTGAAGGTCAAGCGCTCGTCTTGCTTCGGCCGGGTTTGGGGCGGCTCATGGGTCAGCACGAAGATCGGGACCTGGAACTCGTAATTGCCGACGTACGAGTCCGGATCCCCCATCTCAAACGCCCTCTTCCCCATAAGCACGGCACCGGTCGCTTTGATCACACCGTTCATGTAGGAGGTGCCCTGCAGAGCGGCGAGGTCCGTAAACAAGCGGTCCACGCTCCCGGACTCGTCGGCCACAAACCCATCGAGCGAGATGGTCATCCCAGCGATCACCGTGGCCATCCCGCTATCCCTTCCCTTCAGAATGCGGCTGGACCACAGCCGGTGTTGTTGCGAGTCCATTAAGTTCCGCCCGGTACGCCTCCAGGCGCTTGGCCAGCTCCTTCGGCCGGGCCAGCGCCGGCAGGTGACCCCCGTCCATCTCATCGGGCGTGATGCCGAGGCGATCGCGGACCACGCGGCGCATGAACTCGGCCGGGAAGAAGCGGTCATCGCGGCAGAGAAGGAACCTCGTAGGCACGTCGGGCCAGGCCTCCAACGGCCACGGCTTCTCAAACGGGGTCCCAGACTGGTTGCGCTCCACCCTCGCCAACGCCTCGGCTATGACGTCCGGCGGGACGTCGTGGAAAAACTCCGCCACGACGTCGAACTCGCCGTCGATTGTGCGACCGTCGCGCGCCGCTTGCTCTCTCCTCGCCTGCTCCCATCCCGTGTTATCCCACCAGCTGCCCGGTCGCTCGCCCGGCAATGGGACCATCGCTGCGACCAGTACCATCAGATCGACAGCTACTCGGTCGCAGACCAGCGGCCCCGTGAAGCCACCCATCGACTGGGCCACCACGATGAGATCGGTACGGTCGGCGATCGCATCGACCACCACGTCTGCGTATTCGGAAAGCCCGGCCGTGTCGTCGTCGCAGGGTAGGTCAGGCGCCACAACCTTATGGCCCCGCGCCTGCAACTCCGGCGCGATCAGGTGCCAGTACCACGAATCGGAGCCTGCTCCGTGAAGGAGGACATAGGTGGCCATATGGGCTGTCCCTTCAGATATCGCCGGGGCATCAGTCCTCTCGGCCATTCTCGTACTCATCTCGTCGATGGAGTTCAGATGCGCGCCAGGTATTCGGCGAGCTTGTCGAACGATTCGCTCCAGCCTTCGCGGTGCCCATCGCGGTCCTCGGCAGACTCGAAGACGCCCTGGCTGAAGGTCATCTCGGTCTTGCCGTCACGCTCGTCGAAGGTGATCGTGATCTCCATCTCGCGTCCGGGCGTACCGTCCTGGTTGTCCCAGGCGAACGTGAACGCGAGCCGCTCCGGCTCGACAACTTCTCGGACGATGCCACCATTCGAGTACTCGGCCCCGTCAGGCCCGCGCATGCGCGAGTGCCAGGCGCCGCCCGGGCGCGGGTCCAGCTCGAAGTCGATGGCTGTAAAGTTCTTGGGCCCGAGCCACTTCAAGACGTGGTCGCTGGCTGTCCATGCCTTCCACACCAACTCGCGGGGCGCATCGAAGATCCGCTTAATCAGAAGCTCCCGCTCGGCGGTCTTGGTTTGGGCGTCAGCTCTTTCGGCCATTGTCTGCCTCCTTCTTGGTGATCTTGCGGCTGCACTTCTCTTTCTGTTGGAGTTCCCGTAGATAGCTGTCCAGGCGGTCGAAGCTCTCTTCCCAATGGCGGCGATAGCGCTCGATCCACTCGTCGGCGTCCTTGAGCGGCCCCGCCTGGAGCCGACAAGGGCGCCACTGCGCTTCCCGGCCGCGCGCGATAAGCCCGGCGCGCTCCAGGACTTTGAGGTGCTTCGAGACGGCCGGGAGGGTCATCTCGAACGGCTGGGCGAGCTCTGTGACAGAAGCCTCACCCGAGGCGAGGCGGGCGAGGATAGCGCGGCGGGTAGGGTCAGCGAGTGCAGCGAAGGTGTTGCTGATGGGATCGGTCGCTGTTGCAGTAGTCATGGCTTATTTAACCATTTGGTAAAGTATAACCCACCGCGGCGTTTGTCAAGGGCCTTGTGACAGAAGGGCGCAAATCGCAACATTGCTGTAATCTTGGGGCGTGACAGCCACGCCGGTGAGGCACACAGAGCTCGAGCTGACCTCCCCGGTGATGCTATGCGGGCCGGACGGCCTTCTCAACCAGAAGGCCGTAGGCTGGTCGCGTCATCCGCTGCACACCTGCAATCTTCCGGCCTCGCTCCAGCGCAAGAAGAAGTGGAATTACTGGGCGGTCACAAGCAACGACCTCCTCTTTTCCGCAACCATCGCCGACATCGAGCGACTTCAGCTCGGCGGCGTCTACATCTTCGATCGGCGGACTCGTCGGCACATCGAGGAGGTCGTCCTTCAGTCTGCGAATACCATCGCATTCCCCGAGACCATGGCCGGCGATATGGTCATCGAGCACCCAGATATGCGCGTCGCGCTTACCGGCGAGGGCTCGGGGACGCGGATCCGTGTCGAGGCCGCGGACTTCGGGGGAATGCGCCTCCAGACAGACATCGCGGTCGAGCGGCCGGAAGGCCACGAGACGCTGAATGTCGTCATTCCGTGGACCGACGTGCAGTTCCAGTACACCTCGAAGCAGAACACGCTGCCGGCGTCCGGCTATGTGCAGCTCGACGATGAGCGGCTGGAGTTCGGCGCGCCCTCGTATGGTTGCCTCGATTACGGCCGCGGGGTGTGGCCGGAGCATACCGTCTGGAACTGGGGCTCGGCTTCTGGCATTCAAAGTGGACGCACGGTGGGGCTGAACCTGGGAGGACAGTGGACTGACGGCACGGGCATGACGGAGAACGGCATCTGCGTCGACGGCCGCCTCACCAAGATCAGCGAACACCTGGTCTTTGAGTATGATCGCGCGGCAATGATGAAGCCCTGGCGCGTGCGCACTTCAGCTACCGATCGCATCGACCTACTGTTCGAGCCTGAGTTCGAGCGCATTTCGGAGAGCGGCAGGCGCGATGGCTTCTTTTCGAACGCGCATCAGATGTTCGGCTGTTATTCGGGCCGGATTACTCCAGACGACGGCGGGCCGATCAATGTCGGCCAACTCTTCGGTTGGATCGAAGAGCACGAAGCGCGCTGGTGACCGGTGAGATTGCCCTTCGATCCGCCGCTCGCCCCGATGCTATCGAACGCCGCCGACGCATTGCCTCACGGTGACGGCTGGCAGTTCGAGCCGAAGTGGGACGGCTTTCGAACGCTGGTATTCCGCGACGGCGATGAAATTTTCCTCCAGAGCCGCAATACCCAGCCGATGAACCGCTACTTCCCGGAACTTGTCGAGGCACTGCTCCGCGAGCTGCCTGGGCGCTGCGTCGTCGACGGGGAAGTCGTCATTGTCGGCCTGAACGGGCTCGACTTCGAGGCGTTGCTCCTGCGCATTCACCCGGCCGCGTCTCGTGTGAAGATGCTCGCGGCCCAGTCGCCCGCTTCGTTCGTTGCCTGGGACTTGCTGGCGCTCGACGACGAGGACCTTCGCGGGCAGCCTCTTGAGGTGCGCCGCGAGCGGCTGGAGAGGGAGCTCCAGCACGCTTCCCCGCCACTGCACCTCTCTCCCGCGACCCGCGACCGCGCTCTCGCGGAGGACTGGTTCCAGCGCTTCGAAGGCGCGGGGCTCGACGGCGTGATGGCCAAGCGGCTCGACGAACGTTATCGCCCCGGCGAACGGACGATGATCAAAGTGAAGCACGCGCGCACGGCCGATTGTGTGGTCGCGGGGTTTCGCTGGCACAAGAACGGCCGGAATACGATGATCGGCTCCCTCCTGCTGGGCCTCTATGACGACTCCGGAACGCTTCACCATGTCGGCGTTACCGCGGCGTTCAAAGAGTCGGTCCGGCGACAGCTCGTCGCCGAGCTAGCCCCGTTACGAGAGGGCGCGCTCGAGGGCCATCCCTGGCGCGACTGGGCGACGGCGCAGCAAGAGGCCAACGAGAAGATGCAGCGCCTCCCCGGCGCCACCAGCCGCTGGAACCGCGGCAAGGACCTGAGCT
>Ga0114129_10003383_pt1 | contig 22408 bp, 13 predicted proteins | sample RhiMetdeltSRZDD1_FD_80071 | JGI IMG/M metagenome (GOLD analysis project Ga0114129, IMG submission 80071) | Populus rhizosphere microbial communities from Tennessee, USA - Rhizosphere MetaG P. deltoides SRZDD1 (version 2) (version 2) | ecosystem: Host-associated > Plants > Roots > Rhizosphere >... | reverse complement strand
CAGCGACGACAACGGGTTTCGATCACAGCTCGGAGCGCTGCTCCGGGCTGCGGCCTTTCCGGTTCGCGTCACCGATGATCGATTCCCGCGCGAAGGGCTCGCACCCGACGTCGTCGTCGTTGACGGCCGGGCCGGCACGCAATCAACGATGCAGACCGTCGAGCGCGTCAGGATCGCCGCGCCGATGGCCCATATCTTCTTCGTCGCACAGGATGCCGCTCCCGAGTTGATCCTGCACTCGATGCGGGCGGGTGCGAACGAGTTTCTGACGTGGCCACCGGCGCGCGAGACGCTGGATGACGCCATTCGCCGCATGGCCGCGAGGCTCGAGGCAGCGCCGGGAGACCGGTCGCCGACGACCATGCTGGCGTTCTTCGGAGCCAAGGGCGGCGTTGGAACGACGACCGTCGCCGTCAATTGCGCCGTCGACATTGCGCGTTTCGGGAATCGCGCGACACTCCTCATCGACCTGAAGCCCGGTCTTGGCGAAGCGTCGCTGTTTCTCGGGCTGCGCAGCCGCTACACGCTGCTCGATGCGCTCGACAACCTGCACCGGCTCGACGCCGAGTTTCTGCGCGAGCTGGTCGTCAAGCACAAGTCCGGGTTGGAGCTGCTCGCGGGATCCGCGAACTTCGATCGTCCTGGCCCGAGCGACAGCGGCGCAGTCGAGGAAGTCTTCAAGATTCTGGGCCGCTATTACGAATACATCGTGATCGATGTAGGCAACGAGATCACGCCGTGTGCGACGGCCGCGTTGTACGCCTCGGATTTGATTTGTCTTGTCACCAATCCAGACGTGCCGTCGGTGCGAAACGCACAGAGGCTGCTCGAGAAAATTGCGCAGCTTGGTGCATCGAGCGAACGCGTGCGCGTCGTCCTCAACCGGGCCGCAGAGCCGTTTCCCATTCCGCTGCCGCAGATTGAAAGCGCGCTGGGCCACGAGATCGCCCAGGTGTTTCCGAGCGACTACAAGGTGGTGTCCTCCGCGCTGAACTCGGGTGTGCCGCTGGCGCTGACAGGAAATACCGACCTCGCGGCGCAGTTCGATCGATTCACGCGGACGATTCTCAACCCGGACGGTGACGTCGACAGCGCTTTCGCCGCTCGCCGGGGTCCGCTGCGTCTCGAACGCATCATGTCCATCTGGTAAACAACCATGCACCAAGGCACTTTAGGCATTTCGGGCATTCCACCGTCTTCGGTCCGGCCTACGCCGGCGGCGGCGGCGCCGGCGCCACAACCACGCGTGGTGGCGCAACCGCGGCAGCAGTACCTCGAGCTCCGGTCGCAGGTGCACCGCAAGCTGCTCAATCGTCTGAACCTCGAGGCGCTTGCGCAAACGGAGCGCGCACGGGCGGAGAACGAAATCCGGGCACTCCTCAGCCAGTTGCTTGCCGAAGAGAACACCCCGATCAGTCTCTCGGAACGGGAGTCGTTGTTTGCCGAAGTCCTCGATGACGTCTTCGGTCTCGGTCCGCTGGAGCCGTTGCTGCGCGACCGGTCCGTCAATGACATCCTCGTGAACACTCACAAGCAGGTGTTCGTCGAGCGCCGCGGCGTCCTCGAGCGGGTGCCGACGACGTTTCAGGACGACCGTCAGCTGCTGCGGGTGATCGATCGCATCGTGAGCGGAGTCGGCCGGCGAATCGACGACAGCTCGCCAATGGTCGATGCCCGCCTCCCGGACGGCTCGCGTGTCAACGCCATCATCCCGCCGCTGGCAGTTGATGGTCCGCTGCTGTCGATCCGGCGTTTTCCGGCGGAACGGCTGAAGGCCGAAGACCTGGTCTCGCTGAAGGCGCTGACACAGCCGATGCTCGACTTCCTCTCTCATTGCGTCAAGGCGCGGCTGAATTGCCTGATCAGCGGCGGCACCGGCGCCGGCAAGACGACGACCCTCAACGTGCTGTCCAGCTACATCTCTGAACACGAACGCATCGTGACGATTGAGGACGCGGCGGAACTCCAGCTGCGCCAGGAACACGTCGCCAGACTCGAGACGCGACCGCCGAACGTGGAAGGAAAAGGAGCTGTCCGTCAGCGGCAGCTCGTGATCAATGCGCTGCGTATGCGCCCGGATCGCATCGTCGTGGGCGAGGTCCGCGGCGAGGAAGCGCTGGACATGTTGCAGGCCATGAACACTGGCCACGACGGGTCGTTGACGACCGTCCACGCCAACTCACCTCGCGATGCGCTCATGCGCGTCGAAACGATGATCGGTATGGGCGCCACCAATCTACCCGAGCGCGCCATGCGCCATCAGATTTCGTCCGCGATTCAGATCGTCGTTCAGCAGACGCGTCTCAGCGACGGCACCCGCAAGATCACGAGCATCTCGGAGATCACTGGCATGGAAGGCGACATCATCAGCATGCAGGAGATCTTCATGTTCGAAAAGATCGGGATCTCGGCTGAGGGGAAAGTGATCGGCAAGTTCCGCGCGACCGGCGTTCGCCCGAAGTGCTCCGATCGTTTGCGCGCCGCCGGCATCCAGCTTCCGGCCACCATGTTCGAGGGCGTTGTCGAGGTGCGGTGATGATTTCAGCCCTGATCGTGTTCGTGATCGTGAGCGTCGTGGTGCTGGTCGTGAGCCTCCGGGTTTGGGCCAACGTGTCGGCCGCCATCGAACGAAAGCGTCTCGACGAACGTCTTCGCGAGGTCGGCAACATCATCGACACGACCGCAGTCGACGCCACGATCATCAAACAGATCCAGGAAGGATCGCTGCCGGCGGTCGAGAAGATGCTCGGACGCACGTCAATGGGTCCGAAGCTGTCGAGACTGATCGAGCAGTCCGGAACGCAGACGACCCCGAGCACCATCGTGGTGCTGAGCGCGGTGACCGCGTTCGCGGTCTGGTTCATCACCGGTCTGTTCGTGCACATGCCGTTCGTTGGCCCGATCTCGTTGGCCATCGGAGCGTCGTTGCCGACCCTCTGGTTGAGGCGCCGCCGCACCGTCCGCCTGCGGAAGTTCGAAGAGCAGTTCCCGGAGGCGCTCGACATGCTGTCGCGCGCCATGCGCGCGGGACACGCCTTCCAGACGGCGCTGGGCACGGCCGGCGAGGAGATGGCCGCGCCTGTCGGTGAGGAGCTCAAAAAGGTCTTCGATCGCCAGAATTTCGGCTTGCCGCTGAACGACGCCCTCAAGGAGCTGGCCGAGCGGATACCGCTCGTCGACGTGAAGTTCTTCGTCACGGCCGTCGCCATTCAGCGCGAAAGTGGCGGCAACCTGGCCGAGATCCTCGACAACCTCGCCTACGTTGTCCGCGAACGGTTCAAGGTTCTCCGTCAGGTGAGAACGCACACGGCGCATGGGCGGTTCACCGGCTTTGTGCTGCTGGCGTTGCCGGCTGGTCTTGCCCTCGCCCTCTCCTTCATTGCGCCGGCACAGATGCATCTGCTGTTCACCGAGCCGATGGGACACATGATGATCGTCGGCGCCATCGTGATGCAGACGATCGGGTTTTTCTGGATCCGCAAGGTCATCAAGATCGAGGTGTAGTCCATGCTGCTGGCCATCTTCGCGTTCGTCTTCGGATCGCTGTTGGTCGCGGCCGCCGCGAAGGCGTTGTCGCCGCGCTCGGCGACGATCGTGGATCGCCTCGAGGAACTCGTAGGCGTGCAGACGAGGGCGCCGGAAGGATCGCGCTGGTCGAAGACCCTCACCGATGCGTTCATGCGCATCGGGCGCGCCGCGCCGAAGCCTGTCGGCGAAATGGGAAAGCTGCGCGCGAGGCTGGTGTCCGCCGGCTATCGGGCCGAGGAAGCGCTGGTTCTATTCGTTGGCATCCGCGTCGGATGCGCGCTGGCGTTCTTTTCGATCGCCTCGATGCCGTTCATGCTGCGGGCGAGTCTCATGACCGCGCTGGGTGCCGCGGCCATCGGCTACGTGTTGCCGGGAATGATGCTCGCGCGTATGGCGAAACGGCGCCAGCACCGCATGCGCTTGTCGCTTCCTGATGCGCTCGATCTGCTCGTGGTCAGCGTCGAGGCGGGGCTCGGCCTGGACCAAGCCGTTCAGCGCGTCGCCGACGAGCTGTCGCTGGTTCACCCGGAGTTGTCCGAGGAACTTCGCCTCGTGCACCTCGAGGTTCGCGCCGGAACGGCTGGCGGCGATGCGTTGAAGAACCTTGCGACTCAAACGCAGCTGGACGATTTGTCCTCGCTCGTCACAATGCTCGTGCAGACCGACAAGTTCGGAACGAGCGTCGCGCAGTCGCTGCGCGTGCACTCCGACACGCTGCGCACCAAGCGCCGTCAGCGCGCTGAAGAAGCCGCCGCCAAAACCGGCGCGAAGATGGTCTTTCCGCTGGTCTTCTGCATCTTTCCGGCTATCTGGGTCGTGACGATCGGTCCCGCGGCCATCAAGTTCGTGCAGGTGCTCATCCCGCTTGCTCGAGACATGAAGTAACGATGGCCGTCAATTCGCTCGCACAGATCGCCTCCGACGAAATCGCGGCTCCGCCGCTGCCTCACACGGTCGCGGAGACAGGGCTCAGCGTCGATCAGATCGAACAGCTGATGATGAAGACGCTGCACACCGGCGAATTGACCGGCGTGACACTCGCCGAGCGTGTCTGTCTGCCGTACTCGCTGCTGGAGCCCCTGATCGAGCGGCTCCGTGCCGAGCGCCTCGTCGAGGTGCGCGGCGCGACGGGATCCGGAACAGCCGGCTATCGGTACGCATTGACTGACCTCGGCCGCGACCGTGCCGCGCAGTACCTCGAGATCAATCGATACGTGGGCCCGGCGCCGGTGTCGTTGGCGAGCTACGTCGCGACGATGGTTGCCCTGCGGCAGGTCCAGGCGTATATCGATCGTGAGCGGCTCGAGGGGGGCTTCTCGCATCTCGTTGTGCCCGGCAGCCTGTTCGATCAGCTGGGGCCCGCCGTCAATGCAGGCAAGGCAATCTTTCTCTTTGGTCCTCCGGGCAACGGGAAGACCGTGATTGGCGAGGGCCTCGGCCGAGCGCTCGGCGGCCACATGTACGTGCCCTACGCCATCGATGTCGAGGGACAGATTGTGACGGTGTTCGATCCGATCTGCCATGAGACGCTCGACGAGGATGGGCTCACCTCACGGCTGATTGCGGAGGCGCCTCGCGATCGTCGATGGGTTCGCATCCGCCGTCCGATTGTCATCACCGGCGGCGAACTCACCCTCTCCATGCTGGACCTGAACTTCAACCCCATTTCGAAGTACCACGAAGCGCCGCTGCAGTTGAAAGCCAACGGCGGGGTCCTGCTGGTTGACGACTTTGGCCGGCAGCGCATGCGGCCGGAAGATCTCCTCAATCGCTGGATCGTGCCGCTGGAGAGCCGCGTCGATTATCTGACTCTCCACTCCGGGAAGAAGTTCCAGGTGCCGTTCGACGTGCTGAGCGTGTTTGCCACCAACCTCGACCCGAAGTCGCTAGCCGACGAAGCGTTCCTGCGCCGCATCCCCTACAAGATTGCGGTCGGCGATCCGTCGCTGGAGCAGTTCACACGTATTTTCGAGATGAACTGCGAGCGCCGGCAACTGCGCTTCCACCAGGTGATGGTCGCCTACCTCCACCGCCGGCACTATCGTCCGGCCGGCCGTGCGCTTCGCGCCTGTCATCCGCGCGATCTCGTCGATCAGATCATGGCGTTATGTCGGTATCGCGGTATCCAGCCGGTCATCACGCGCGAGCTGATTGACGCCGCCTGCACCTCGTATTTCGTCGACCAGGCGCCGGAAATGGGGATCGAAGAGGGCGGCGCGCCGTCGTCCGGTGGGGTTGGGGGACAACAGGCATGGTAAAACGCCTGCGGGAAACGGGCATCGCCGATTTCGCGGCGAGAGCGACGGTGGTGTTGTTGTTCGCGCTGCTGTCAATAAATCTGCTGCGGGAGTTTCTTCGCACGGGTCACGTGACCGGTTTGCTGCTCTTGGTCAGTGAATCGCTCGTGGTCGTGCTCACGATCGCGCGACGGCGTGCGGCCGTGATTGATTCGTCAGCCACGGCAGCAACCCTGACGGGAGTGTCGCTGGTAGGACCCTGGCTGTTGCGGACAGCCGACGTGGTGGCTCTTGTCCCCGATCACGTCACCAGCATGATCTCGGGCGTCGGGCTCGTGATTGAGGTTGCGTCCAAGATGGCGCTCGGACGAAGTTTTGGTCTTGTGCCGGCGAATCGCGGCATCGTCGTCCGCGGACCGTATTGTTTCGTGAGGCACCCGATCTATCTCGGATACCTGATCAGCCATGCCGCTTTCTTCCTTGCACAGCCGACGATGTGGAACGCGGCGGTCATTCTCATTGGCGATGGAACGCTCATCGCCCGCGCGCTGATGGAAGAACGGGTGCTCAGTCGTGATGCTGACTACGCGTCGTACTGCCGCCGCGTGAGCTGGCACCTGGTACCGGGGGTGTTCTAGCCATTGGCGCACACCCTCATGAACGATCGCACCCGCTCCGCGGTTGCGCTCGAGGTCGATGTTGCGGCAACCCGGGCGACCAGACGCCGCGGTTTACTCGGCCGTGACAGCCTAGGTGCGACCGAGGGGTTGCTGCTTTCACCCTGCAAGGCTGTGCATACGGTCGGGATGCGATTCCCGATCGATGTGATCTTCATCGACCGCGACGGACGGGCCGTTCGCATCGTGTCGGCGCTTGCGCCATGGAGAATCGCGATGTCGGCGCGCGCGAAAGCGGTCATCGAGCTCGCCGCGGGAACGGCTACGGCGTCGGATATCCGGATTGGTGACCTGTTGTATCTCGCGCCAGCGCCGCCGCCGCGCAAGTACGCCGCCGTCGCAAAGGGTAACGCCCCACGCAAACCCGAAACGCCGCTGAAATCCGACGCGTCTCTGAAACCCCGCGCCCCGATCGAGGAGCACCCGCCGTGCTGACGCTCTTCGAAGGCCGCGCGGCTCCAGGGACCGCGCTCGCTCCAGTCGTGCGAAGACCGACGGCTCTGATGCAGCCCTTCGGGTTGAGCCCCGATCAACGTTTCATCTACCGCAGCGACTCCTTCATCTGGGCGTTCGAGCAGATCACCACTGCAGTCCAGCTGCGTGAAGGTCTCATGCTGGTCGTCGGCGAACCCGGGACCGGCAAGACGCTCTTCTGCCGTACGCTGCTGTCGAGACTTTCCGGCGGTCATCCAACCTGTGTCGTCGTCGATCCCTGCATGAGAATCGAGGAGCTATTGCTCCAGATGCTCCAGGACTTCGGCGTGGTCCGGGCAGGACGTCCCGATCGTCTGAGCCGGCACGACCTTGTCGCCACGCTGCATCGTTTCCTCGCGTCGCTCATCCCGCTGAATACGACGGCGGTACTCGTCATCGACGAAGCGCAGCATCTGGACCCCGCGGTGCTGGAGCAGCTCAGGCTCCTGTCGAACTGCGAGAGCGACCGCGCGAAACTGCTGCAAATCGTTCTGGTCGGAACACCAGCACTCGAAGGCGTCTGTCGATCAGAATACCTGCACCACTTCGATCAACGGATCGCTCGGCGATGCCGCTTGAGCCCGCTGAATCGAAACGAAGTGCTGGAGTACATCGAGAGCCGACTGACGGTGGCATCGGTGCCGGAAGAATTCACCGGTCCCGCAGTGAACGCGATTGCCACGGTGTCTGGCGGGATTCCTCGAACCGTCAATTTGTTGTGCGAACGCTCGCTCGACCTCGCCCGGCGTCGCGGCGTGTCGCCGATCAACACCTCGATTGTCCGGCAGGCAGCAAGGCAGCTCGAGATTCCGTCTTCCCGACCCTGGTTCATGAACAAACGTACGGCGGTGGTTGCGTCCGTATTGCTTGCCGGCGTACCACCGGCCACGTGGTTGTGTGCGTCGCAATCTGCTCTAATGACTCCGGCGGCCGCAGTTGCGCCGGCAACTGCTGCTCCTTCCGCTGCCGTTCCCGATCGCGCCGTCTTCGCGGCCGGCGCCGACATTCCTGTGGTGATGGATGGCGTGACGAGCGGCACCCTGGCGCTCGCCGACGGCCTGACAATTCAGGTCGCTGCGTTCCGCGAACCGGATCGGGCCGCGGCGGTCACCCAACAACTGCGCGGAGCCGGGTTGCCTGCCTTCCGCCGCATGGAACCGGGTGGATTCCGGCATCTGGTTCTTGTCGGGCCTTACGTCACCGATGCTGAGACGCAATCGGTTCAACAAATCCTCGCTGGGCAGGGCTTCCGTCAAACGAAACTCGTACGCGAAGACGCCGGGACGCTGCTGCCATGAAATGTTCTGGCGCCGCGTTCACCGCCTGCATGCTGCTGCTGCAGGCATCGAACAGCTCAGCAGCCGATCCTGCAGTGATGCGCGTTGCCGTCGTGCCGTCTGCCGGTCAGATGTCGCTCGTCATTGAGCTGACCGACGAGGCGCGAAGCGTTTCAACACAGCAGGTCACGCCGACTCTGTTGCTGGTCGAAGCGGGCCCGATCGCGCTCCCGTTGAAGCGACAAATCCTGGACGCTCCATCTGGACTGGAGCTGCTGCAGAAGGTCTCCATCGACGAAGGAACCAACGGAGGCAAGGAGCACGTTCTGCGTCTCGGCGTAACGATGAAGCGGTCTGCGCCAAGTACCGTCCGCGTCGTCGGACGCCGCGTCTACGTCGACTTCATGGTTGCTGACGGCCCGGCCCCGGTGGCGCCGCCGAGGGCGGCAGGCGCTCCGATGGCGATGCAACAGCGCCAATCTCGTCCGACGCCGAGAGGTAATGTCATTCCTGCTGCTGCCGGCGCCGGTCAACAAGTCTTGACGGGAGCGACGTCGCGGCTGGAGGAGATTCAACCGTTCCTTCTTTCGGCCACGTCGGCGCCGGTGCCGAACCCTACGGTGCTGAATGCCGTCGGGGAAGCGATCAGCAGCGTGCAGGAGTCGCTGCGCGGCGTGCAGCCTCCAGCGAAACAGGGTCCATCATTCCAGTTGCTCGTGTCTGCTGCATCACTGGCGAAGGAAGCCGTCAGTGCTGACTTTCACGGCGATCGTGCTTCGAAAGCGAAGCAGTCGATCGCCGTCCTTGCTGCGGCTAAAGCTCAGCTTCAATAACTAGAAGCCGGATCCGTCGAACGGAAGATTTGCGTTCAGGCGTCTTGTGATCGCACCCTCGAGATCGGATTCGCCAAGGGCAAGCAGCGCCTGCCGGAAGCGTTCGATGTGGGCAGGGTTGTCGCGCTCCCGAGTCGCGAGATCTTCGATGATGACGAGCGCTTCCGCCGCATCGCCGGACCTCAGATACGCGTCGGCCAGCTGGGCCTGGGCGCGCGAGGCAACGTCTGGCAAGTCGCCGTCAATAGCGATTTCGACCAGCCGGATGAGCGCCGGTGTCGAATCGGGCACCCGTTGGACGAACTCCTCGAGCGCGCTGGCGGCGGTGGCCAAATCGGAGTGCGTCGCCCACCCGTCTACGGCGAGTTGCATCAACGTCCATGCGGTCTCCGGAACCGCACCGGAGGCTCGAAGCGCAAGAGCAGAAACGTCCGGCGTCATCTCGTGGTTCTTGGTCACGGACCGCCGGACCAGGTCCACGGCCTTGTCCGGGTGTCCCCCGCGCAGTTGAATCTCGGCAATCGCCAGCAGGAGGGCCGGATCGTCTTCCGCCATTTCCGGACGGAGATGCTCGGCCGCGGCGACGGCGTTGCCCTCTTCGACAAAGCGTCGGGCGAGCGATGCCTGTAATCCGAGATCATCGGGCTGACGCGACGCCGCTTCGCGAAGCACATCGAGCGCATCGTCGTCATCAACGGCGATGAGCGTAGTGGCGAGCCGCTTCCAGTGAGCGGGCGTACGCGCGGCCGCACGCGCCTCCCCGAAGTTGCCAGCCAGCAGATACGCGTCGAAGAGGCGTTCGGCGAGCCCAGCGTCATCGGGCACGAGCTGAGCCGCTTCCTTCAGCACGGTTGCCGCTTCCGCATGGCGTCCGCCATCGATGAGGTCGTCTGCCGTACGTTTGAAATCCGCCACCGCGCCCTTGTTGTCCCCGGTTTCCTGGCGTGCCCGTGCAGCCGCAAGTCGCGCGTCGAAGTCGTGCGGATCGAGTTCCGCGATCTGAATCAGGATTTCCGCAGCCCCTTTGCGATCGCCGCGGCCGCGGCGCCGCTCTTCGAGGCGCGTCAAATACGCGCGCGCTTCGACATGCTGATTCTGAGACGAGGCAATCTCCGCGAGTTGAAGGAGCGCCTGTTCGTTATCGTCGGCGATGGCCAGGACACGCTGAAAAGCAACGGCTGCCTGACCATGGAGACCTCGGCCGCGAAGTCCCTCAGCGAACCCGAGGAACAGGTTCACCGCCTTCTCGGGTGAACCCGCACGAACGTACAGATTGCCCAGCAAGGCTGCGGTCTGCAGATCGTCGGGCGTTTCACGAACGACCTGCTCGTACAGCTTGATGGCTGGGCCAATCTTGCCGATGCGAAGCTGCTTTTGCGCGTTGCGAAGAACGGCTTTGCGGTCCAATGTCATGGGAGCTATGGCATCAGGCTCGTACGTGGGCGCTACCACGATACAGCGTCTGGAACTGATTCACGTAGGCAAACACCATTCCCGCATCAACATATCGCAACGTCAAATCTGGCCGGAAAACAGCGCTTTCGTGGTTGACCGTCCCGAAGATTTCCGCCGCGATTACGGAAGCGGTTGTTGTGAATACGAATTTGCACTTCGCTATTTCGGCGCCATGCGAATCGCACCGTCAAGCCTGATGACCTCGCCGTTCAGCATTTCGTTTTCGAAGATATGTCGAACCAGCGAAGCGTATTCGGTTGGACGGCCAAGCCGCGGCGGGAACGGCACCTGCTGCGCCAGCGATTCGCGTGCGGCCTGCGGGAGACCAGCAAGCAGTGGAGTATCGAACGTGCCCGGGGCGATCGTCATGACCCGAATCCCCACACGGGCAAATTCACGAGCGAGCGGCAGGGTCAGGGCAACGATGCCGCCCTTGGAGGCGGCGTATGCCGCCTGGCCGATCTGTCCGTCGAACGCCGCGACCGAGGCGGTGCCGACGATCACGCCACGCTCGCCCCCATCCGTCGCCGGATTCGCGGACATGACCGCCGCGGCAAGACGGATCACGTTGAACGTGCCGACCAGGTTGATGTCGATGACGCGCGTGAAGTGTTCAAGCGGCTGCACGCCTTCCTTGCCGAGAACGCGTTCGGCGGTCCCGACGCCCGCGGCGCACACGACACCGTGAAGGGCGCCGAATCGCTGGACCGCCCCGTCGACACAGCGCTGCACGTCATCGCTGCTCGTCACGTCGATGCGCACGAACTCGGCAGCGTTGCCCAGTCGCTGCACGTGGGCACGTCCCGTCGCTTCGCCGATGTCCGCGATGACGACACGGCCGCCCGCGGCGACGATCATTTCTGCTGTCGCGGCGCCGAGGCCTGACGCGCCGCCACTCACAAGGACAGTGCGTCCCTCCAATTGCATGTGGGCGATTCTATCCTGACGGGTACAGCAGAACGGCCGGCGATCGCTGTGACCGCCGGCCGAACATGAACATCAACACGAACAGAGAACCGAGAAGGGTGAAGGTCGTTAGACCATGTCCTTGTGCACGACCTCGGCCACTTCGTGCTTCTTCTTCTTGCCGCCACCGAGACCCTGGATTTGCAGCGTGGGTTGCTCCTTGAGCACCTCCTGGCGATACAGGCGTTCCATCTCCTGATGGTGCCGCTGCTCCTCGGGAGTCGTCTGCTTGCGCGCACGCAGCTTTTCCTCCCGCGCGTTCTTGGCAATACCGAGCTCGTCGAGGTCGGTCTGCTTGCCCTTGGCAACGGCTTCCGCGTTGAGCACGAGTGAGTGCTGGGTGCTCGAGAGCGGCACCGACTTGTTGCCCGCGAAGATCTCGTGGCGGCCGTGCTCTTCGTACCATTTCGTCAGCGTGGCCGTCATGTGCATCTTCTCGATGATGTTCCGCCAGCCGATCCCCGTGTTGTAGGCGCAGAAGGAAATTTCGCCCTGCTGCGTCGCGTAGGGGATGATGCACATCTCGGTGCGCCGGAAGTCGTAGTTGAACAGATCCTGGAACCACATCCCGGCGATGAAGAGGAAGTTCCAGCGGTCGGCGCGTCGCTTCTCGATGTCGGCCATCGTCCGATCGCCGCCCACCTTGCCGTAGTCCTTTCCTGTGGCGCCGAAGGTCTTGTCGAACTTCCTCATCAGATCGATCAGCCGGAAGTGCGTCGGTGCCTGGAACGGGTCGTAGTTTCGCATCAGCGCGAGTGCCATGCCGATGACCGACAGGGTCCTGCCGCGCGCCGCGTCGTTGACCTTCGCCACGTCCTTCGCCAACTGCTCCGCCTTGAGGAAGGCGGTGACCGGGACGGCTTCCTTGGTTTCCTTGTCGATCATCACGGCCATACCGATACCGCAGTTCGGATGGCAGCCGCACGTCAGCTGACCCCACTCGCGATCGGGGCCATGAACGACATCGGCCCAGTCGGTGAACGTGGACATGAACGAAATCGGGAACCAGTCGCGCGTCGGCTCTCCGATGCCTGTCTGATTCTTCACGTCGTGCGCCAGATGCGACAGCGTGTAGCGCTGAGCCTTGCGGCGCTCCGGCGTGATTTCTTCGTCGCGGCCGGTGAATGACACCGGTTGGAAGGAGAGGAAGTTGATCCGCTTCGGATTGTCGAGCGCAAACTCGATGACGCGTCCGACCTGTTCGTTGTTGACGCCGTTGACGATGGTGATCACCGGAACGATGTCGACGCCGGCGTTGTGCAGGTTCTCAATCGCACGCAGCTTGACATCGAAGAGATTGCCGACGCGGCGGTGCGAGTTCGCTGCGTTCCCGATGCCATCAAACTGCAGGTACGCGTAGCGGAGTCCCGCTTCGGCTGCCGCTTTAGCGAACTCAGGACTCTTGGCGAACTCGATCCCATTGGTCGCGGCCTGAACGCTGTTGTAGCCGACCTTGCGCGCATAACGGATCGCATCCAGGAAGTACGGCGACATCGTCGGTTCGCCGCCGGAGAACTGCACCGACATCTGACGCCGCGGCTTGATCGTGATCGCGTTGTCGAGCACCTGCTTGATGTCTTCCCAGGACAACTCGTGCACGAACCCCACCTGGTTCGCATCCATGAAGCACGGGTCGCACATCATGTTGCAGCGGTTGGTGAGGTCCACCGTCAGCACCGATCCACGGCCGTGCAGCACCGTGGAGCTGCCATGCTTGTGGAGCTTCTCGTCGTTGTGGGCCCGGATGTCACGCCCCGGAAACACTTCCTCGAGGTGCTTGAAGAAGGCCGTGTCGATCGCCATCACGTCCTCGAAATGGCCGTGGATGGGACAGTCCTTCTCCATCACGATCTTTCCGTCTTTCTCCCGGATAGTCGCCTTGATCTCGCCCACCTTCTCGTTCAGAAGAACGGAGACGTCCTGCTTGCCGTCGAGAATTTCCTGCCGCGCTTCGCGAACGCACGTCGGACAGAGCGAATCGGTCTGTCTGGGCCAGCCGAGGGGCGGCTTCGTTTTCTGATGGGACTTGAGCAGCGGTTTGTCAGACCACCGAGGCGTGAACGAAGGGTTCTGTTTGATCTTGTTCGCCGCGGAAAACACCTGCCAGACGCCGTTGGCGGCGAGGGACAACCCCTTCTCCACGTACTTGATCGGTGCGTGCATCTCGTCTCTCCTTACGCATCAGGCTCAGCCGCGGGGCTTTGGGGCGGCGTGAACTCGCCCCGATCACGACGGCGTGAGACTTGGGCCCGGGAGACCGGGCGATCCGAGCAATCCTAGGGGAGTCGAGCGAGGAATCGATTCAATTTCCAGCGGGCTGGCAATAACAAGGTTTCAGGTGTCAGGTCTTGGGTTTCAGTGGCGTCCAGTTGAGTTTCAAACCTAGACCACCCCTGAAACCTGAAACCTGAGACCTGACTGGTTTCGGATGCGCGCAGCGCATCGAAACATCCCGATCATTGTATTTCCCTTATGTGGGCGGGCTCGTCAGAATGTGCGCACCATGTTCAATCCGCACGACTTTTCCCCGTCCCGGCAGGGTCTTTATGACCCCCATGACGAACGCGATGCCTGTGGCGTCGGCTTCGTCGTCGACATCAAGGGACGCAAGTCGAATGCGATTGTGCGCAAGGCGATGGAGGTGCTCATCAACCTTGAGCATCGTGGTGCGTGCGGGTGCGAGGCGAACACCGGCGACGGCGCCGGCATCCTGATCCAGACGCCTGACAAGTTCTTCCGCAAGGTTGTTCCGTTCGCGCTACCGGACGTGGGTTCGTATGGTGCGGGCCTCGTGTTCCTCCCACGTGACAAGCGCGACCGAGAGACGATCTGCAATCTCATCGCGGCCGTCGTCGACGAGGAAGGCGCGACGCTGCTCGGGTGGCGCGATGTGCCGAACGACAACGGCCTCATCGGAGACAGCGCGAAAGCGACCCAGCCGGTCTTTCAGCAGGTTTTCATCGGTGCTCCCGCCTCCGTCACTTCTTCAGCGGGTACGTCGCTGACGGCCGGCTCGCCCGAGCACCGGCACTGGTTCGAACGGAAGCTCTACGTGATCCGCAAGCGGATCGAAAACGCCGTTGACAGCATCACGATCAACGCGCTGTCACGCCGCTTCTTCTATATCGTGAGCCTGTCGTGCAACACGCTCATCTACAAGGGCATGCTCTCGGCGCGGCAGCTCGCGCCGATGTTTCCCGACCTCTCTGACCCCGCACTCGAATCATGTCTCGCGCTGGTCCATCAGCGGTTCAGCACGAACACGTTCCCATCGTGGCCGCTGGCGCATCCGTACCGCTACATCGCGCACAACGGCGAAATCAACACGCTGCGCGGCAATATCAACTGGATGCGGGCGCGGCAGGGGCTGCTCGAAAGCGACCTGCTTGGCGACGACCTGAAAAAAGTACTGCCCGTCATCCGTGAAGGGGGCAGTGACACGGCGACCTTCGACAACACGCTCGAATTCCTGACGATGACCGGGCGCTCGTTGCCGCACGCGGTCCTCATGATGATTCCCGAGCCCTGGAGCGGGAACGACATGATGGATGCGGATCGCAAGGCGTTTTACGAATACCACTCATCCGTGATGGAGCCGTGGGATGGCCCGGCGTCGATCGCGTTCACCGACGGTACCGTGATCGGCGCCGTGCTGGATCGCAACGGTCTTCGCCCGTCGCGCTACTGCGTGACCAAGGACGACCTCGTCATCATGGCGTCGGAAGTCGGTGTGGTCGACATCCCGCCGGAGGACATCCTCGTCAAGGAACGTCTGCACCCTGGACGCATTTTCCTCGTCGACACGTCGAAGGGACGCATTGTCGACGACGATGAGATCAAGCGGGAGCTGGCGGTGCAGCATCCCTACCGCGAGTGGCTGGACACCCATCTCGTGGACATCAACGATCTCCCGCCCGCGCGTGCCGAGCAGCCGGACCATGAGACGGTCCTCAAGCGCCAACAGGCGTTCGGCTACACGCAGGAGGACCTGCGGGTCCTGATTGCGCCGATGGCCATCGATGGGCAGGAGCCTGTCGGTTCGATGGGGACCGACACCTCGCTTGCGGTGCTGTCGGACAAGCCCCGTCTGCTGTACGACTACTTCAAACAGCTCTTTGCACAGGTGACCAATCCGCCGCTCGATGCCATTCGCGAGGAGCTGGTCACGTCGATGGCCTCGACGATTGGGCCCGAGCGTAACCTGCTGAAGCCCGAGCCGGAGTCGTGCCGGCAGATTGGGATCAAGTACCCGATCATTCACAACGAGCACGTCGCGAAGCTGCGCCATCTGCCGCCTGATTCGCCGTTCCGGTCGACCACGCTGCCGATGGTCTTCGATCCGGAAAAAGGAGGAGCCGGTCTCGAGCAGGCGATGACCGACCTGTGTCGCCGCGCCAGCGAAGCGGTCGCAGCGGGCTATGACATTCTGATCCTCTCGGACCGCGGCGTCGGACCGAAGCTCGCGCCGATTCCCAGCCTGATGGCGACGGCGGGCGTGCACCATCACCTGGTTCGCGAAGGGACGCGTACGCGCTGCGGCCTCGTGGTGGAATCAGGCGACGCACGCGAAGTGCATCACGTGTCGCTGCTGCTCGGCTACGGTGCCGGCGTCGTCAATCCGTATCTGGCATTCGAGACGATTGACGACATGATCGCGCACGGGCTGATTGCCGGCGTGTCGCGCGAGGATGCCATCGAGCACTACGTGAAGGCGCTCAACAAGGGCATCCTCAAAGTGATGTCCAAAATGGGCATCTCGACGCTCGCCAGCTACTGCGGCGCCCAAATCTTCGAGGCGATCGGTCTCAATCAGGAATTCATCGACCGGTTCTTCACGCACACGACCTCGCGTGTCGGCGGCGTCGGCATCGACGTCATTGCGAAGGAAGCCTGCATGCGCCACGAGCGCGCATACGGGTCGCAGCCGGCCGGCGTCGACGAGTTGAACCCGGGCGGTGAATATCAGTGGCGGCGTGACGGCGAGTACCACCTGTTCAATCCGGACACGGTCTTCAAGCTGCAGCACGCCACGCGCAGCGGCCAGTACGCGACTTTCAAGGACTACACGCGCGCGGTCGATCGGCAGAACGAACATCGTGCGACGCTGCGCGGAATGTTCCGGTTAAAGCCTGCGGGGCCGGCGCTGCCGATTGACGAAGTCGAGCCGGCCGAGTCGATCTTCAAGCGGTTCTCGACTGGCGCGATGTCCTACGGCTCGATCAGCGGCGAGGCGCACGAAACTCTAGCGATTGCGATGAACCGCCTTGGCGGCAAGTCGAACACCGGCGAGGGCGGGGAAGACCCGGCGCGCTACGTCCGCGATCCGAACGGCGATTCACGGCGCAGCGCCATCAAGCAGGTCGCATCCGCGCGCTTCGGCGTCACGAGCGAGTACCTGGTCAATGCCGACGACCTTCAGATCAAGATGGCGCAGGGCGCGAAGCCCGGTGAAGGCGGACAGTTGCCGGGGCACAAGGTGTATCCGTGGATTGCGAAGGTCCGGTACTCGACGCCAGGCGTCGGGCTCATTTCACCGCCTCCTCATCACGACATCTACTCCATTGAGGATCTGGCGCAGCTCATTTACGACCTGAAGAACAGTAATCCGCGCGCCCGCATCCATGTGAAGCTCGTAGCGGAGGGCGGCGTCGGCACGATCGCCGCCGGCGTCGCGAAGGCGCATTCGGACGTAGTGCTGATATCGGGCCACGACGGCGGTACCGGTGCGTCGCCGTTAACGAGCATCAAGCACGCGGGGCTGCCGTGGGAGCTCGGCCTGGCGGAAACACAACAAGTGCTCGTCCTCAACAAGCTCCGTGACCGCATCGTCGTGCAGGTTGACGGCCAGATGAAGACCGGCCGTGACGTCGTCATCGCCGCGCTACTGGGCGCCGAGGAGTTTGGCTTCGCGACCGCGCCGCTGGTGGTGATGGGCTGCGTGATGATGCGCGTGTGCCACCTGAATACCTGTCCAGTCGGCATCGCGACCCAGGATCCGGAACTGCGAAAGAAGTTCGAGGGCAGACCCGAGTTCGTGGAGAACTTCTTCCGGTTCATCGCGCAGGAAGTGCGCGAGCTGATGGCGGAGCTCGGCTTCCGAACCATCGACGAGATGATCGGCCGCGCCGACTGCCTCGACATCGAGGGCGCGGTGAATCACTGGAAGGCGCACGGGCTCGACCTGCGTCCGCTGCTGTATATGCCGGATCTGCCGGCGAGCGTCGCGCGCCGTCGCGTCCGCGCGCAGGATCACGGCATCGATGTCGCGCTCGACAACGACTTGATCGCGAAGAGCCGGCCGGCGCTCGAGCACAAGATGCCCGTCGAGATCCACGCCTACATCCGCAATGCCGACAGGACCGTCGGTACGATGCTCGGTTCGGAAGTCACGCGGCGGTACGGGGCGGCGGGCCTGCCGGAGGACACGATCAAAATCACGTTCACCGGCTCCGCGGGTCAAAGCTTCGGCGCCTTCGTTCCGCGCGGCATCACGATGACGCTCGTGGGCGACGCCAACGACGGGTTCGGGAAGGGGCTTTCCGGTGGAAGGATCGTCGCCTATCCGCCCAGGAGCTCGACCTTCCGGTCCGAAGACAACATCATCATCGGCAACGTGGCGTTCTACGGTGCCACCAGCGGCGAAGCCTACGTGCGAGGAGTGGCGGGCGAGCGGTTCTGCGTCCGCAACAGCGGCGCACACGTCGTCGTTGAAGGCGTTGGCGACCACGGCTGCGAATACATGACGGGTGGCCGCGTCATCGTGCTCGGTCGTACGGGGCGCAATTTCGCGGCCGGCATGAGCGGCGGCATCGCGTACGTGCTCGACCGCGAGGATATGTTCGATCGGCGCTGCAATCGAGAAATGGTCGATCTCGAACCGCTCTTCGATCCAGACGATGTGGACGTTGTCCGCGTCGCCATCGTCAAGCACGCGACGCTGACCGGTTCCCGCTACGCGGAAGCATTGCTGGCGGACTGGGCCTCAGTTCACAAGAAATTTGTGAAGGTGATGCCGCGCGACTACAAGCGGGCGCTGGCGGCCGAAGCACGGCGTCGCGAGGAAGACGCGCGGCAGGCGACCATCGCGATGCCCATGGTGGCCGCGCAGAAGATCAGAAAGTCGAAGCGAGGGGTATCAGCAAAGGCGCTGCAGCAGATTCATGGGTAAACCAACGGGCTTCATCGAAATTCAGCGGAAGAAGCATCCGACCAGGCCGGTGGAGGAGCGCATCCACGATTGGCGCGAAGTGTATCTGCCGTCGCCGACAGCCGACCTGATGGAGCAGGGCGCGCGATGCATGGACTGCGGTATCCCGTTCTGCCATCAGGGATGTCCCCTCGGCAACCTGATTCCGGATTGGAACGATCTCGTCTACCGCGACAAATGGCGCACCGCTATCGATCGTCTCCATGCGACGAACAATTTCCCTGAGTTCACCGGCCGGCTCTGTCCTGCGCCGTGCGAAGGGTCGTGCGTACTCGGCATCAATGACGATGCGGTGACCATCAAGGACATCGAAGTATCGATCATCGACCGCGCGTACGCCGAAGGATGGGTTACTCCGCAACAACTGCCGGCCACGCGCAGCTGGAAGAAGGTCGCGGTCGTCGGCTCGGGACCGGCCGGACTCGCAGCTGCCGATCAGCTCAATCGCGCGGGCCATCTGGTGACCGTGTTCGAGAAGTCCGATCGCATCGGCGGTCTGCTGCGCTACGGCATTCCGGAATTCAAGATGGAGAAGCGCATCCTCGATCGGCGCCTGGCGCTGATGGAAGCCGAGGGCGTGGTCTTCCGGCCTGGCGTGAACGTCGGCGTCGATGTGTCGATGAAGCGCCTTCAATCGGATTTCGACGCGATCCTTCTGGCCGGTGGCGCCGGACAGCCGCGCGACCTGAAGGTGCCCGGACGGGACCTGAGCGGAATCCACTTCGCCATGGAGTTCCTGACGCTGCAGAACCGCCGCTGCGAAGGCGATCACGTTTCCGACGAGGAGTTCATCTCCGCGACAGATCGCGACGTCGTCATCATCGGTGGAGGCGATACGGGTGCCGATTGTCTTGGTACGGTGCACCGGCAGGGTGCGCGCTCGGTTCACCAGCTGGAGCTGATGCCGATGCCGCCCGAGACGCGCGCCTCCGACAATCCATGGCCGCAGTGGCCCTTGATTTTCCGCACTTCACCCGCGCATGAAGAAGGCGGCGAGCGCCTCTACTCGGTCTCGACGCGACAATTCCTCGGCGACCGGAAGGGACGCGTGCGCGCGTTGCAAGCGACCAAGGTCGAAATGGTCCGCAAGGACGGGCGCATCGACTTCGTGCCTGTGCCGGGTTCGGAATTCGAGATCAAGACGGACCTCGTGCTGCTGGCGATGGGTTTCGTCGGTTCCGAACGCGGTCCACTGCTCGAGGACCTTGGCGTGATACTGACCTCGCGCGGCAACGTTGGACGCGATGCTCGGTGGATGACCAACGTGCCCGGTGTCTTCACGGCTGGCGACATGCAGCGCGGCCAGTCGCTGATTGTGTGGGCCATCGCGGAGGGACGCTCCGCGGCGCGCGCGATCGATCAGTACCTTACGGGCGACTCGCAGCTTCCAGCACCACTGCAATAGCGTATGGTCCGCCTGAAGGCGGACCCCACCGATGCAACTCGCCGGACGCTGGCACGGCCCACTTACGCGGACCCCACCGATGCAACTCGCCGGACGCTGGCGCTCCCGATTTACTGTTCCGATCTCCGACCGATAACTCGCCTGCTAATCACCAGCCTGTATCCGGCGGCAAACACCGGTGCGGTCCGGCTTCAGCCGGACCTGCCGTCAGAAAGTCGCTCTGAATCCGAGCTGCATCATCCTCGGCTGATACGCAACGTTGGTATTCGACGAAGGCGTCCCGTATCTCGTGTTGCTCTCGGCCGTGACATACGAACCGTAGTTCGCGTGGTTGAACAGGTTGAACACCTCGACGATGCCATCGAAGGACGCGTGTGTGGCAAGCGCGAAGCGGCGCTGGATGCGGAGGTCGACCCGATGAATCGGATCGCCTACGAGTACGTTGCGGGGCATGATCGTGCCGTCGGGACGCAGGCGACCGCCCGTGGCACCCGTCGCGCGCAGGTCACCGCCATAGCTGGTGGAGAAGCGCTCGCCAGACCCGAAGAAGTACAGCCCGCTCAACTGGAACGCATGCGGCAACTGCCAGATGCCGTTGAACACGGCGCGGTGACGCTGATCCGATGCGGCCAGCGAGTACTCGCCGCCGAGATCAGGTGCAACTTTGAACGGCGCGGGTGAAGACTGCGCGTCCTTGAGCCTTGCCAGGAGATACGTCGCCGATGCCTGCCACCGGTTGCTCATCCGCTTCGTCAGCGCGGTCTGCAGCGCGTGATAGTTCGACCATCCTTCGGAGCGGAACTGGTTGATCAACCCGAAGTCCGGATATGGGCGCCGGCTGATGTCGGTGAACGGATAGTTCACGCCCGTCGCCGGGTCGTAGGTGAGGTTGATGTTCGACCGCTGGAACAACTCCGCGCGCGCCCGCGTGGTGACGTAATCGGCTTCTACCGACATGTTCGGCGCAACCTGTCGCTGCACGCCGAGTGACCCCTGGTAGCTGTAGGCGATCTGCATGTCGGCGGCCGCCAACTGCGACGGAATCTCGCGCCGCACGCAGTTGGCCGTGCGCGAGACCGCGCACGTGGTCGCCAGCGCCTGTGCGTAGGTGGGGAATGGCCCGTTGAACGGGTTCACTGCAAAATCGGGTCGTCCGTCGTAGAGGATTTCGGGATGGATCTGTTCCGTGTAACGCTTGGTCCAGAACGACGGCTGCCCGGAGATCTCGCCGAAGTACTTGCCGACGCCGCCGCGCACCACTGTGCGATCGTTCAGGCTGTACGCGAAGCCGGCTCGCGGCCCGAAATCGTTGGTGTCCGACGGACGGTTCGCCTCCAGGAACGGAAGGAATGCGATCTTCTCCGCGAACACCCCCGTCTCGAGGTCGTAGCGCAGACCGAGGTTCAGGGTGAGCCTCGTCCCGAGCTTCCAGTCATCCTGCGCCCACCCGGCGTACACCTTTCGCGGCACGTTCTGCTTCCAGCTGCCGACGCCGACGACGTACTTTCGGGAGATGGACGAGAGCGGGGCGATGTTCCACGTGGAGACGTCCATCAGGTTCGGGAACAGCGACTCGATGTTGGCCGGAATGTTTCCGCCCTGCGCGTCGAGCAGACCGTTACAGCGGTTGCAGACGAACATCCACGTCATGTCATAGATATATTCGCCGCCGAGTTTCAGGTCGTGGCGTCCGCCCGCGTTATACGAAGTCGTGTAGTCGTCGCGAAACGAATACAGCTCCTGGCCGATCTTCTGCGGCGTCTGGTTGTGCGTCTCGCCGATGGTCAGTCCGCGGAGCTGAATGGACGGCGCGCCGACGCCGAAGCCCGCCGGATGATTGGGCCACTTCACGTACGACTGCTCGTTCCAGTTGAACCCGGCGTATCCGAGCTTCACCTCGTTGACCGCACTGGTGCCGATCACGTTCGTCAACGTCGAGAACAGCTGATCCATGCCGCGGTCGAGGCTCACCGCCGAGGACGGGGTCTTGTCGCCACCGCCGGTATATCGCGCATCGTAGGGAAGCGCGTGCGTCCACTTGTTGCCGCGCACCGCCAGGCGCATCTTCGGCGAGAACTGGAAGTCGAACCGCGCCCCCATCTTGTGCTCGAGGCGTGTGCCCGTCTGGTCGAAATTGAACTTCGGGTACGGCGTCGTGTAGACGAACGTCTGTGGTTCGCGCTCGTACTCGTAATTGAGGAACACATGAATCCGATCCCTGCGGAGCGGCCCGCCGAACGTCGTGCTGATCTGTTGATCCGAGTACGGCAGCAGGCGATGAGCCACGGCATCGGGCGCGTTGAAGCGATCGCTGCGGAAGTAGCCGGAGAAACTGCCCGCCGGCGTGTT
>Ga0114129_10003382_pt1 | contig 22409 bp, 22 predicted proteins | sample RhiMetdeltSRZDD1_FD_80071 | JGI IMG/M metagenome (GOLD analysis project Ga0114129, IMG submission 80071) | Populus rhizosphere microbial communities from Tennessee, USA - Rhizosphere MetaG P. deltoides SRZDD1 (version 2) (version 2) | ecosystem: Host-associated > Plants > Roots > Rhizosphere >... | reverse complement strand
TGGGGAGATCTGCTCTCACGCTGAACATCTCTCAACTGTCAACTCTCAACTGTCAACTCTCAACTGTCAACTCTCAACTGTCAACTGTCAACGCTCAAAGCTCAACTCTCAAAGTCGACATCGGGATCTGAGCGTTGAGCCTTGAGAGTTGAGCCTTGAAAGTTGAGCCTTGAGAGTTGAGACTTGATACTGTGGAACGTCTGCAGAAGATTCTTTCCCAGGCAGGAATCGCGTCGCGGCGAGCGTCGGAACAGCTGATGCTCGACGGACGCGTGACGGTGAACGGTGCGACGGTCCGGGAGCTCGGCACGAAGGCGGACCCCGCGCGCGATGACATCCGTGTCGACGGACGCCGCGTGAAGCTGGTCACGCGTCACCGGTATCTGCTGCTGAACAAGCCGCGCGGATATGTGACGACCAGGTCCGACGAAAAACACCGGCCGACCGTGATCGATCTTCTGCGGGGCGTCAGCGAGTACGTCTACCCGGTCGGCCGGCTGGACTACGAGTCCGAAGGACTGCTCTTGCTGACCAACGACGGTGAGCTGGCGGCGCGCCTCACTCATCCACGCCACGGCGTGCCGCGCGTGTACGAAGCGCGAGTCCTCGGCGTTCCCGACGAACGCGATCTCGCGCGTCTCGCCCGCGGACTGGTCATCGACGGTCGCCGCACCGAGGCGGCCGACGTCAGGCTGCAGCCACATGGGCGCGACGCGCAGGACGCGACACTTGTCGTGACGATCCGCGAAGGCCGCAACCGGCAGGTGCGGAAGATGTGCGACGCGATCGGACATCCGGTCACGCATCTGAAGCGCGTCGCGATCGGGCCGATTCGCGACGCGAATCTGAAGCTCGGTCGCTGGCGGGAGTTGAAGGAGGACGAAGTCAGAAAGCTGAAGAGCGTCAGTGCACCGACTCGCCCGGTTCATCCGGCTCCGGCTCGCTGAGCGGCAGCTCTTCTTCCCGGGGTGTCTGCTCCACGAGAATCGGCGCGTCCAGACCCAGAGCCTCGGCCATGTCCTCGACCTTTGGCAGGTCCGTCAAGTCGTTCAAACCGAATCTGATCAGAAACTCCTTCGTCGTCGCGTAGAGAAACGGCCGGCCCACCACCTGCTTGCGTCCGACGATCTTGATCAGATGCCGCTCGAGCAGCGTGTTCAGGACGCCGGAGGTGTTGACCCCGCGGACGTCGGTGATCTCTGCGGCGGTAATCGGCTGCCGGTACGCGATGACGGCCAGCGTTTCCAACGCCTGCACGGTCAGCTTCTGAACAGTGCGCTCATGAAACAGCCGGCGCACCCATTCGTGGAGATCCTGCCGCGTGACAATCTGGTAGCCGCCGGCCACTTCAACCAGCTGCAATCCACCCGGCCGGTCGTAGTCGTGCTTCAGCTGCGACAACGCCGCCTGGATGTCTTCTTTCGGCTCGCTCGCGAGCAGCTTGAAGATGGCTTTTGGGGTGAGCGGCTCGGGCGACGCGAAGATCAGCGCTTCGAGGATCGCCTTCAGCTCGGCGCTCGCCACGCGCGGGGCCTCGGCATCCGCCGCGACCGGCCCCTGTTCGGCTGGCGCTGGTGGAGTCTCCGCGCTCTCCATCTGCCCTACCCGTCCTCCCTGCCCCTGTTTCGTTTTATCCATGATGATTCTCGGGATCGCCGATGGGATGCGGCGCATCGGCCGGCCGCGCGCGCTTGTACACGCGAATCGGTCCGAAGCTGCCCGCCTGGAACACCCGAACGAGCTTCAGCCGAATCATTTCCAGCAGCGCCAGAAAGGTCACGATGAGGCCGCTGCGGTCGTGGACGTCTCCAAAAAGGTCCTCGAAGCCGCACGCTTCTGTTTCCGACAGCCGCGCAAGCAGTTGCTCGATCCGGACTTCGACCGGAATCTGCTCCGCTGGCAGCAGGACCTTCGGGCGCAGCTTGGCGCGCTGTACGACGGCCTGGAACGCCGTCAGCAAGCTGAAGAGATCGACCTCGATTTCTGCTTCGTAGTCCTCGCCGGCCAGAGCAGCCACGACCTCGTCGGGCCGGAGCCACTGCGCTGCGCGGAGCTGCTCGCGCTCGTGAAGGAGACCGGCAGCCGCCTTGAACTTCTGATGCTCCAGCAGGCGCCGGACCAGGGCATCGCGAGGATCTTCTTCTTCGCCTTCGACGGCCGCCGCGGTTTCAGGCCGAGGCAGCAGCATCTTCGATTTGATGTGGATGAGTGTGGCCGCCATCAGAAGGTATTCGCCCGCCACATCGAGGTCGAGCTCCTGCATCAACGCAATCGCGTCGAGGTATTGAGCGGTGATGAGCGCGATCGGGATGTCGTGGATGTTCACCTCGTTCTTCTTGATGAGGTGAAGCAGCAGATCCAGCGGCCCCTCGAAGTTCTCGAGCTTGACGGGGAAGGCCTCTGGGGCGGACTCGAAATCCTGATGGGAATTCATCGTCGGGCTTGCTTGGGCGTCAACGTCGTTTGGCTTTCCTTTGCGTTCTTAGTGTCCTTCGTGGTGATTAAGCATAACAACATGGCTAGTTGTATCGAATTTTCATGGCATCCCGGACGCGTTCCATCGTACCAGCTGCGACCTGGCGGGCGCGCCTCGACCCTTCGAACAGAATTTCTTTCAGACGATCAGGCTTCGCGAGCATCGCCGCCCGGCGCTCTCGGATCGGATCGAGACGAGCATTGAGAGCATTCGCGAGCTTCGTCTTGACCTCGACGTCGCCGACCTTGCCCGCGCGATACCGCGCTTTCAGATCCTCGACTTCTGCGCTGTTCGGGTTGAACGCGTCGTGATAGATGAAGACAGGGTTTCCCTCCACGGTGCCGGGGATGTCGGCGCGGATCCGCTTGGGATCCGTATACATCCGCATCACCTTTTTCTTCACGTCATCCGGCGAGTCGGAAAGATGAATCGTGTTGCCGAGGCTCTTGCTCATCTTCTTGTCGCCGTCGAGACCCGGCAGGCGGCCGAACGTGGTCAGGAGCGGTTGAGGCTCGACGAGCACGTCGCCGAAGAAATTGTTGAAACGGCGGACGGCTTCGCGCGCCAGCTCGAGATGCGCCACCTGATCCTCGCCTACGGGCACGAACCGCGCGTCGTACATCGAGACGTCGGCCGTCTGCAGCAGCGGATAACCGAGAAAACCGATCGACGACAGGTCCTTGTCCTTCAGGTTCTCCTGCTGCTCCTTGTACGTCGGCACTCGCTCGAGCCACGGCACGGGCACCACCATCGACAACAGCAGGTACAACTCGGCGTGCTCGGGCACGAGGGACTGCACGAAGAAGGTGCTCTTATCGGGGTCGAGCCCTGCGCCGATCCAATCCGCGACGTTCTCGTAGGTGTACGACGTCAGCTGGCTCGTGTCGGCGAAGTCGCTCGTCAGCGCGTGCCAGTCGGCGACGAAGTAGAAGCAGTCGTACTTGTCCTGCAGCGGCACCCAATTGCCGAGGGCACCGACGAGATGGCCGAGGTGCAGCCGTCCTGTGGGCCGCATCCCTGAGACGACGCGCGCTTTCGACGTCACTGTGTGGGAAGCCAGGAAAGGATCAGGCGATACGGCGGCACCACCAGCACGTCAAAACCCCCGGTCAGGATCAGCGCGTAGAGCAGGAGAAAACCGTACGGCCTGAGCTGATTGAAAATCGCCGCGAACGGGCTCGGCAACAGCCCGGCAAGCACGTTGCCGCCGTCGAGCGGAGGGATCGGAATCATGTTGAAGACCGCGAGCAGTACATTGAGCCGCATGGCCTGGCTCAGGATCGTCGCCATCGGCGCCGACACGTTCGCTTCGTCCAGCGTTTGCGGCGAGATGGGGAGCACGGCCAGGACCGTGGCGGCCATCAGCGCCATCGCGAGGTTGCTCGCGGGCCCGGCGGCCGCGACGAGCACATAATCGCGCCGATGATGGCGCAGCTGGCGTACGTTCACCGGCACCGGTTTCGCCCATCCAATCAATGGCGCGCCGGTGATCATGGCGATCAGCGGGAACAACACGGTCCCGATCGGATCTGCGTGCACCAGCGGATTCAGCGAGACACGTCCGAGCAGGCGCGCGGTTGGATCGCCCAGCCGATCCGCAGTCCACGCGTGCGCCATCTCGTGTACGGTGAGCGAGAACAACAGGACGATGAACGAGATGAAGATTTGCGCGACGTTGATGTCCAGCAAAGGGGATTCAGGTTACGGCCGACTCGCGAAAAACGCAAGGACGGCGTCCGCCGTTTTCTGTCCGACGACTGCCGCCAGTTCCTCGCGCGTCGCTCGACGCACGCCGGCGAGGCTGCCGAACGTCGTGAGCAGCGTCCTTCGGCGGCGCGGCCCCACGCCTGGCACGTGGTCCAGCTCGGATCGCAGATCGCGCATGGTGCGCGCGCGGCGATGAAACGTCACCGCGAACCGATGCGCTTCGTCGCGAATGCGTTGGATCAACAGCAGCCCGGGATCGGTCGCCGTCAGCGCCACCGGGTCCTCGCGATCGCGCGAGTACAGCAGCTCCTCCTTTTTGGCGATGCCGACTGCCACCAGGTTCGCCAGGCCGAGCTCTTCGAGCGCCGCATACGCGGCCGAGAGCTGTCCTTTTCCGCCGTCTATGAGCACGAGGTCGGGAAACGGTCCGCCCTGCTCGAGCAGCTTGCGGTATCGCCGGAGCACCACCTCGTGCATGGCGGCGAAGTCGTCCTGAACTGATCGGGGCTCTGGGCTTGAGTCTAGCTGCAAGAGGCGGCTAGCCCCGAGCCTCAAGCCCCTGATGCGATACTTCCGATACTCCGCCCGCCGCATGCGGCCGTCTTCACAAACGACCATGGCGGCGACCGTCTCGCTTCCCTGAATCGTCGAGATGTCGAAGCACTCGATTCGTCGCGGAAGAGCGGGCAACCCGAGGACCTGCTGCAGCGTTTCGAGAGCGTCGTACTGCGCCGCCTTCGTCTGGTTGAAGCGCGTCTGATAGCCGAGCGCGGCGTTCCGGTTGGCGAGATCCACGAAACCACGCTTTTCGCCCCGCTGCGGCACGGTGATGCGGACGCGCCGGTTGACGCGCTGCGACAACCAGCTTTCGAGCGCCTCGCGCTCGTCCGGCTCGGCCGGGACGTGAATCTCGGGTGGGGCGCCGCGCAGCTCGTAGAACTGCTGAATCGCCGCGGCCAGCACCTCGCCGTCGCGCCCGCCGTGAGCGAAATCGACAGGGGCTCCCGTGATCGCCTCCTCCGTTCCGAGCTCGATCCGCTCGACGACGCGGCCGCTGCGGACCTGGAACACCTGAATCACGACGCCGGCCGGCCCAAGCTTCAGCCCGAACACGTCGCGATGCCCGAGCTCCGCGGTCGCCATCTTCTGCTGGCGATCGTGCAGCGTTTGAACGGTCCGCAAGGCGTCGCGCATCTGCGCCGCCTCTTCGAACCGCTCGCCCTCCGCCGCCGCGAGCATTCTCGTGCGAAGCGTCTTCACCAGCTCCTCGTTCCTGCCCTCGAGGAACATCTGAGTGAGGTTCACGGCGCGCCCGTACTCCTCCTGCGAGCACAGCGTATCGACGCACGGCGCGATGCAGCGTTTGATGTCGTACTCGAGACACGGACGCCCACGTTTGCCGGTGATCACTTCATTGCACGACCGGATGCCGAACAGGCGATGCGTGAGCGACATCGTCTTGCGCGCGAAATGAGCCGGCAGAAACGGTCCTGCGTAGAAGCTGCCGTCGCGCTCGACGCGTCTGGCGACGAGCGCCCGCGGAAATGCTTCGTTCGACGTCGACTGCAGATAGGGGTAGTTCTTGTCGTCTCGCAGGAGGATGTTGTATTTCGGCGTCCGCTGCTTGATCAGGTTGTTCTCGAGCGCCAGCGCCTCCACCACGGAATCTGTGACGATGACCTCGAGTCGGACCACCTCGTCCAGGAGCGCATCGGTCTTCGGATCCGAGCCGTACGCGCCCAGATAGTTGCGGACGCGGTCGCGCAGCGCGCGCGCTTTGCCGACATAAATCGTGTCGCCCTCCGCGTTGAAGTACAGATACACCCCCGGCTGCTCCGGCAACCGGGCGATCTGTTCCTTGAGTTCCTCGATGGGCATACGCTACTATGGCGCGTTTTCTTGCTGCGCCTGAACCCTCCATTATAAATGAAGACGACCTTCACGGGTGCCATCGGCGCGATCTGCATGTATCCGCTGCGCGCCATCATCAACCTGTGCGTAAAGCTGCGGATTCATCCAAATACGCTGACGCTCATCGGCGTCATCATCAATGTGGGAGCCGCCTGGGCTCTCGGGTTCGGTCGATTCATGCTCGCCTTCGTCATCATGCTCGTGGCGAACATCTTCGACTTCATCGATGGAAAAGTCGCCCATCTGCTGCAGTTGCAGTCGGAGTTCGGCGCGTTCTGGGACTCGACCCTCGACCGGTTCTCCGATCTCGCGCTCCTGACCGGCCTGATCTTTCTGTACTCGAAGTTGGGTCGAAGCGACTACGTGATGGTTGCGGCACTGGCGCTCATCTTCTCGATCATGACGAGTTACGCACGGGCGCGCGCCGAATCGCTGGTTCAGAAATGCAAAGTCGGCTTCATGGAGCGGCCGGAGCGGATCGTCCTTTTCATGATCGGCGCCGTCACGAACCGAATGGCTGCGGTGTTATGGGTCGTGCTGGTGCTTTCGATCCTCGCCGTCGCCAATCGCATCTATTACACCTACCTCGCGCTGAACCATCTGCCGATGCCGTCGAGAGATGGCGCTGTGGGCATCGTCAATCGCGCCCTGTTCTGGACCGACGAGCGCGCCACGCTTCCCTACGACGCCTGGGTCCTCGCGATTCTCGCGTTCGTGTGGCTCACGCCACCGGGATGGCTGGGCGACCCCACGGCGAACGGCCCGGGATTGATCGGCCTCATCGCATCAAGGTTCTGAGAGTGAGCCGACTGATGCTCTGGGTGCTCGTCATGTGGATCGCCGCCGCGGCCGCGCCGCTGGCCGCGACCGTGCGGCCGGCCCGCAAGGTGTCCCCTGCGCCTGCGGTTGTCAACATCGTCCGTACAAAAATCAAGCCGCGCATGGTGCGCGCGTACGAAACGCAGGAAGCGGCCATCGTCCAGGCATACGAGCGATCGCATGTGCGTCTCTTCTGGACCTGCTTCCAGTCGAAGAAGGATCCGACGGAAATCCTGTATTTGAACTTCGCGGACTCGCGCGACGCGGCGGACGCCTGGGCGGAGGTGTACCGCAAGGCCATCGCGCAGCACCCCGAGCTGGTGAAAATGACCGACCACCTGCAGACGCTGGCCGGTGTCAGCACGACCACGCTGACGACGCAGCGCGACGAGGTGAGCTTCGGGCGGAGCGACGTCGACTTCGAGACGCTGCGCGGCCTGTCGCTGACACGATTCGACGTCCTGCCGGGACATGAAGGGCGGTTCGTGCGGGCCATGCGACTGAGCGCGGCCCGCGTCTCGCCCTGGGCGCTGTACGAGGCCACCGAATCGTCGACGTTTTTCCTGGTTGCGCCGCTGAAATCGATGTCGGAAGGCAAGAAGAAGCCGGCCATCCCGCATCTGGTGCAAGAGCTCAAGGACTCTTACACGATCGGCGAATCAACGGTCTATGCAGTGCGGCCGGCCATGAGCCACCTGAAAAAAGCGGAGCGCCGCTGAACGACGGTCAGGCGCGCTTGCGCTTCGCAGCTGCGGGCTTGACTGACGCCTTTGCGGGCTTCTTCTTCGCGGCGCTCACCGTATCGAGGCTCTTTTTCAGCGCCTCCATCAGGTTCACGACCTTGGGCGGCGCGCCGACGGCCGGCGCGACAATTTCTTCACCCGCGATCTTCGCGTCGATGATCCGCTGGAGCCCTTCCCGATACTCATCCTTGTAGTCTGCGAGATTCAACGGGCCCTCGAAGGTCTCGATGACCTGGCGAGCAAGCTTCATCTCTTCGGGCTTCACTTTCTCGGGAACCGACGACAGCTCTTCCACGGCATCGATGCTTCGGATTTCGGCCGCGTGGTGCAGCGTGTACATCGCGATGCCGCGCTGATGCGGGCGCACCGCCACCAGGTACTCGCGGCCGTAAAGCGCGAGCTTGCCGATCCCCACTTTGCCCTTCATCCCGTCGCGCATCACCGCAAACGCATCGGCGGCCATTCCGCCATCGGGCGCGAGATAGTAGGTGCGGTCCACGTACATGGGATCGATGGACGACTCGTCGGCGAACTGGACGAGATCGATCACACGCGTCGATTCGGGCCGAACCTTGTCGAAGTCGTCCTCCGACATGATCACGTAGCGGCCCTTCTCGAACTCGTAACCCTTCACGATCTCGGAATTCGGAACCTCGCGGTTGCAGTTCGGACACCAGCGCTTCTGTTGGATGCGCGTCTGACACTCGCCGTGCAGCTGGTTGAAGGAGATCGTCCCGCTCGACTCCGTCGCCGGGAACACCTTGATCGGGATGTTCACCAGGCTGATCTTCAGAAAGCCTTTCCACGTCGCTCGTGCTGCCATAGCGTCCTTGTTATCGGTCAGCGTTGGGCAGCCCTAGAGAGCTGCGCTACTTCAGGCCTCGTCTCGTTCGTCGTGAGCGCCGAGATCCAGACCGGTGCCCATGAAATGGATCGCGTGCTCGCCGATTTTATCTCTCAGCAGACGCCGCGCCTCGCCATACTTATCGCCGGGGACGATGAGACGGCGTGCAAGATTGCGCAGCCGTGAGATGACGACCAGCGTGACCCCCTGTTCCCCCTCCCGCCAGCTGATGCCTCCGATCTCGTTGTAGGGGACGAAGGCAGTGTCGGTCCAGATGCCGTCGGCGTAGAACCCGCGCCGGATTCGGCGGCTCAGTGGGGTGAGGTACCCGTAGTACACGAACATCATCGTTTCACCGAAGGCCTGCTTCGCGATGACGGCGAGCTTGTAGAACACGAGGAAGCCGAGCATGACGCCGATCGCGAGCGACATCCCGTAGTACGGGGGCTTCGGACTTGGCCAGGTGAGCAGTGCCCCGCTTCGGCGCCGCCGGAACGATGCGTACTCGAGTAGGAGCCGAGCATTCGCGACGAGGAATCCCGCGCCGAGCAGCAGGAGTGTAGCGGTGAAGATCGGCTGCGCTTGCCGCACGCGCCGATCTTATTAAACCTTTTCGACGCTGGCGAGATGGGGATCGAAACAGTGGCGGCAACGCGCTTCGTACAGCCCCGTCGCGCCGACCAGCACGCGGTCGCTGCTTGCGACGAGCCGCTGCGTGTGATTGGCCGGGTCGCCACACACGACACAAATGGCGAGCGTCTTGGTGATGTACTCAGCGATAGCGAGGAGTTGCGGCATCGGCTCGAAGGGACGGCCGAGGTAGTCCTGATCCAGCCCCGCGACGATGACTCTCTTCCCGCTGTCCGCGAGCGTCGTGCACACGGCCGGCAGGTTGGCATCGAAGAATTGACCTTCGTCGATTCCAACCACTTCGGTGTCCTCGTCCACGCGGGCGAGGAGCTCGTCGGAGTTGCGCACGGCCTGCGAGGGGATGCGCATCTCGCTGTGCGACACGATGTGGTCCTCGCTGTAGCGATCGTCGATGAGCGGCTTGAAGATCTGCACTTTCTGCTTTGCGATTTGCGCCCGCCGCAGCCGGCGGATCAGCTCCTCGCTCTTGCCGCTGAACATGCTGCCCGTGACGACTTCAATCCATCCACGTCCCGGCTTGCGCCGAACGACTTCCATGCTCAGACCCGCGACTGATACTCGCCGGTTTCCGTGTTGACGCGCACCTTGTCGCCTTCGTTGACGAACGACGGCACGTTGATGACGAGCCCTGTTTCGAGCGTCGCCGGCTTGATCTGCGCGCTCGCGGTGGCGCCTTTGATACCCGGAACCGTTTCTTTCACGGTGAGATCCACGGTTGGCGGCAGCTCGATGCCGACAGGCTCCACGTCGTAGAACTCGACGCGAATCAACATCTCCCCGACGAGGTAATCCTTCGAATCGCCCAGCGCCTCGGCGGAGATGTGAATCTGCTCGTAGGTCGAGGTGTCCATGAAATAGAACGCGTCGCCATCGTTATACAGGTACTGCATCTCGCGCTCGTCCAGAATGGCGCGCTCGACGTCCTCCTCGGCGCGGAACTTGTGATCCGCGAGCGACGACGTCCGGATGTTCCGCATGCGGACCTGGATGTGAGCGCGTTTGTTACCGGGAGTGAGGTGGTGCAGCTCGAGAATCCGGAAGAGGTCGCTTCCAACCTTGATGAGCATGCCTTTACGCAGTCGGGTCGCCTGGATCGATGAGGCCATTCGTCACCTGTATATCCTTGAGATCGTAGCACATATGCTACGATGCGAGACGTGGCCTTCACGCGGTGGGATCCGCTGCGCGACCTGCTGGCGCTACATGAACAGCTCGGACAACTCGTCGGCACCGACGCGCCCGGCTGGACTCCACCGGTGGATCTGTACGAAACGGCGAGCGAGTTCGTGCTGACCGCGGAGTTGCCGGGCCTGACGCGCGATCAGATCGACATTCACGTCGAGGACAACCGGATCACGATTCGCGGCGCACGGACGTCGACGCCGGATCGTGAGATTCCGTGCGAGCAATACCATCGCGTCGAGCGCGGCCATGGCCGTTTCTCGCGCGCCTTTGCTCTGCCCGAGCGGATCGACATCGCGGGCGTGGCGGCGGAGCTCAAGGACGGCGTATTGACCGTGACTATTCCCAAGGCGAGCGACCGGACCGCGCGTCGGATCAACGTCGGGTGATGCGATGCGGCGCCTGATGCTGTCTCTCCTGCTCATCGCTGCCGGCTTCGTCGGCGGTCTGACGATCACCGGCTGGGTGCGCGCGGCCGAGAGGTTCCGTGCACCTGACGTATCAGGGACGGTCGCTGGCGTGGCGCCCGATCAGCGGCCGATGCCGATCTCGCAGACATCCGCCCCGTCGTACGCAGGTGGGGGCGGCCCGGATTTCACTCGCGTCGCTAGTCAAACGGTGAAAGGCGTCGCGAACATTTCATCGCTGCAGGTCGTTCGGACTCGCAACTCTCCATTCGTCAACGATCCGTTCTTCAGGTACTTCTTCGGCGACGACGATGCATTCGGGTCCCGGGATCGGCGATCGCTCAGCCTTGGCTCCGGCGTCATCATCTCCCACGACGGGTACGTCATCACGAACAACCACGTCGTCGGCGAAAATGTCCGCGAAATCACGATCGCTCTACCGGACAAGCGGGAAATCAAGGGGAAGGTGATCGGTACCGATCCGACCACCGACATCGCGCTGCTGAAGATTCCCGCAACAGGTCTGCCAGTCGTCCCTTGGGGCGATTCCACTCAGCTCAAAGTCGGCGAATGGGTGCTGGCGATTGGCAGCCCGTTTCAGTTGAGCCAGACCGTTACAGCAGGCATCGTCAGCGCAACCGGCCGCGCCAACATGGGCTTCGCGCAGTACGAGGACTTCATCCAGACCGACGCCGCCATAAACCCCGGCAACTCCGGCGGCGCTCTCGTCAACACGCGAGGCGAGCTCGTCGGCATCAACACTGGGATCTACAGCGAGAGCGGCGGCTATCAGGGAATCGGCTTCGCCGTGCCGAGCAATCTGGCGCGAAAGGTCATCGACGACCTGATGAAGCTCGGCGAGGTCAGGCGCGGCACGATCGGCTACATCGGGGTCGAGAAGCTCACGCCGCAGCTCGCCGAGGAAGTCGGCGCAACGACTCTCAACGGCGCGCTCGTGTCAACGATGCGTCGTGTGTCGGAAGCCTACGATGCAGGCTTGCGACCTGGCGACGTCATCGTCGCGTTCAACGGACACCCCATCGAGGACCCCTCGCAGTTCTCGCGGCTCGTGGCCGACGCGCCGATCGGATCGACGGCCACGGTGAAAGTCCTCCGCAATGGGCGCTCGATGGAATTCAGGCTGCCGATTGTGTCGAGCTCCAGCGCCCGCGCGCGCCGTTGAGACGCCTTTTCAGCTTTCCTTGGTGTCCTGTTTGACGTTTGTGTCCATGGAAGTGCGCCTACGCGAGCGCGACGCGCGAGTCGTGCCACGCCTCGAAATCCTTGAACGCACGGCTGAGACGAACAGGCGCCTTTAACGTGCCGGCGACCGCCTCGGTCGTTTTGTAACCGTTGCCGGTTACGCAGACCACGATCGATTCGTCACGAGGAATGACGCCACGGTTGACGAGATCGATGGTGGCCGCGAGCGTCGTGCCGCCAGCAGGCTCGGTGAAGATGCCTTCCGTTTCAGCCAGCAGCCTTATCGCATCCACGATCTCCGTATCGGACACTGCGGCGCCAGTGCCGCCCGTCGCGCGGATGCTCTGGATTACCTGGTAACCGTCGGCCGGATTGCCGATCGCGATCGATTTCGCAATGGTGTCGGGTCGGACCGGTTCCGGGTATTCGAGTCCGGCCTCGATAGCCCGCACCACCGGCGCGCATCCGGCGGCCTGCGCGGCATACACACGCGGCAAATCGCCGTCCACCAGACCGATCTCGCGCAGCTCGCGCAGCCCACGAACGATTCGCGGTAACAGCGTTCCCCCTGCCACCGGCGACACCAGATGCTTTGGGTACCGCCAGCCGAGCTGCTCCACGATTTCGAAGCCCATCGTCTTCGCCCCTTCGGCGTAGTACGACCGCAGGTTGATGTTGACGAACCCCCAGCCATAGCGATCCGCCACTTGCGTGCACAGCCGGTTGACGTCGTCGTAGGTGCCGGCGATGGCGAGAATCGTCGGGCTGAAGATGGCCGAGCCGAGTAGCTTGCCCGCTTCGAGGTTGTCCGGAATGACGACGCAGCATTCGATGCCGAGACGCGCGGCATGCGCGGCAACGCTGTTCGCGAGGTTACCCGTCGAGGCGCAGGCAAGCACCTCGAACCCGAGCTCTACGGCGCGCGTCGCGGCGATCGACACGACGCGATCCTTGTACGAGAGCGTCGGATGGTTGACCGAGTCGTCCTTCACGTACAGCTCGCTCAGTCCGAGCCGACGGGCAAGTCGATCGCACCGGACCAGCGGTGTGAAGCCGGAATTGAATCCTGTGCGCGGCTCACCCGCAATGGGCAGCAGCTCGCGATAACGCCACAAATTCTTCGGCCGCGACTCGATCTGCTCGCGCGTGAGCCGGATCGCCCGGTAGTCGTAGACCGGTTCGAGAGGCCCGAGGCAGCGGTTGCAGACGTACACCGCTTCTGCCGGAAACGCAGTCTTGCAGAGATGACACTGAAGTCCAGTCAACGTGCTCACACAGCCTCCGCTAGCGGAAACTCTGAACTCTCGAGGTTCAGAAAGTTTGAAGCCTGAAGCCTGAAGTCTGAAGACAGCCTCGGCGGAGGCACAATCGCCGCGCGGTCTCTTGCAATCGCGGCGAGGTCACTAAGAATGGCAACCGCCGTGGCGTCACCTCCAGCGCCGGCGCCCAAGAGGCCGACTTCTCCGGCATGACACCCGGTGACGATCGCCGCGTTCTGCGCGCCAGTCGTGCGCCCGAACATCGAGTCCCGCGGCACGGCGACGGGCGCCACCCAGGCGATAAGGGTAGACGTGGTGCGGTCGTATTCCGCGTACGCGAGCTGCCGGAGAGTGCGACCGTTGCGCAGCGCGCGGTCGAAATCGGCCTCCGTGATCGCCGCAGCGGATCGTCTGACGATCCTCGACGGATCGACCCGCAACCCGAACGCCAATGCGCACAAGATGGCCAGCTTCGCGCTCGCATCGTCCCCTTCGAGATCGAGCGAAGGGTCGGCTTCCGCATATCCACGCGCGCGGGCGTCGACGAGCGCCTCCTCGATCGAACATCCGAGCGCTTCCATTCGGGAAAGCACCGCGTTGGTCGTGCCGTTCAGGATGGCGACGATGCGCGTGATGCGGTCGCCGGCGAGACCGTCGCTGATGGCGCGGACGATCGGCATGGCGCCGCCGACCGCGCCCTCGAACCTGAGTTGGCGTCCGTGGTGCGCCGCCAGCGTCCATAGGGCCAATCCGTCGCGCGCGATCACTTGCTTGTTCGCGGTCACCACGGACTTGCCGGCCGTCAGAGCTCGCCGGATCCAGTCTGCCGCGGGATCGAGTCCGCCGATCGTCTCTACAATGATATCGACGTCGCTTTCCAGCACCTCGTCGATGGTCGATCCCCACCGAACCCCCGACGCGTCGAACTTCTGCCGCTTCTGTTCGGCGCGGCGATCGACGATGTAGGTGAGCTCGAGGCTGCGGGGCTTTTCCGGTGCAGTCAGGCGACGCGCGACCGCGGAGCCGACGGTCCCGCATCCGAGGAGCGCAATTCTGCTGGCGCGGAAATGAGAAGCAAGTGGAACGGCGTGCAAGGAATCGAGGCTCAATCTTTCCTCATCTCCCCCCGCCTTCGGTGCGGGGAAGGAATTGGCACCTGAACCGCGACACAGGACGTCGCGTGGTTGCCGTGGCGTCACAGGGCCTGTCCCTCAGCCACTCTTGATGAAGCGCGTCAGTTGTCGTGAGGACTATACCAAAGGCACCGCCTGGCAAGCAACAACTTTGTATCGACGCATACACATAGATAGATAGGAACTTCGCCCGTGCTCGAAGCTATGGCCCAGCACCCAGCACCCAGCACCTAGCACCCAGCACCTAGCACCCAGCACCACTACGTCGCACACTCCCCTTCCATGACTTCCGGCGCGAACTCGGCGGCCTCGCCGACGTCGATGAAGTCCGCGGGCACCGCGTCCCCCGGCTGCAGGCGCTCGAGGTCGGCGAGGAGGCCCTTGACGACGCCGAGATCGACGCGGCCGAAATAGGCGGTTGCCGACTCCTCAGGGTCGCGCTCACGCGAGTACAGATCAATCAATCGCTCGACCACTTCCGGCATCCGGCGTGCCGGAACCTTTGCGGCGAGACGCGCGAACGAGGCGCCGCGATCGTGCGCGCCACCGCCGACCATCACGAAGTACTGCGGCACCGCGCGCGATCCCAGACGCCGGACGCTTCCCTGGAAGCCGATCGTCGCGATGTGATGCTGTCCGCAACCGTTCGGGCAACCGCTGATCTTGATTCGTGCACCGTCGGCTGCGGCGATGAGATCCGGCCGGGCGCGAAGGTGATCCTCGAGCAGCCGTCCGAGTCCACGAGACTGCGTCACCGCCAGTCGGCACGTCTCCGCGCCCGGGCAGCTCGTGACGTCGGCCACAGTGCTTGCCTCGGAAAGCCCGAGGCCTGCAGCGGCGAGGCGCCGGTACAACTGGCGCACGTCGCAGCTGTTCACCCATCGCATCACGAGATCCTGATCCGGAGTCACGCGCACGCTGCCATCGCCGAACGCTCGCGCCAGCTCGCCGAGGACGCGCATCTGCTCGCTCGTCAAGTCGCCCAGTGGAACGCTGGCGATCGCCATGACGAAGCCAAATTGTTTCTGCGGCCGGACATTCGTCACGCGCCATCGAGCGTACGCTTCGTCGCCGGCCTGAAACACCGGGACCACTGTGGGCGTCAACCCCGGACCGGAGATGCGGCCCGCCGAGACACGCGAGGCGATGTAGCCAACCGACGGCGACGAGTCCTTTACCCAGTCGGGCTTGGATTCGCTCGCCGGCGGATCGATTTCGAGCGTTGGCACCTCGCCGCGCAATCGGCAGGCGGTGAGCTCGCGCTCGTACTCCTCACGCCAGCGGGTCCAGCCAAGCTCGCGGATCATGAACTTCATCCGATTGCGCTGTTTGTGCTGGTAGTCGCCGAAGCGCTTGAACACGCGCAGTATTGCTTCCGCGACGCGGAGTATCTCCGACGCCGGAAGAAACTCGTGCAGCAGTCCTGCCGACGTCACGAGGATCGCCGTTCCGCCGCCAGCCGTTACCCGGAATCCGCGACCGCCGTCGGGTCCGAGCACCGCCCGGAAGCCAAGGTCGTTGATGCCGGTGACGACGTGATCGATGCTGCAGCCCTCGAATGCGGTCTTGAATTTGCGTGGCAGCGTCGAACTCAGCGGATGGCGGAGTAAGTATCGGGTCAGCGCTTCGGCGTACGGCGTGACGTCGAACCTCTCGTCGGCCGCCACACCCGAGTACGGGCAAGCCGTGATGTTTCGCACCGAGTTCCCGCACGCCTCCCGCGTCGTCAGCCCCGCTTCGGCGAGGCGGCGCATCGCCGGCTCCACGTCGTGCAGCTTGACGAAATGGAACTGGACGTTCTGGCGCGTGGTGATGTGCCCGAAGCCGCGAGAATAGCGATCGGCGACGTCGGCCAGCGCCTCCAGCTGATCGCTCGAGAGCGCGCCCTGCGGGATCTTCACCCGAAGCATCTGCGCGTCGTCGGTCTGCCGTTGTCCGTATGTGCCGCGAACGAGCCGGAACTGCCGCCACTGATCAGGCGTCAATTCTCCACGCTCATAGCGCTCCAGCGTGGTCACGAATTCCTCGATGTCAGCGTCGCTCGCAAACGACAGGCGCGCGCGACCGTAGGTCTTGGGATCGTCCACTACTGACATGTCAACCTCTCACCTTTGAGCCACCCTGCGCTCGCCGCACCAGCGGTAATGTGTCCACGTCTTCCCGCATTCCGACGGCAACGACGTCGCCGATGACGAGCGTCCCGGCGCCGCCGCTCTCGAGCTGCACTCGGTCGCGCGCGAGATCATCGAGCGTGCCGCGCCACACCTGCTGATGCGGACGAGATGCATCGACGATGATCGCGGCGGGCGTGCCGCGCGACCACCCGCGGTCGATCAAGTGACAGGCAATCGCGTCGGAACGACCGAGTCCCATCAGGACGACAACCGTGACTCCGTTCGGTTGAAGCTGACCGATCGCCGATGCGAACACAGATTCGTCATGGCCGGATACGACCAGGAAGGCGGACGAGACGCCGCGGTGCGTCACCGGAATGCCGGCGGCCCCCGGCGCCGCGACGGCGCTCGTGATACCGGGCACGACATCGTAGGGAATTCCTGCCTGTTGCAGCGCCAGCACTTCCTCGCCGCCTCGGCCGAACACGAAGGGGTCCCCTCCCTTCAGCCGCACGACGCGTCGCCCGCGGCGGGCAGCACGAATCATCAGCGCGTGGATCGCTTCCTGCGTCATGGCGTGGCGACCCGCTCGCTTGCCGACAAAGAAGCGCTGCGCATGGCGCGCGTAGCGCAGGATGCGGTCGCCGATGAGCGCGTCGTACAGCACGAGATCCGCCGAACGAAGTCGCGCAATCGCAGTGCGTGTCAGCAGTCCGGGATCACCGGGTCCGGCGCCGACGAGCGATACATGCCCTTTTACAACCACGAGTCCTCCGGTCCACTGAGCCAGGGAATCCGCTCCCCTGTCGGCGTCGCGCTCCACTGATCCGCTCCATTCGACGCGCCGGTTTGAGGAGACCTCAGCCGAGCGTCGCTATACAGCGCATTCAATGCGCGGAGCAGTCGCGGCTTCCGTTGTTCCATCGGCACGGCGTCGCGTCGCCAAACCGTGCGCTCGGTCCGCGCCTGCGCCAGCCATGCGGCGAGGTCGCGCGGCAGCACGGCATCAAGAGCTTCGCGCAGGAGCGCCGTGAGCGCGGGCGCGTCGCCGCTGGTCGAGATCGCCAACGTCAGGCCATCGCGTCGTACGACGCCGCTCAGGAATGCGCTCGCGTTGGCGGGATCGTCAACCGCGTTCACGAACAACCGCCGCTCCTCAGCGGCGATCGCGACCTCGCGGTTGATCTCGGGAGTGGCTGCCGCCACGACAAACCAGGCGGCGTCGAGATCGGACGGCACGAACCGCCGCGGGATGATCTCTACCCGAAGCGCCCCGCGCGACATGATGTCGATCGCGTCAACCGAGATGTCGGGCGCCACCATTCGTACGCGCGCACCCGCGGCGAGCAGTTGTTGAAGTTTTCCAGCGGCCACGCGGCCGCCACCAACGAGCACAACGGCCCGTCCTGTGAGATTGAGGAACAGCGGCAATAACTCCACGTCAGCCGTCTTTTCGCGCTCCAAAAGAAAAAGGCCCGGGAGGCGTGAGCCTCCCGGGCCTTCTGGTTATCCGTCGCTTGCGGAACTAGATCACGAAGTGATCATCGACGCGCACGCAGCCAAACCATTGGCGCAGGGGCTCGGGGAGAGCCCGCAACAACAACAGCTGGTACACATGCAGGTCGAATGACCCATGAACGCTCTTAGTTGTAACGCCGAGGCGGGGGCCGCGTCAAGCGCGGACTGGAAGCTCGGCAGCCCGCGAGCCTCGACCGACAGGCAGTCTTTACATTGTAAAGTTCTCTGTGTATCATCTGAATGGAGGCCGTCATGCGTCATTTCATGCTGTTACTGGGGATGGGCACCTCGCTCATCGCCTCATCTGCGTGCGTCACCAGTCCAAAAGGCCCGCTCGCCGCCGCAGCCGTGGCGAACGCCGCCGATGTGGTCCGGCGACTGCTGGCCGACGGCCATCCGCCCGATGAGGCGGGCGAAGACGGCATCACGCCCTTGATGTGGGCCGCGCGTTACGGCGCGATTCATTCGATGACCGCGTTGCTCGACGCCGGCGCCGATGCGAACGCACGCGACCGCGGCAACGAGTGGACGCCGCTCCTGCACGCGATCCACAAGCAGCGTCCGAATGCCGTCCGCCTGCTGCTCGAGCGCGGCGCCGATGCTAACGCGCCGGCGCCCGGCGGCACCACACCGCTGCTCATGGCGGCCGACGATCCGGACCCGTCGACCGTAAAGGCGCTCCTCGAGTATGGCGCGGACCCGCACGCCCAAGGTCCCGGCGGGACCACTCCCCTGAGCCAGGCGGTGTCGGGCGGGGCGATGACAGACATCGATCGTCCGCTGTTCGGCGGGTGTCGTCGCGCGACGGTCGGCGCACTGATGGATCACGACCCATCGCTGCGCGTGACGCACAATGCCGCTGGAATGCAGGCGATCTGGTGGGCACGCTTTCACGGCTGCGAGGAAGTACTGCAGTTGATTGGCGAGCAGCCGACGAAACCGGGACAAACGGCGATCAGCGGCGTCGGCGTTTTGCGCCAGCACGTACGGGATATCGAGCCGAGCGTCGAGCGTCTGGCCGACCAGGTGCACGGGAAACAGCCGGATGAGCCTCGGCCCACGCCCTCCAAGGATGCTCGGTCCCCACGTTGATCCCGACGCGCGGGCCCCAGACGATCGATTCAATCGGGACCCGCCGATCTTCGAGATACAGACGCGCACCGAGGAGATCCGCGCCGTTCTCTGCGAGCGTGATCCCCATCGACTTTGTGAGGTTGCCGGGTCCGCGACAAAGATCCTGATCATTCGCCACGGTGCCGCGGCGGCGGCGCATCACGTCGATCCCCTCGAGCGGATCGAGCGCCCGAATCAGCACGGCCGCAGGCGATCCATGCGATTCGGTGACGATGTTCACCATCCAGTGCACACCGTAGTTCAGATACACGTACGCGTGTCCGGGCTCACCGTACATCGGGGCGTTCCGCCGCGTCGGACCAGGCGCAGCGTGGCAGGCCGGATCGCTCTCGCCGATGTACGCTTCGACTTCTACGATGACGCCGCTCGTGCGCACACCGCGCCGATTGTGAACGAGCACTTTGCCGAGTAGATCGCGAGCAACGTCGAGGGTCGGACGGTCGTAGAAGGATCGGGGCAATTTCACGAAAGAGGTTTTTGCTGTGACGCCCGCAACCGCGCCACGGCACGCTCGGCAGCCTTCGCCACTTGGGCGTCAGGATCGGTGAGGGCTCGCTCGACTAACGGCAGCGCTGCCGAATCTCCGCCCAATCCCAGTGCGTCGATGATGTCGACGCGGATTCGTGCGTCCGGATCCTGAAGGTGCGGCGTGAACATCGGCGAGCGGATAGCAGCGAGCTCAACGAGATAGCCCCACGCCTGGTCACGAAGCTTCGGCCGGGTGAGCGCTTCCACGATGGGCGCCAGCGGCGCGGCGCTCAACATCGAAGAGGCAAACATGCCGGTGAGCGCGAGGCTGTCGCTGCGCTCGGCGGCGACTGTCGTCTGAACGACTCCAACCTGAGACGCGTCTCCAAGCCGAGACAGGCCTTCAATTCCGATAGCGCGGAAAGCCAGGTTCTTCGCAGTCAGTTGCGAAGTGAACAACGGCCCAGTGCCGGAATGCGCGATGCGCGCGACGGCATCCAGCGCGGCTTCGGCCGTTTCGCCTTTACCGTAGAACTGGAACAGTTCGGTCAGCGCATGAACCGCGCGTTCGTAGCGCAGGCTTCCAAGCGCCTGCATGGCCTCAATCTTTATCGCGCGATCCGGATCGTTGAGCGCGACGATCAGCGCATCGCCGACCGCTTCTTCAATCGGCTCGTCCTGGGCGCGCTTCGCAAAGATCCGACCGATCACGCGCACTGCTGCAAAGCGGATGGCGGGATCGGCCGTACCGATCAGTGAGGCAAGGTGAGGGCCGCTCTCGCGGAGCAGCGCGCGCCGTGTGCTGCCGGCCGGTTCCACACCCAGTACGCCGAACGCATAAAGAGCCTCGACCGCCACGCGCGGGTTGTCGTCGCGCCACGCCGCGCGCAGCGCGGTCAAGACCTCGAGCGGAACAGGCCTCGCACCGATCGCCAGCGGTCCCGATGAAAACGCCGACTCCGCCAACACCTTGTTGCGCACTTCCACCACGAAGCCCACCCGCTTTCGCGGGACGATCCGCTCGGCGAGGAAGATGTTGAGCTCCGCCGCGATCGCCTCGAGCTGGATCTCGTCCACCGGGTCCGTCACGAGAGTCGCGAGCGGCACAGCGGCTTCGGGATAGCCTGCTTCCTTCAGCATCTGCGCGGCCCTGATTCGCGTCGAGGTATCCGGGCTCGCAAGTTCCCGCGTCGTCTGCTCGAAGGGGACCTGGGCGGGATAGGCGGAATAGGCGGGAAAGAGAATAACGGCAGCGAAAGCCAACGCTCTGTTCATTCTGATCGTTCCGGTCGCGCTGCCTTTCCTGCCCATCCAGCCCCTCCCGCCCATCCTGCGTTCCTGCCCACTCTTATCGGCCCTATCTGCCGGCCGCGTAAGCATGCGATCGTCCTTCGGCGAGCACCGCGCGGAGGTATCGACCGGTGTACGACGCCTCGTTCTGGGCAAGCTGCTCCGGCGTGCCCGTGCCGACCAGATTGCCGCCATCCTCTCCGCCTTCGGGGCCCAGGTCGATCAGGTAGTCCGCGGTCTTGATGACATCGAGGTTGTGCTCGATCACGAGGAGCGTATGACCCGCCTCGAGCAGCTTTTTGAACGCGGTGAGGAGCTTCGCGATGTCGTCGAAATGCAAACCAGTCGTCGGCTCGTCGAGGATGTACAGAAGGCGATCGCCGCTGTGCGACGACAGGTGCGCGGCGATCTTGATCCGCTGTGCCTCTCCACCCGACAGCGTCGTCGCCGGCTGTCCGAGGCGCAGGTACCCCAATCCGATCTCGTCGAGCACCTGCAGGCGGCGTAATACTTTTGGCGAGCTGCTGAAAAATGTCAGCGCCTCTCGTACGGTCAAGTCGAGCACCTGGTGGATCGACCGGCCGCGGTACCGCACCTCGAGCACCTGCGGCTTGAAGCGTTTTCCGTCGCATTGATCGCACGGCACGAACACGTCGGCGAGGAACTGCATTTCCACGCGCACTTCGCCCTCGCCCTGGCACGCTTCGCAGCGGCCTCCAGGAACGTTGAACGAGAAATGGCTCGCAGTGAGCCCTCGCGAGCGCGAGTCTTTGGTGGCAGCGAAGAGCTCGCGAATAGGATCGAATGCCTTCAGATACGTGACGGGGTTCGATCGCGGCGTGCGGCCGATGGGTGCCTGATCGACAAGGACCGCATCAGTGATGAACTCGACGCCTTCGAGGGCTCGAAACGTCCCTACGCGCTTGTCCCAACCGCCCTTCGCTCGCTTGATCGCAGCGTAGAGCACGTCGTGGACGAGCGTCGACTTGCCCGATCCGCTCACGCCCGTCACGCATGTGAGGGCGTTCAGCGGCACGCTCACGTCGATGTTCTTCAGGTTGTGCTCGCTGGCGCCCGCAAGCTTGATCTTCTGCCCTGAACCGCGCCGCCTGGTCGTCGGAACCGGAATGGCCAGCTCCTGCCGCAAGTATTTCGACGTCAGCGACCGCGGCTCGTGCATCAGGCCGTCGAGTGCGCCAGAGAAGACCACCCGTCCGCCCTGCTCGCCGGCGCCGAGACCGAGGTCGACGATGTGGTCGGCCACCTTGATCATCTCGGCGTCGTGTTCGACGACGAGCACCGTGTTGCCTTGATCTCTCAACTGCCTCAGGATGGCGATCAGTCGAAGGTTGTCTCGCGAGTGCAACCCGATGGAGGGCTCGTCGAGCACATACAGCGTCCCGACGAGCGCCGATCCGAGCGAGGTTGCGAGATTGATGCGCTGCGCCTCGCCACCCGACAACGTGGATGACAACCGATCGAGCGTCAGATAGTCGAGCCCGACGTCGCTCAGAAACGACAGCCGCCGGCGAATCTCCTTCAGGACCTTC
>Ga0114129_10003381_pt1 | contig 22415 bp, 23 predicted proteins | sample RhiMetdeltSRZDD1_FD_80071 | JGI IMG/M metagenome (GOLD analysis project Ga0114129, IMG submission 80071) | Populus rhizosphere microbial communities from Tennessee, USA - Rhizosphere MetaG P. deltoides SRZDD1 (version 2) (version 2) | ecosystem: Host-associated > Plants > Roots > Rhizosphere >... | reverse complement strand
ATTGGGATATTCGGTCAGGAGTTTTTTGTACATATCAAATGAACCCTGCTGGTTGTCCGCCGACTCGTAGAGCTGACCACAGGCGAGATAGAAAGGCGGTAGGTTCACATCCTGTTGCGGGATCAGGTTTTCATCCCGAAGGGAAGCAATGTTGTCACAGGACTGCGGGTCAGCAAGTTCCGATGGCTTAGCTTGCCCGAATAGCGATATCCCCCTGCTGCGAGCTGCTTCTTTCAGTGCACTATTGTTGTGCTCTCTAATAAAATTCATGTAGGCCACAAGAGCCCCGCTGAAATCTCCAGCCTGCTGTTGGTCAGCGGCTGCAAGGAAGGGAAGGCACTCCGCTTTTTCCTGCGCGGACAGGCCAGGAAATCCAGCCATGTCAACGAGTTGCCAGGCATTAATAACGCTGTCGAAATGCCGAATCGCGGCTGCACAATCTGCCTGTAAATACGCCTGGTGACCCTTGTTATAGTTATTCTGATCCAGGAAAAAACGAATTGCATTGTAGGCAACAGCAAGCATGATGAGTACTCCCATCAAAATACCGAAAGCGATCCAACCGGTACTCCGTGGAGTTTGTGCAGGAGATGAGTGAGACATGGCATTTCCCTTTCCTGATCTTATTTTGATTTTTGCAAAGCCCTTATCCCAATATTTCGCGATGTCAATTCCACACGTTGGAGCATTCGTTCCCTCTTAAATAAACGCTGTTTTAGGGAGAATTCGAGAAGGAGCTAATTCCATATTTTCATTCCACCTTCCACGATCTAGACTTCGTGTAAGCAACTCGAAGTTCTCGCCTTACCATGTTGATGTAACTTTGTTTTCTGATTTTGCGCTCAACATCTTTGAGAGCAGCCGAAGTTGAACGAACGGTTCCAAAACACGACCTGCATCGAAGTCGGCATTCAATAGTCCCCTGCCGCCCCGGTTTAGGTATTGTGCGAGTGTCAGTGGTTCCTGGCATAGATGATGAATTTCCTCCTGTGTCAGCAGTAACAACCCCTTGACTTCGGATGATGGTTTAGGCAATTCCTCTGCGTGAGCAAGATACATGAGCGATACATGCATGCGATTCTCATCCTGGTAGGCGACCACCAGACTAGGAATAGGTTCTTGTTCGATGCTGGTCTGCCACTCGATTTCCTGCAGTTCTGCTTCTATGTGATTCCAATCTGATACATACGTGGTCGGTGGCAACAGTGGCTCAATATGCAGACTGGCTTCCTCATAGACTTCCCGCGCGGCACATTGCCAGCCTGTTTCATAGGTTTCCCGATGACCACCCAGACGGACAATGGGGATATGACCGTTATGCGGCTGAATTCCTATTGCAAACAGATAATAACCCTCGACGAGGACGTAGGCTCCGGCTGTGTTGATTCTTGCGCTTTGAATATCGATCACCCGCTCATCTCCTATCGTGCATATTTTTGGACACTCCCACTCTACACAGACTTCACTCCACCTTCCACCACATAGACTTTGTGTAAGCAACTCGCATTCCTGCCCTTTCCAGGTTCATGTGACTGGTCGAGCCAAACTCGACAAAGCTGGTGAGCAGGTCGCAGTTTGCTTTCTTGGCCTGCGCGATGCGGTGATGGATCATGGCGGTGTGACAGCCCCTGCCGCGAAACTCTGGCAGCGTGGCAGCGTCCGCCAGCAAGCCAATCCCGTTCTCCATGTAGAGAAGGCCGACCCCCGCCGGTATGTCACCGATATGGGCAATGCAAAGATACAGTCTTGACTTCGCCCTCCATAACCATGAGAGAACTGCCTCTTTTTCGTTGTTCTTGAGGCTGGGTAATTCAAACCCATCCTGGTAGAGATCCAGAAAGAGATCGATTTCGTTCGGCTGCACTTCACGGACTTTGATTTGTCGGTTTGGCGAAGTATTATCTGATAAAGAAGGTTGTCCATAAACTGCCGTGTTGAATCCCATCTGACCAAACCGTAGCTTGTGTAAACGTGACGCCAGGGAGCTGTTCAGGTTTCCTGGCATGATCTCAAACCTAAAATTGAGCTTATGCTCTGCAAAAAGGTCAATAATCTCACTCAGGTAGATCTCACCTGATGGTTCCAGCCCTAATACTTTATTCCCGTACCAGAAGTCCGGCCAGCCCACGATCATAAACGCATTCAAGTTGCCATAGCGCTTGATCTCGATGTGCAGTGGATTTCCCTGTGCCTGCTGCATGCCCTGCAGCCGGGAACGCGAATAATCGATATCGTTCTGCTCGATCCGTTGGGCAAGCTGTCGGGTCATGGGGGGCAGTAGCATTTCACCCTCCGCCCGTTGGTTTGGCGTTGACCTTCTCCGGTTCGCTATCGATCATCAGGGCCAAATCCATGCAGATCTTACAGGTGGGTTCACCCTGCGCGGGCGCCCAGAAGAACGGTTCGCGTCCATTGCCGCCGCAGAGCGGCTTGCCCTCGCCGTTGTCAATATGACGGGCATTCGGGCGTTTTGCTTCCGTCAATTGGCTAACTGCATAAACCAGTTTCATAAGCTTCCTCATCAAATACACATTGACCACAAGCTTTTCCCCGGTGCTTTTCAATGAATTATACGCCGAAGCACTACGAAAATCTGAAAAGGATCAGATATCCCCTATTTGTTCGACATCATTCAGGAAGAGCTATCTTCTGTTTAATGTTTCTCTTGCGACGCTTGTGAAGGGGGCGAATTCTCACCTGTTTTTGATGTTACATCTTTCTTTAACCGTGCGGAAACGGGCCGGAGCAATTCGCGCCAGATCACCTCGCCATCCACGGATGGCAGAGGCAGAAAACTGCCGAAGCCAAAGAAGTGGTTGGTGGAGATCAGGCTGGCGACCAACCCGGACCAGAAGCCTGGTGTCACATCTCCGGCAAACGCGGACAATAATCCGGCCACGATTAAGTTGAAAATGGGGCCTCCCAGGGAACGTACCAGGTGGACATGACCCGGGATAATACTTTGATCGCCATGATATAGATTGACATCCCGTGTGGCGGTGATGAGAAGCTCATCCATGGCGCTGTTCACCATCTTTCCGCTCAGGATGTGCCCAAACGCATGCAGGACCGTGGTGATCTCCACGGCGATGGTGAAGAGCAGGGACTGGTAGAAGCGGTCTGTGAGGCTGAGACTGGGATTCAGCAAATTGAGGAGAAAATGCAAGCCGAAGAACACAAATGGACCCAGCCAGGTGATCGGCGTGATTAACAGGTTCACGCCACAGAATCGCCCAATCGGGATGCGGCGCACCGCATCGATATCTTCGATGATTCCATACTTGAGGTATTTGCTCATGTCAGTTCAGCGCCTCACGCCAGCTTCCGTTTGCCAGGTACAGGCCGCAGAAACCGACAACTGTAAATAAAAGCAAGCCAATCCATAAGACCGGGCTTCCCCAATTGACCTGTTCTGCAAAACGCAGCATCTGTATCAACAGAGCTGGCAAGACCAGCATTAACATCGGTGTGGCTAACCGGGCGCGGGTCCGGTCGTTTTCGCGGGACATCCAAAGCATGATGGTGCCCACGGCGATCAGCCAGCCGGAAAGCGATCGTGCCGTCAGCGGCGTCAATTGCCAGGGGAATATGGGGATGAGAAAGCCGGGAAAGAAAAATGTCAGAATCGCGATAAGCGTTAACAGACCTCCGCAAATGAGCAGAAGACGATTCAGCCAGGAGGGCATCGGATCATTCGCAGGTGAGATCTCTGAACCAGCCTTACGTTGCTGCCAGATATAAGCCGCGACGAAGATGGGAGGTGGCAAGAGGTAGCTCGCAAACCATACGTAGAATGGCACAGTACCAACAGAAAATTTATCCCAGTGCAGGAAAGTCGCTGCCAGTTGCACTGTACTGAAGAGGGCTGTGGGCAAGATCATGGCGCGGATGTTTTCCCAGCGTTTGGCAAACAACGGCAGTAGAAAGAGTGGGGCAGAGGTGATGTAGAACGCGCCCAACACAGCTGCCATCACGACAGGATTGATTGGCCATGCAAAGTTAGTTGCGCTGTTGGCAGGGTCACGTCCAATTGCCAGTACGGCTCCAATGCCAAAAAGGACTTCCACTGCCAGCCAGAGGCGCAGGGGCCAGGCGATCGGTATTCCCATTGGAGTCATACAGAGGCCTTCTTTCTGAGCTGCGAGTGATAGAGGGATAAGGCTGCCACCATTAATCCCCACCCGCCCAGGAATAAATGAAACGGATGGTCAAAAGGTTGTAGTCTCAAAAGGGTGGGATGGTGTGTGATCATGCCGAATAAGGCCAGGCCCGTGTAAAAAGCCCCAAAGCCTGCCGCAAACCACAATGCACCGCGTTCCCCGCCGCGCAGCAGGACTGCCAGTGCTGTGATGCCTGTGAGAATATGCAGAGTCGAATGCATTGGGACCATCTGCGTAATGGACAGCAGAGCGGGGAATGCTTTATCCAAAGCCGGAAATAAGCGGAACGCCAGCGTGCTGATTCCCTGTAATAACAGGAAAATTCCGCTGAAGGCCGTGTAAAAGCGGGTGGGTGATCTCACAGAGTCGCCCTCCCTGCCCGGGTCGCGCGTATGCTTAGCAACCCAAGCATGACGGTTACCAATAGGAAGCCGCCGAACCATAGCCAGGTGGAAAGGTTATCTGGCGAGAAAAGCGCACGATGGATCAGGGAAGCCAGCAGGACGCCCAGGGCAAATACAAATGTCGCGGTTACAACGACCCGGATCTCTGCCCAGGTTCGCAGGCGGCTGATCATTAGACTGCTCAAACCGTAAGCAAGAAAAGGTGCTGAATAAATCTGCGCCAGCAATCGGGTGATCTTCCAGGGCCACACACTGACCATGAGTTCCGGCGCCAGCAACAGGACTAAAGCCAGCACCGCGACTACCATGCCCTGTACGAATAAGTAGGTTCGAATCCACGCCGGAAAGCCTGAGCCAGTGAGCGTGTCATCCAGAGTGCGATCCTTCCACATCAGCCATAAGGCAATTAATGGGTAAATCATGTACGCCCCAAACCAGATCCATACCTGAGTGCGGCTGTAATCGAACTCGCTCAGATAGAACAGTGAGACGACGAATAACATTCCCGTCCAGATCAGAATGACGCGTATCATCACTTTGACTTCCCCATAATACTGAGACAAAATACCCCCGATCATGAAAGTTGTGCCGGAAAGATACATGGCACCTAAAAATCGAGCGTGGAGCGGTGGTACCAGCCAGGGAATCGCTTTATCGACTTTGTCCGGAATGAAATAGCCCCAAATGCCCACCCACAAGGCTAAGAGACCGACTGCAGCAAAGTAGATCCGCTGTCCGCGGGTGATGGCTCGCATTGCTTTTCTCCTCCTTCAAATTCGAGATGTCGAACGTCTCTGATCACATCGACGTGCACTTCCAGATCTTATTGCCTGGAATTGCTATCTGCACGCGCAACTTAATTGTATTTTGATGAAAACGGTCTGGGTGATATTCTTTTAACAAATTATACGACTATCCATTGAGAAACGGCGACAACGCGCTATAATTTGCCGCAATGAGTTCGATCACTATTCCGGCCAAGACAAAGGATCCCCCGAACCTGCGCCCGCTGAATGTGCTGCGCGACCTCTCGGCCGTTGCAGACCTGATCGAGCTGTGCTTCTCGCCGACCATGGATAACGACGGTCAGCGTTACCTCTCGGATATGCGCCGTGCCAGCCGGGATGACAGCTTCCTGCGTTGGGCTTCGCGTATGTCTGAAACCGCCTCTATGCCGCTGATGGGGTATGTCTGGGAGCAGGATGGGCGCATCATCGGCAACGCCAGCCTGATCCCGTTCCGGGACAGGGGCCAACGCATCTTTCTGGTCGCGAACGTGGCAACCCATCCCGATTATCGCCGGCGCGGCATCGGGCGCGCCCTGACCGAACGTGTGATGAAACAGGCCCGCGATAAAAGGGCCTCCGCGATCTGGCTCCATGTCCGCGATGATAATCCCGGTGCCATTAAGCTGTATCAGGATCTGGGATTTCAAGAGATTGCCCGGCGTACCACCTGGCAGGGGAACCCGGATCATCGTCTCCCCACTACGGATAACGAGATCCAGATCGTGCCGCGGCACTCGCGCTTTTGGCCCGTCCAACAGGATTGGCTTCGCCGTCTCTATCCAAAAGAATTAAGCTGGTATCAGTCCTGGAATACAAACGCCCTTCGACCCGGACTCTGGAACTGGTTCTACCTATTATTCATTGACTTCAACATCCGACAATGGGCGGCTGTGCGAGGCGATGAACTGCTCGCCACCCTTTCCTGGATGCCGATTGGGGGCAGATCCGAGTCGCTCTACGCCGCGATCGGAATCGGTGAAGCGGGCCATAAAGCCCTCACAACACTCCTGATCCATGCCAGGCGTACGATCACATACTCTCCTTATCTGACATTGGATTACCCCGCAGACGAAATGGTGGATGCGATCCGGGAGGCCGGTTTCAGTCCGCGACGTACATTGCTTTGGATGCGCGCCTGAGGCGTGCATCTTGCAACCGCAGTGATTGATCTGCGTAGAAAGGGGTGAAAGTCACATCAAACGCTCAAGGCTGCATGAAGAACTTGGGCGAGAGGAGAATCATATGACAAAATTCATTCTACGCTGGGCGATCAACGCGATCGGGTTATACCTGGCCGTGCTCATTCTGCCGGGCATCGACTTAAGGAGCAACCTCGTTTCGATCCTGTGGCTGGCGCTGATCTTCGGTCTCATCAACGCTCTCTTCCGCCCGCTGCTCCAGTTCCTGACCTGTCCGTTGATCCTTCTGACGCTTGGTCTGTTCACGCTGGTGATCAATACCTTCCTGTTCTGGCTGACGAGCGTTATCGGACAATCGTTCGGCTTTGGTCTCATCATCTCTGACCCCGTCTGGTGGAATGCCTTTCTGGGTGGACTGGTCATTAGTATCGTGAGTATCGCTCTGACGATGATCTTGAAGGATGAGATGAAGGGCCGCCGGAAGTTCTAGAGTTTGCAGGATGGAAAAGAGGATGACCTGCGTGGTCATCCTCTTTTGTTTTCCAGTATGGCTATTTGTATAAACCAGGCAGTCCGCCGGCGGGTGCCGCTATCCGTACGGCACGCAGGATGGCTTCTGCCAGTACCTCCGCCGCGAAGGCGCCAACCAGCGAAACGTCCATTTGTTTTTCGCCAGTTGCCAGAGCAAAAACTGTATCCCCATCGAACATCGTGTGTGCCGGGCGGATAACTCGAGCAAGCCCATCCTGTGCCATTTGTGCCACTTTTGTGGCTTGCGCCTTGGTCAGTCTGGCATTGGTCGCGACCACGCCGATCACGGTATTCGCTGCGACCGCCGGGCGCGGACGATGCTTTTGCATCCATTTCAGGGTACTCCCGGACCGCATCCCTGCGAGCACCTCACCAGTTTTCGGGTCCACCACGTCACCGATTGCATTGACTGCTACCAGTGCGCCGATCACGATCCCGTGGACCTTCAAGCTCCATGTTCCAATCCCGGATTTCATCGCGTATTTCATCCCGCGCATTTTGCCAACAGAAGCTCCCGTGCCAGCCCCAACGTTGCCCTCCGCAGGAGCTGCCAGGGAGGCGGAGACAGCCGCGCGGTATCCCATCGCAGAATCCGGCCGCACGTCTGCGCGCCCGACGCTCAGATCGTAGAGGATGGCTGCCGGAACAATTGGAACCTTTGCCGGGCCCGTCTCGAAGCCGATCTTTTGTTCTTCGAGGTAATGCATCACCCCAGTTGCGGCGTCCAACCCAAATGCAGAGCCCCCGGCCAGCACAATCCCATGCACCTTTTCTACCACATTGACCGGGTTGAGCAGATCGGTCTCACGCGTTCCGGGCGCGCCGCCACGCACGTCCACACCGGCAACGGCACCCTTCCGGCAAAGGATCACCGTGCATCCTGTAAGAGCTTTTTCATCGTGGGCATGGCCAACTTCGATACCACGCACCTCCGTGATAGCGTTAGCACGCTTCACGGAAACCAGTTCGTTGGGATCAATCACGCGTTTTGTGCTGGCTACTTGTCGATTCCCCTTGCTAGATTTTTGAATTCTTTCCAATCTTCCTCATCCATCCAGATATCGACATTGTCAAATTCCAGCCGATAGAGCTCCTCTTCATCCGGCTTGACCTGGTCAATATCCTTGATAAAGCTCAGGAACTGCTCCCATTCCTCCTGAAAAAAGTTGATCGTGGCGCGCCCGATCTGCAGATAGTAGGTGGTTTCGCCATCGGGCTCTTCTGCCATCCATGCCTGGAAGTTATCTGTCTCGGCCAGTGTTTGTGTCTTTGGCTCATTATAGTGATTATTATTCATCGGAACGTTCCTTTCGATATACCTTTTCCTTCGCGATATCTCTTTCCAGACGAGCTTTTTGGAGCCTCTCTTCAAGATAGGCACGAGTCCGCGCCAGCCATTCAAAGGAGATCGGCTGCGCTGGCACCGTTTCGCCCGGAGGCCAGGGATTCAGGTCGAGCATTTTGCGCATGGTGTAGCGCCCCAGCAGCATGACCGAGGCGAGGAACGGGGCGGCGATGACAACGCCTATAATGCCAAGCAGGTTTGCGGCGATCAACGCGGTCACCAATACTGCCGCGGGATGCACACGCAGCGTTTGCGCCATGATGCGCGGCACGACCAGGTTATCGATGATCCAGTCGATCACGGTCGTGGTAAGGACGACCATCAGCATATAGTAGAGCGGCTGCATGTGGAAAGGCGTCGGACTCTGGAAGTAGGTCACGAGCGCCATAATGACCCAGGTGATCGCCGGACCAATGTAGGGTAGGAATTTTGCCAGCCCGGCTAAGACGGCAATCCCGATGGCATACCGCACGCCGAAAATGGACAGCACCACGATGTAAATGACAGCCGACATGGCAAAGATAAAGATCTGTCCGCGCAGGAAGGAGTTCCAGATGATGCTCAATTTGCTGCCCAGTTTCCGCAGGTCCTCGTTATAACCGGGGACTTCGACCCTGATCAGGTCACTCTGCAATCCACTGCTCTCAACCATCAGGAAGTAGGAAACGATCAGCACAAAGAACGTCCAGCCGAAGATCTCCGCGGCGCCGCCCGCCACAGCAGTCACCAGGTTGCCTGTCCGCCCGAGCAGGGGCTGGACAAACGAGAGCAGCTGGCTGCTGATCGCATTGAGATCGATGGTCCGCATATCCAGCTGAAAGGGCCCAATCTGAAACACCTGCCCTGAGAGTGCCTCCACATATTTGGGGAGGTCGGCAACAATCGTCTGTATGAGCTGGATCAGGCTTTGCACCTGTCCCACCAGGCCGACTCCTCCCAGGGTCAGCGAGCCGATCAGGAGGATAAGGATAGCGAAGTAAAGGATATTGACGGCTGCTCTCCAGGATACCCGCAGCCAGAAGGAAATCATCGTCGCCACCGGGTGGAGAAGGTAAGCAAGAATAAAGACCATCAAAAGCGGGGTGATCAGACTGGTAAAGCGGATAAACAAAAACGCGACAATGCCGACCACGATTAATCCGACCAAAAGTTTGGTGGTCGAACTCCAGCGGGGGGATGTGGTGAAATGGGGTTCCATACAGAATCTCCGGGTTAACTATATTCTACCGCTTGTCTCGTTGCAAAGGACTGCATAATTTGCTGAATTCATTATTTGCTTTGCACCAGGATAAGAAGTTGATGGATGAATGAGACAAGCCGTACTAGATTAACGATTCAAACAAAGCTTAGTTGCGGCATATTCAAGGGAGAAAACTCCATAAAAAAATACCCCGCGAGTGCGCATGCGCACTCGCGGGGTGGATACTTCAGGATATTTTAGCAGCCGCCCAGGAATGGGAAGAACGTGCACCACAGAAAATTCGAATCCACCCACCAGAAGAATGCCACGCACATGCACAAGAAAAAGAAAACACCAACGCCAACGACGATCAGCACGGGATTGGGTCTGCGGATGTTAATGCTACCGGGTACGGGCACCGGACTGGGATTGGCGGGCACACTGCCTACATATTCTGCGGGTGGAGGCGGGGGAGGCATGACCGGTCGCGAGGCGACAGGCACGGCTGCAGCGCGCGGGGAAACAACGGTTGCCCCGGCGTCAAAATGAGTGGCTTCAAAGATCATGACGATCTGCTCACCGAACGAAACGACTTCACCAGACTTCAAGACGCGTGGTCCTGCCAGGCGCTGCCCGTTGACAAAGGTCCCATTGGTGGATCCCAGGTCTTCCAGCACATATTTCCCACCCTGAAAGGTCAAGCGCGCGTGACGGCGTGAAATCTCTGCATCGTTGATCACGATCTCATTTGTCGAATCGCGGCCGATGTCGAGCTGGTCACCCTCCAGGGTGAAGGACGCTCCGGGGGTGGGTCCCGACCGCATAATGAGCTGGAATTGCGAAGCCATAATTCTCCTCCAAAAAATCCTTTTCTTGATGTCTCGTAAACACGACCAGACGTTCCGGGCAAAAATCTCTGATCAGCTACTTAGACGCCATTCGTAGTGTAAAGGTTTCACGGAAAAAAGTCAACAGCCTGCTCTTCAACGGTGGCGTCTGCCCAGCGCTTGACAGGTTCAAAAAAAGAAGTATACTAAGTGTATAATGAACACTAACTATTCAGGCTATGAACAGCCTGCCGTCACAGTTGACCTTGTCCTCTTTACGGTTAATGCCGACACGCTCAAAGTAATGCTCGTCCGGAGAGCAGAGGAACCGTTTGCCGGGTACTGGTCTATCCCTGGCGGGTTTCTCCAGGTTGGCGAGTCTCTCGAAGATGCCGCGTTGCGTGTGCTACAGGAGAAAACCGGCGTTGAGAACGTCTATTTGGAGCAGCTATATACCTTTGGGAATCCGGAGCGCGATCCCCGAGCCCGTGTGATCACTGTTACCTATTTTGCGCTCCTTCCATGGCAGGATCTCGTCCAGCCGGAGTCCAGCAAGGTGACGGACCTCACCTGGAACTCTGTAGACCGTTTGCCCAAACTTGCATTCGACCATAGGGAAATCCTTGACTATGCAGTTAAGCGTCTCCGCGCCAAGGCCGGCTATAGCAATATTGTTTATGGGCTCATGCCTGAGCAATTCAGGCTTTCTGAGCTTCAAAAAATGTATGAGCTTATCATCAATGATACGCTGGATAAAAGAAACTTTAGAAAAAGAATTCTTGCGACTGGATTGCTGCAAGCGACTGGCAAGAAGGATGTCGCCGGTGCTCACCGGCCTGCCATGCTTTATAAGTTCAAGAAAAAGGAAATAGCTTTTTTGGAGTAGTGGATCCGTCGAGGAACCAGCTACAATCGAAAAGGAAAAAAAGATGAGTAATTCCCCTTTGCCAATTCCCGATTTTTTTGACAGCTCCCGAATCGGTACAGTCTGGCGAATTCCGTATGAGGAACGCGCTGCTCAGGCCCGCGACTGGGCGAAGCAGCAGGCACTTCCGCCAGCCTCGGCGGATTCGACTAAAACCTGGCTGATGCTGATCGACGTGCAGAACACCTTCTGCATCCCCGATTTTGAGCTTTATGTGGGCGGGCGCAGTGGACGCGGCGCGTTGGAAGACAACGTGCGCCTGTGTGAGTTCATGTATCGCAACCTTGGGAATATCACGCAGATTACTGCCACGATGGACACGCACAGGGCGATGCAGGTGTTCCACGCCATCTTCTTTGTAGATCAGGATGGCAATCATCCGGCGCCCTATACCGACATCCACGCCTCGGAATTGCAGGAGGGCAGATGGACCTTCAACCCCGCGCTTGCCTCGCAATTCGATATTGCCCCGGAATATGGGCAGCAGATGATGATTCACTATGCAAAAGAATTGCAGAAAACTGGCAAATACGCGCTGACCATCTGGCCCTATCACGCCATGTTGGGGGGGATCGGTCATGCGCTTGTTTCCTCGGTGGCAGAGGCCCTCTTTTTTCATTCTGTGGCACGGCTGGCACAGACCGATATTGTCATCAAAGGAGAGACACCGTTCACGGAAAATTATTCTGTCATTGGCCCTGAAGTGCTCACCGGACCCATGGATGAATTGCTGGGAAGACACGATCAATCGTTCATTCAGAAATTACAGGAATTTGACCGGTTAATCATCGCCGGGCAGGCAAAAAGCCATTGCGTCGCATGGACGGTCTCAGACCTGCTCGACGATATCCTCATGACCGATACGGAGCTGGCAAAGAAAGTTTACCTGCTCGAAGATTGTACTTCTGCTGTGGTTGTCCCTGGCGTGGTGGATCATACAAAAGCTGCCGATGACGCTTATGAATGGTTCGCAGGCGCGGGGATGCATATCGTAAAGTCTACGGATACTTTTTAATTCACAAGTCAACAGGTATACACCCATGTCCATTTTCGACAACAAACGTCTCACCAACAAAACCTTCAAGCTTGATATCGAGCGTATGCGCCGCGGCTGGTACTCGGATAAATATTTCGAGAACATCGGCCGGATGCTCACTGCGCTGGCTGCGGAAGGCTATCGCTATTCAGGCGCGCACCCCGATTTGCCAGAGGATGTCTCACCGGAGGATATTGCCGTGGGCGATATCGAAGTGGAGATGCAATGGTTTACCCGTCGCGTGGGGAATACCATTGTGGTCGGCGTGGACAAGTCACTGGAGATGCTCAGGCATTGCACGGGCTATTGGGAAGGCGATCAGTTCATCGATACGTCTGACAAACTGGAAGTGTGGGCTGTCCACGATGGGACGATGGTGAAGTCAGATGGGAATCCACTGAACGCCGAGGCTGTTATTCGGGTCCGCGGCCGTTACCGTGACTTCGCCCTGCTGGAGACGCCGACTCTTGGCGTGCTCACCCGCTCGAGCCGCGTTGCCACCAATGTCTATGAAACCCTGATGGCGGCGCGCGGCAAACCTGTGCTCTTCTTCCCTGCCCGCTTCGACATGCACGAGGTCCAGGCCGCGGATGGATATGCCTATAACATCGCCATCCAGCGCTTTAACACAGATTTTTCGCAGCAGATCGGGTCCTTTGTTTCGACGGATGCGCAGGGCGACTGGTGGGGCGGCGCGGGCGGCGGGACGGTAGCGCACGCGGCGATCGCCTCGTTCATGGGCGACACCGCCGAAGCGATGATGCAGTTCTCGCGCATCCTGCCCGCCAAAATCCCGCGTATTGCCCTGGTGGACTTCAATAATGACTCCGTGCGTGATACGTTGCGCGTGCTGGAAGTGATGTTCCGAAAATATCAGGAGCTGTGCGACCGTGACGACCAGGCGGAGGCGGCGAAATATGTCCTCTATGGGGTCCGTCTTGATACGAGCGGAACGTTGCGCGATGTCTCCGTAGAACCGCTGGGCGATCCTGCCCTGGACCTGGGTGTCAATCCGCGCCTGGTGTTCAACGTCCGCCACGGGTTGGACTCTGCCTTCGAAGCCTGGGACCTGCCTCCTGCCTGGAAGGATGCGGCGCGTGACTATTGTCGTAATGTGAAAATTGTGGTCTCGGGCGGGTTCAACCCGGAGAAGACCCGCAAATTCGAAAAGCTTGGCGTCCCTGTGGATATTTATGCTGTTGGTTCGTGGTTATTCAACAACAACGGCGGCACCGTCACAGACTTCACAGGTGACGTCGTGCGTGTGAAAGTGCACGGCGAATGGATTGATATGGCGAAGGTGGGCCGGCAGCCTCTTGATAACCCGGATCTGGAACGGGTATGGTGATAACCACACAGGGAACGGCAGCTGCCGTTCCCTGTGTGGTTATTGTAAGATTCGCTCCACCTTGAACGGTGTCCCCTCAATTTTTTGCTCGTCAAACTCCCTCGCTGCCAGGTGTCCTGAAAACACTGCCTGGGCGATAATATTCGGTGCTTCGGCGTCGCCAATGACGCGCAGGGATTCTAGTTTTCCTTCTTCGAGTGCAGGCTTGAGTTCATAATAAAGGGAATCATTCGAGATACGATCACTGACCAATACAACGCCATCACGCGGCAATTCGGTCTGTGATCCTGAAATTATATTGGTCAACGTGACACAATCCTTTTCAATCTGACTCAACACCATCTGTGGATATAACTTGACTCCAAGTTTCATCAACTTATGTTGAATGCGTTCCTGTTCCAACGTGAACTGGGACCAATATGAAATGAGAGGCGCCGGTGTCACCAGTGAAACCCGACATCCATGCCTGGCTAGCAACTCGGCTACTACGCCGCCCATGTAGTAATGGTCATCATCATAAATCATCCAATTCCCATTTACCAAATTCTCGCGAAGCATTGCCGTGAAGTTAACTACTTTCTCCTCGCCCATCAAATCATCGGGACTTAACACATTCGCTAAATCGTATCCACGGATTGGCTTTCGCAGTGTGCGACCCATACCATCACGGCGCCAGGTCGCACCCGTGGCAAGGATGATATTCTGCGCGCCGGTTTCAAGGATCTCCTGGGATGTCATGGGACTGGATGGATACACCATAACATTCTTCATCTTTTGGATTTGAGTTAATCGCCAATCCATGACGCGCCGCCATTCATTGAGTCCAGGGAACGCGGACTCGCGAAGCACACGACCGCCTAGCTCCTTGCGACTCTCGAGCAGGATCACCTCGTAGCCGCGTTGACCTAAGGCCCGCGCCGCCTCCAGCCCCGCGGGTCCCGCGCCGACGATCATCACCTCTTTACTGCTTTTCTTTGGCGGGATGATCTCCGGGTGCCAGTCGCGCCGCCACTCTTCCCCCCTTGTCGGATTCTGGGTGCAGCGGATGGGCACATAGCCCGTGTCGCCTCTCACGCAGATATTGCAGCCGATACACTCGCGGATGTCTGCGATACGCCCCTCTTTGATCTTCTGCGGCAGGAACGGATCGGCAATGGAGGGACGTGCTGCCCCGATCATATCCATCACCCCGCGCCGGATCGCAGAGACCATCGAATCCGGAGAGGTATATCGCCCCACACCCACAACTGGTTTGGTTGTCAACCCTTTGACGAATGAAATATATTTCTCCTGATGCCCTTCGCCGCCAAACCGCGAGGTGATCGAGTCGTTGCTCCAACTGCTGACGTTCACATCCCACAGGTCGGGCAGTTCGGCGAGCAACGCCACCACATCATATGCCTCGCCCTGATGGGTGAGCCCTTCTTCGCCGAGCAATTCGTCCACAGCAAAGCGCACTGCCACAGCGCATGTATCGCCTACAGCCTCTTTTGTATCCTCGATCAACTCGCGGAAGAGCCGGACGCGGTTTTCCAGACTGCCACCATATTCATCGGTTCGGTCGTTGAAACGCTTCAGGATGAACTGGATCGCAGCGCTCATTCCGTGCGCCGCGTAGCAATAGATGATATCAAAGCCGGCGCGTTTCGCACGGAGTGCCGCCTCACGGTGCCACTTGCGCAGATTTCGGATATCCTCCTTGTCCATGCGGCGGGTTTGGACGGGGTCGTAGCCTGAGCCGCCAATCGTTCCCATCGAGATCGGTGCCAGAGAGGGCACTCGGGAATAGAGATTGGGTGCATCAAAGCCGTTGTAGACCAGCTCGATGCCAGCCAGCGATCCGTGCCTATGAACTGCTTCCGCCATCAATGCCAGGGCCGGGATATCACCGTCGTCCCACAGCCGCCCCTCGAGATAGGGCGCGAGATCGCTCGAGTGATGGATCTCGACCTCCTCCGTGCAGACCACGCCCCAGCCGCCCTCCGCTTTGACCCCGCGCATCGTCGCGAGTCCCTGCGGCATGCGGTAGCCAAATCCGTTGCAGTGCGGCACTTGATAAAAACGGTTCGGAGCAGTGACAGGACCGATCCGAACCGTTTCGAAGAGTATGTTGTAGGGAGTATTCATAAGTATCATCTCGCGCGGAAGGGAGTGAATGGCGCTCGAGAACGCAGTTGAGGTGCGTAGGGGAGGTTAACGAAATTTATTCTGGTAACTGCGCTTCGTCTTCACTTGCCTATCGGCTCATTCCGCTTACCGCGTAGGAAATTAACCAAACCTGCCCGTGATGTAATCTTCTGTCTGTTTTTCCTTTGGAGCAGTGAAGAGAGTTTTGCCTTCACCATATTCCACCAGTTCCCCCTGGAGGAAGAATGCAGCGTAATCGGCAGTACGCCCTGCCTGCTGCACGGAGTGAGGCACAAGGATGATCGTGTATTCCTTCTTGAGCTCCTGCAGGGCGGCTTCCACTTTGCCCGTCGAGATGGGGTCAAGACCCGATGTAGGTTCGTCGAGCAGGATGATCTCAGGTTGGAGTGCAAGCACGCGCGCTAGACAAATGCGTTGCTGCTGTCCACCTGAGAGGGCGATGGCAGGATCGTCCAGGCGGTCTTTGACTTCATCCCAAATGGCTGCCAGCTTCAGACTTCGCTCTACAGCTTCATCCAGTTTTGTCCGCCTCTTTTCACCTGCAAGCTCCAATCCGTACGTAAGATTTCCACGGATGCTCAAGGGCAAAACCACGGGACGTGCAAACACCATGCCCACTTTGCGGCGCAACGCAATCACATCGACTTGGGGATCGAGAATGTTTTGACCATCGATCAGGATCTGTCCCGCGGCTGCTTTGACTTCGGTAAGGTCATTCAAACGATTCAGGCAGCGCAATAACGTGGATTTACCGCCTCCGGCAGGACCGAAAAGCACAGAGATCGCTTTTTCGGCAATTCCCAAACTGATATCGCGCAGGGATTCGGTCCCATCGGCGTATTGGACGGACAGGTTTTCTATGGTTATTTTATCTACCATTGCCGCTTTGCTCTCGCTCTCGAACGGATGACCGTGGCGATCAGATTCATCGTCAACACAAAAACCAGCAGCACAAGAGCCGTGCCATATTGGATTTGAATGGGCATTTCAGGGACCTGGGTGGAAATCACAAAAAGGTGATAGGGCAGCGCCATCGTCGCATCGAACGGAGATTGAGGCAAACGCGGCAGGAAGAAAGCTGCGCCCGTAAACAGGATCGGCGCCGTCTCCCCCGCAGCGCGTTCAAGCCCAAGGATGACCCCGGTCAGAATCCCGGGCAGCGCCTCTTTTAACACGATGCGACGGATGGTCTGCCAGCGCGTGGCGCCCAGCGAAATGCTCACCGTGCGAAATGCCTGGGGCACGGAACGGAGCGACTCTTCAGCGGTGCTGATAATGACAGGCAGGGTCATGATGGAAAGGGTCAATGAGGCAGCGAGTATGGATGTGCCAAAATTCAGGAAAATCACAAAGAGACCCAGGCCGAACAATCCGTAGACTACAGACGGAATGCCCGCCAGATTGATGATCGCAATGCGAATGGTGCGTGTGAGTGGGGTGTCGGAAGCATATTCAGAAAGATAGATCGCAGCCGCGATGCCCAGTGGTACAGAGAAAATTGCCGTACCGATGGTAAGGTAGATGGTACCGATAATAGCCGGCAAAATTCCGCCCGCCCGCATACCATCATGCGGGAAACCGGCTAAAAATCCAAGGGAGATCGCAGGCAGACCCTGGAATAGGATGTAGATGACAACGGCAACGATGGGGAGGACGGTCAGGATTGCCATCAACGTAATGGCAGTAAAACCGATGCGCTCGGTAAGGTGGCGGTTGGGTAGGACACGTTTCACGACAGAATCCTCTCAGCCCGCTTCTTCGTCCGGAAAACAACTGACGAGGCTGCTACGTTCACGCCCAGTGAGATCAGGAACAACACCATACCGATGAAGAACAGTACGTGATAATGGGTACTGCCGCTGGCGACCTCGCCCATTTCCGCGGCGATGGTCGCAGTCATGGTACGGACGGGGGCGAAGAGACTGCCCAGTTTGATGGCTAGCACGGGGGCATTTCCGGTGACCATCATAACGGTCATGGTTTCACCAATGGCGCGTCCGATGCCGAGCATGACAGCAGTTAGTACACCCGAACGCGCGGCAGGTAAGGTCACGCGCCAGATGGTCTGCCAGCGTGTGGCGCCCAATGCCCACGCCCCTTCACGATAGGCACGCGGCACAGCATCGAGTGCATCCTCCGCAACGGACACGACCGTGGGCACCGCAATCCCACCCAGAAGCAGGGAACCTGTGAAAGCGGTCAGCCCCGTTGGAAGGTCCAGCAACACGCGCAGATATGGCGAGAGGACCAGGATACCCAGAAAGCCCAATACCACCGATGGCAGCCCACCAAGTAGCTCCACTAGCGGTTTGAGAATTTCCCGCATCCAGCGCGGGGCGATCTCCGAGATATAAATTGCTGTGCCGATCCCAAACGGAACGGCGATCAGCGTAGCACCCATTGTTACGATTAATGAGCCGGTGATGAGCGGCAGAATCCCATAATGCTCCTCAATGGGATACCAACGTGTATTCAAAAGAGACCCAAGGTTGGCTTCCAGAAGGGCGGGAACACCTTCGCGAACAAGAAAGAAAAAGATAAGGGCAACAAATAGGATGGCTGAATACCCGGAAGCCTTGATCAAACGCGTGATGACAAATTCGTACCAGTTGAGAGATTTTTCCATGTAGTTTCCTCAATCGGACGGCGTGAGAGATGCAGGTACAAACCCCAGTTCGGCAACGATCTGCTGTGCTTCGGAGCCCATGACCCAATCCAGATATTCTTTGACAATCCCCGTGGGTTCACCATTGGTATACATATAAAGATCACGCGCAATTGGATACGTCTTATCGTTCACCGTCGGAATGGATGGCAGCACATAAGCGCCGCCTTCCTCCTCGGCAATGGCGATCATCTTCAGGTCTTTGGGCACATATCCCAAACCATCGTACCCAATCGCATTGGGGTTTTGCCGGACTTCGGCGATGATCCCTTCTGAGGAAGGGAGAAGGAGTGTATCTGTAGAGAAGAGGGTCTTGTCGTCACTATTTCCCAACCGCAAAACAGTTTCTAAAAAATAAACATGTGTGCCTGAATTGGTCTCGCGTGAGAGCCGCACGATAGGTCTGTCATCTCCACCGACCTCAGACCAGTTGCTGATCTTCCCACTGTAAATATCCGAGATTTGTTTCAGGGTCAATTGGCTGACGGGATTTTCCGGGTTGACGATAACCGCGATGGCATCACGCGCGATGATGTGTTCCACGGGTTCCACGCCATTGGCCTGTGCTTCAGCGGTCTCTTCCTCCTTGATCTTACGGGAAGCGTTAGCGATGTCCACGGTGTCGTTGATGAGCGCAGCAATTCCCGTCCCGGACCCGCCGCCGGTGACCGAGATACGGACCTCCGGGTGCTCCGCCTGATAGCGTTCTGCCCAGGCGAGCGCCAGGTTGACAATCGTATCCGAGCCTTTGTTTTCGATATACGCTTCAGCGTTGGAATTGGTTTCCGTTGTGTTAGAAGAACATGCCGCCAGCAAAACAAGAAAAATCGCAATGGTAATAAGAATCCGGTTCATTGGGCTGAATTATAAGGCATTTGACAAAATGCATTGCGTTTACCCATGGACGGGGAAAATGGCCCTCAAGCTTGTAGGTCAGTGACCATCCTGGTGACATGTGTAATGACATACATCATTTGACGAACAGTGGGTTAATCAATAAGATGATGGTAGCTTCTCAGTCGTCATCGGAGGAACAATGTTTGGTTTTCTGGAAATTCTAGGCGGGTTGGCTCTGTTTTTGTATGGCATTCGCATGCTGAGTGCGGGGATGGAAAAACTGACCGGGGAGCAAATCCAAAAATGGCTTGAAAGAATGACGCGTGGGCGCTTTCGGAGCGCCCTGTTCGGGACGATCGCCACCGCACTTATCCACAGCAGCGGCTTGCTGATGGTCACGATGATTGGGCTGATCAATGCCAATCTCATGACGGTCGAGCAAACGATCGGAGTGATCATCGGTCAGGAAGTTGGCACCACCCTGACGGCTCAGATCGTTGCCTTCAACATCGGGAATTTCAACATGGTGTTTGTCGTGCTGGGTGTCATCTTCTTCGAGTTTTTTCAGAACCGGGATTGGAAAAAATACGGAGAGATCAGTTTTGGGATTGGGATTGTATTCCTGGGCATGACGCTGATGTCGGGGGCGTTGAAGGATCTGGTGGAGATTCCCTGGGTTAGTGATAGCCTGGTCGCTATGGGACAGTATCCCCTGGCCGGGGTCCTGGCAGGTCTGGTCATGACTGCGATTGTACAAAGCAGTACTGCCGTCACCAGTGTGACAGTGGCAATGGGGATCAGTCATGTCATCAAACTGGATGGGGCGATTGGGGTTATCCTGGGCGCCAACATTGGTTCCTGCGTGACAGGGTTTATTGCATCCATCGGTCTCTCCCGGGCTGCTCGCCAGGCGTCCATGGCACAGATATTGATTAATGTTATGGGTGTCGCCTTGTTTCTTCCCTTTATTGCTCAGTATGCGGATCTGGTGGGTCGTACCTCTTCCGACCTTCCCCGTCAGATCGCTAACGCGCATACCATATTCAACGTCACCGTCAGCATGATCCTGTTCCCCTTTGTGAAACAGATTGCCTGGGTGGCGGAAAAACTTGTACCTCAGGAAACAAGAACTGCAAAGGAAAAACTTACCCTTTATATCGATGACATGCAATACAGTGTTCCCGCGGTTGCCCTGACAGAGGCGGCTCGTGAACTGGTACGGCTGGGAGAAGCCGCCGCTCGTATGTTCCAACAAAGTGGTCAGGCGCTCCTGCAGAAAGACGCTCAGGCGGCAAACTTTGTCCTTGAACAGGAGGATAAGTTTGTTGATCCCGTGTACAAGACGCTGGTTGATTTTGTCAACAGGCTGATCCAGGAGGACTTGAGCATTGCGCAGCAGAAACGCTGCTTCCAGATCAAGAACCTATTGATCGATATCGAACGAGTTGGTGATATGGCGGAAGATATTGCCCAATACGCAACGGAACATATTAATAATAGTGTCTCATTCAGCCCGCAGGCACTCGAGGAGTTGGAGCAATTATGGAAGCACACGTACCGTACCTTCTCCTGCGCACTCCAAGCATTTCAGGAGAATGATAGGCTGCTGGCAAAGAATGTTTGTGGCATGGAAAGTGAATTCGACAAATTGTACTGGCAGACTCGCCAGCGGCATATTGAACGATTGGAGGCAGGCATTTGCAACCCGGAAGCGAATGTCATTTTTACAGAGATTTTGCGCAACCTGGAGCGGATCAGTGACCACGCGGACAATTTAGGGGTAAGCGTGATGAGAGCATGATGTGGGCAATGTGGAATGATAAAATAAAGCCATGAATCATGCTCAACCTGCCTTCTCTGTCCAGCATCTTGATTTTTATTATGGCGCTTCGAAGGCATTAACTGGTATCGGTCTGGATATTCTGCCGTATCAGGTCACCGCGTTGATCGGCCCGTCGGGATGCGGCAAGTCTACGTTCCTGCGTTGTCTGAATCGTATGAATGACACGATCCCTGGGACGCGCGTGGAAGGCAAGATCCTGTTGGATGGGAAAAATATCTACGATCCTGATATGGACGTAGTCAGGCTCAGACAGAGAGTCGGGATGGTGTTCCAGAAGCCAAACCCGTTTCCACAGTCCATTTATGACAACGTGGCCTTTGGTCCGCGCGTCATGGGGATGGATGTGAAAATGGACGAAGTGGTCGAACAATCTCTGAAAGCTGCGGCTTTGTGGGATGAGGTAAAGGACGACTTAAGGTCTGATGCGCTTGGACTTTCGCTGGGACAACAACAGAGATTGTGCATTGCCCGTGTTGTTGCCGTGCAGCCGGAAGTGATTCTCATGGATGAATCGACCTCCGCGCTCGACCCCATCGCGACCTTACGGGTGGAGGAACTCATCGCAGAATTAAAGAAGGACTATACGATCGTGATCGTCACGCACAATATGCAGCAAGCCGCGCGGGTCTCCGATCACACGGGTTTATTCTGGCTGGGGGAGCTGGTGGAATTTTCAGAAACCCAGAAAATGTTCACCAAGCCAGAACAGGAATTAACAGAGGCTTATATTACAGGAAGAATGGGCTAAAGATCTTAATACCAAGAAAAATCGCTCGGCTTGCCGAGCGATTTTTCTGTCTACTGCGACTGTTGTTGATGCCAGAACTCATCATCAGTGGATTTGATCTCTTGCATCTCCCCGGTCGCGATGAAAACCGTTCGCTCACAGATATTTGTGACCCGGTCTGCCACGCGTTCGAGGTTGTGCGCCACCCACAGCAGCCAGTTGGCGCGCTCGATGGTTTTTGGGTCCTGGATGACGAAGGTCATTAGCTCGCGATAGACCTGGTTGTACAGCGCATCCACCTCATCATCTTTCACAGGGATCGATCTCGCTAGTTCGACATCTTCATTGACAAAGGCGCCCAGCGCCTCGTGAAGCATATCCACACCGATCTGGGCCATGCGCGGGACGTCAATCAGCGGCTTAAGGAGGGGAGCGTCACCCATGCGGATGTTGATATTGGCGATGCCTTTGGCGTAATCGCCCATGCGCTCCAGTTCAGAAATGATCTCCAT
>Ga0114129_10003380_pt1 | contig 22418 bp, 25 predicted proteins | sample RhiMetdeltSRZDD1_FD_80071 | JGI IMG/M metagenome (GOLD analysis project Ga0114129, IMG submission 80071) | Populus rhizosphere microbial communities from Tennessee, USA - Rhizosphere MetaG P. deltoides SRZDD1 (version 2) (version 2) | ecosystem: Host-associated > Plants > Roots > Rhizosphere >... | reverse complement strand
CCGGGCTCGACATCGGCGCCGTGACGCCCGCCGAGATCGCCGTCAGCATCCTCGCCGAGATCGTGCAGGCCCGTGCCGGGGACAAGACCACGCTCGCCGCGTCGAGCACGCCCGTCGAGGCGACTGATCCCGTGTGCGGCATGCTCGTGGACGTCAGCACCGCGCGCTACCGCACGGAGACGGCGGCGGGAACGGTTTACTTCTGCTGCGCGCGTTGCCAGGAGCTCTTCGAGACCGATCCCGCGCGGTATCCGGCATAGCCGCGCACGGCGGTCACATGCGACCGCGGGTGTTCATCACACAGCCGGTGTCGGCGACCGCGCTGGAGCGGCTGCAGGCGGTGGCCGACGTGACCTGCGACCGCGACGCGTCGCGCATCCTTCCCCGCGCCGACCTCCTTGCCGGCGTGCGCGACCACGACTACCTGTTCTGCCTGCTTCACGACACCATCGATGCCGAGATCATCGCCGCCAATCCGGCGTTGCGCATGATCGCCTCGATGGCGATCGTGCCCGCCAACATCGACGTGGCCGCGGCCACGGCGCGGCGGATCCCGGTCACGGTCATCCCGGCCGTGGTGACGGAGGCGACCGCGGATCTGACGTGGGCGTTGCTGCTCGCGGTGGCGCGGCGCGTGCTCACGGGTGACCGCCTCGTGCGCGCGGGAAAGTTTCCCGGCTCGCAGTCGTCGTATCTCGAAGGTCGCTACGTCTCCGGCAAGACGCTCGGCATCGTCGGCGCGGGCCGCGTCGGTCAGGCGGTGGCGCGGCGGGCGAGCGGTTTCGGGATGCAGATTCTCTACAACGATCCGCGACGTCTGCCGCCGCGCGAGGAGGAGAGCCGGCGCATGACGTTCGTCCCTCTCGACCGCCTGCTCGGCGATGCCGACTTCGTCTGCCTACATCCGAGCTACGGCCCGGAAACGCATCACCTGATCGATGCCCGCGCCCTCGCGCTGATGAAGCCGTCCGCGTACCTGATCAACACTTCGCGCGGCCCCGTCGTCGACGAGAAGGCGCTGGCAGCCGCTCTCGCCCGCGGCGCCATCGCGGGCGCAGGCCTCGACGTGTACGAGCATGAACCGCATCCCGAACCGGCGCTCCTCACGCTCACCAACGTCGTCCTCACCCCGCACCTCGGAAGCGCCGTGGGCGAGCTGCGCGAGGAAATGCATCACATCGTCATCGACAACATCATGGCCGTGACCGAGGGTCGCCGCCCGCCCCACTGCGTGAATCCCGAGGTCTACGGCTGAAGGACTTCGCGTTTCATCCCCGCCTGAGCACCGTTCGTAGCCGCCTGAGGGCGTTTGGTGGAATTTCGGACGACAGCCGGGCCTCCATTGGCCATCCTGAGGCGCAGGGTGATCACCTCGAAGCGCACTCGGAGGAGGGTCGGCTATGCGACGTCAATGTTCCGGGCTCGGGTTGATGCAGGCGGGAGTGATCGTTTCGGTCATCGGGCTCATCCTGATCGCACGCGCGACGCTCGACATTCCGGGGTACTGGACGACGTTCCTCGTCGGCGCCGCGCTCTTCGCGGCGGGGGCGGCGCGCCGCGCCCTCCGCGGAGACGAGGACACCAGGAATGGGCCCAGCCCCGTGAAGGAGCGGACCGCCCAGTGATAGGATCGCGCCCATGATCCCGACCGATCGCCCGCTGAAGGATCTCATCGGGCACTGGCTCGAGGTGGCGGCGGCAAGCCTGGCGGCGGCGTTCGCGGTGGCATTGCTGTCCACGAGCCTGGTCGGCTCGTGGGTGTTCAGCACCACGCTCGCTTACTCGCTCGTGTACGCCACCGTCATGGGCACTTTGTGCGGGCTCGTCCTGCGTCCGGTCGTCCACCGCCTGCCGCAGACCGGTGGGGGACGATGGCTCGCGCTTCTCGGGGTGCTCCTCGTGCTCGCCGTCGTGGGCACGTTGATCGCGGGCGTCGTCATCGTCGCCGTCCGCCTGCCGTCGTCCACACCGTTCTGGGCACGATTCTGGGCCGATCTTCCGATCGTGGCGCTGGTCGGCGTGGTCGTGGGCTCGAGCATGAGCCTGTACGGGCAGCTCCGATCCCAGCTCGAAGCCGCCACGCTCGAGCTTCGGACCCGCGAGCTCGAGCAAGAACGGACGCGCAAGCTGGCGCTGGAAGCGCGGCTGTCATCGCTCGAATCGCGGCTGCACCCGCACTTCCTGTTCAACACGCTCAACGCGATCACGGCGCTCGTCCACGAGGATCCCGCCCGCGCCGAGCGGACCGTGGAGCGGCTGGCGGCGCTCCTTCGCTTCTCGCTCGACGCCGGCCAGCGCGGAGCGGTCTCGGTCGCCGACGAGCTGAAGATCGTCATCGACTATCTAGAAATCGAGAAGGCCCGCCTCGGTGAGCGGCTCGCGTACGTGGTCGATGCGGATCCTGACGTCGATGCGTGCGCCGTTCCGCCGCTCGCCGTGCAGACGGTCGTCGAGAACAGCGTGAAGCACGCGATCGCGCCCCGTCGCGCGGGCGGCCGCATCCGCGTGATGACGCGCGCGGAGGGCGCGCGCGCCGTCGTCAGCGTCTGGGACGACGGCCCCGGGTTCACGCTCGACAGGATCGCCCCCGGCCACGGCCTCGAGAACCTCCAGAGTCGCCTGGCTGTCCGCTTCGGCGGCAACGCCGCGTTGACGGTCGCCTCGCGTGACGGCGACACCGTTGTCACGGTCTCGCTCCCCCGCGTGCCGATCGAGCAGCCATTGACGGTGTGAAGCCCCGACTCCGGGCCTTCGTGATCGACGACGAGCCGCTCGCGCTCCGACGGCTCGTCCGCCTTCTCGAAGCGACCGGGCGCGTCGATGTCGTCGGACGCGCCGCCGACCCCGAAATCGCGCTCACGCAGCTCCAGCCCGACACCACGGACGTCCTCTTCCTCGACATCCAGATGCCGGGCCTGAGCGGTTTCGAGCTGCTGGAGCGGCTGCCGGAGGCCCCGATGGTCGTCTTCACCACCGCGTACGACCATCACGCGGTGCAGGCGTTCGAGACGAACGCGGTCGATTATCTGCTCAAGCCGGTGGAGCGGGCGCGTCTCGACCGGACACTCGACCGTCTCACGCGTCTCCGCGACGATCCCGGGCGTGACAGTCTCCGCTCCGTGCTGGAACGCGTGGCGCAGTCTCTCCGCGCGCCCGCGTTCGTCGAGCGCCTCGCGTCGCGGGTGGGGGAGCGCGTGGACCTCGTGGACGTCGCCCACGTCACCCACATCGCGGCCAGAGACCGCGCGACCTACGCGGTCACGCCCGAGAAGGAGTACCTGCTCGACAACACCATCGCCGAGCTGGAGCGGAAGCTCGATCCTGCCCGCTTCCTGCGCATCCATCGCTCCACGCTGGTGAACCTGGCCTGGGTGGCGGAAATACACGCGCACCTCGGGGGTCGGCTGCTGGTTCGGCTCAAAGGCAGCGGCCGCACGGAGGTCGAGGTCGCGCGCGACCGCGTGCGGGCGCTCAAAGAGCGGCTGGGGCTCTAGCGTGCGTTGCGCCTCGATCGCCCTCGCGCTGATCCACATCACCGCGGTCGTCGCCGCCACCGCCCTCGTTGCCAACGCTGCCGGCGAACGGCCGGGCGCCGCGCCCGACACACCATGGAGCTGTCCCGCCGCCCATCCCATCAAAGGCTACGTCTCGGCGGAGAGTGGCCGGCGTGTCTACTACCTCCCGGGGAGCCGCTTCTACGAAGAGGCGAGTCCCGAGCGCTGCTACGCGAGCGAGGAAGAAGCCCGTGGCGACGGCAGCCGGCCCGCGCGGGAAAGCGCCCCGCCCGCGCGCGTCCCGGGCGTCGTGAAAACGAACAGGGGAAGCGCGGCCGTTTGACGCGAGCGAGCGCGGTGACTACGCTGGGGGGCGCCGCGGAATTGATGCCGCTAGAACACCGGCGGCTCCAGAGGCATGCGGAGCATCTCCTGAATCAGCGGCCAGAACATCATCGCGATCGCACCGAGCGTGAGAGCGAGGATCAGGAGCTGGAGCACCGAGGGCCGCATACCCGCTTGGTAGTCTAGCCGAGGCTGGCGTGCCGCGATTGTTCCTCGAATTCTGGCGTCTCCGGCAGCAGGCGCTGCCGGAAGAAATCGTCCGCGGCGGCTCCCGTCGCCCGCGCACCGCGCCGTGGTCGCTCACCCCCGACGTCAAGGAGCGCCTCCGCCCGCTTCTCGAAGGCCACGGCTTCGACGTGGCGCGGGAGATCGTGGCGCGGGAGCCGGCGGGAGAGAACGGCTTCGACCTCACGCAGTGAAGAGTGAGCCACGGCCGCCGGGGGCGCTGCGCGAAGTCGCCGCGGTGTTCCTGAAGCTCGGCGTCATCGGCTTCGGTGGCCCCGCCGCTCACATCGCCCTCATGCGCGACGAGGTCGTGAAGCGCCGGCGCTGGCTCTCCGACGAAGCCTTCATGGACCTGCTCGGGATGACCAATCTCATTCCGGGGCCGAACTCCACCGAGATGGCGATTCACCTCGGGGCGCGTCGCGCCGGCCCGGCGGGGCTCATCGTGGGCGGCGCGTGCTTCATCGTGCCGGCCATGCTTCTCGTCCTCGCCCTCGCGTGGGCGTACGTGACCCATGGCACGCGGCCCGAAGCCACCGGGCTGCTCTACGGCATCCAGCCGGTGGTCATCGCGGTGGTCGTGCAAGCGATGTGGAACCTCGGACGCACGACCGTGAGGGGACCGCTGTCGGCAGCGGTCGCGGTGGCGGTGATCATTGGATACTTCGCCGGCGTCAACGAGCTCGTGCTGCTGTTCGGCGGAGCCGCGGTCGTCCCGCTCGTGCAACACGGGCGCGCGCGTGCGGCGCTGGGCCTGTACGGGCTCGTCTCTGCGGTCGGTACGGCGGCGGTCGCGGCGCCCGCTGCGCCCGCAACCAGCGCCGCGGCGAGCGCGTCCTTGACCACGCTCTTTCTCACGTTCCTCAAGATCGGGTCCGTGCTGTACGGCAGCGGCTACGTGTTGCTCGCATTCCTGCGCAACGATTTCGTGAGCCGTTTGGGATGGCTGAGCGATCGGCAGCTTCTCGATGCCGTCTCCGTCGGGCAGTTCACGCCGGGCCCGGTGTTCACGACGGCGACCTTCATCGGGTATGTCGTCGCCGGGTGGGCGGGCGCACTCCTCGCCACCGTCGCGATCTTTCTTCCGTCGTTCGTCTTCGTCGCGTTGAGCCGCCCGCTCGTCCCGCGGCTGCGCGCGTCGCCCTGGACGGCGCCCGCGCTGGACGGCGTCAACGTCGCCGCCCTCGCCCTCATGGCGGGCGTGACGGTGACGCTGGCGCGCGCCGCCATCGTCGATCCATTCACCGCAATCCTCGCGGTCGCGGCGGTGCTCCTGCTCGTGCGCGTCCGCATCAACTCCGCGTGGCTCATCGCGGCGGGCGGCGCCCTCGGGCTCGCCGCCCGCCTCGTGTTCGGCCGCTGACGTGCCGACCATTATCGGCGTCATCTCCGACACGCATGGTCTCGTCCGTCCCGAAGCGCTGGCAGCCCTCGCCGGCTCCACCGTCATCGTCCACGCCGGTGATATCGGGGGCACCGACGTGCTGGACCAGCTTCGGGCAATTGCACCCGTGATCGCCGTGCGCGGCAACAACGATACGGGAGCGTGGGCGCGATCGCTGCCGGATGTGCAAGACGTCGAGGTGGCGGGGTTCCGCCTCTATGTCCTCCACGACGTGAAAACGCTCGCGCTCGATCCCGGTGGCGCCGGGATCCACGCCGTCATCGCCGGTCACTCGCACCGCCCTCAATTCAGATGGCGTGACGGTGTGCTCTTCTTGAATCCCGGCAGTGCGGGTCCCCGGCGGTTCACGCTGCCGATCGCGGTCGCGCGCATCCGCGTGCGCAGGAAGAAGCTGGCGCCCGAGATCGTGACGTTGGCATGACCGCCCGCACTCGAGTCCACTGGCACCGGAATCTCGAGGGACGCTATCCGTTCGGCCGGACATCGCCCGACCCCGACCGCTGGGAACCGATCGGCTTCCCACCGCCGTGGCCGGAGCGGCCCTGGATCTACGGCGTCATGGTGGCGTCCGCGAACGGCGTCGTGGCGTGGAAGCGGAGCGACGCCAGCGACGATCCCGTCCTGACCGTTCTCGGCGGCGACGAATCGCGCCCGGAGCGTATCGCCGACCGGCGCCAGATGCGTTTCTATCGCTCGTTCGGCGACGCCGGCATCGGCGCGCAAACGAACCGCGAGCAGCCGCGGCTCGTGCAAACTCCGCAGGAGCCGGGCGATGAACCGGTGCCCGAGCTCTACCGCTTCCGCCTCGAGCACGGCTTGCCCTATCATCCCCGGAACATCATCTATTCGCTCTATGGCCGCCTGGAACTCGACCATCCCGTCTTCAACACGCCCGGCCTGGGGACCATCGTGGTCACCACGGAAGTCGGGGCCGGCGAGCTCGCCATCCGCGGTGCCGGTCCGCGCGGGATTCCGCTCATCGTGGAACCGATGCTCGACGCGGGCGGGCTGCGCCGTGCCCACGAGCGACTCTTCGCGGATCGCGGCGTGCGCTACCTCGCCTGTGAAGGCGGCGACACCATTCTCCGCGCGCTTCACGCCGCGGGCCTCCTCGATGAAGTCTTTCTCACCGTCACCGACGTCGAGATCGACGAGTCACGCCACGAGGGCGTCTTGAAGATCTTCGATTTCGCGGAGGCGGGGGCGGAGCTGGTAGGGGAGGGGCGCATCGCGCCCGCGAGCGGCTTCACGTTTCAGCGATGGCGCTTCAACCGCCGATGAGCGGCCCCGAGCGCGAGCGCCGCGCCGCCGCGCCCGACAAGCGGCGCTGCGCGTGGGCGCAGGGGGAGGCGATGACGCGCTATCACGACGAGGAATGGGGCGTGCCCCTCCACGACGACCGCGCGCTGTTCGAGCTGCTGATCCTCGAAGGCGCGCAGGCCGGCCTCAGCTGGGCGACCGTCCTCGCGCGCCGCGAGGGCTACCGCCGCGCCTTCGACCACTTCGACGTCGTCAAGATCGCGCGCTATACCCCTCGCCGCGTGCGGCGCCTGATGCAAGACCCCGGGATCATTCGCCACCAGGGGAAAGTAGAGGCCGTCATCACGAACGCGCGGGCCTTTCTCGCGGTGCAGCGCGAGCAGGGGAGCTTCGATGTCTACGTGTGGCGCTTCGTGGGCGGGCGGCCCCTCCAGCAACCGTGGCGCAGCATGCGGGAGGTGCCGGCGGAAACGGAGACGTCGCGCGCGCTCAGTCGCGATCTCCGCGCGCGCGGGTTCGCCTTCGTGGGACCGACGATCTGCTACGCCTTCATGCAGGCGGCCGGACTCGTCAACGATCACACGCGCGACTGCTTCCGTCGCGCGGACGTCAGTCGCCTGCGCTGACGACGCGGCCCAAGAGGGCTTCCCGCGGGGCGTACACTGATCAGTGACGCTCACGTCGAACCACGGAGAGGCACGTATGCCACAATCGTCGACGACGTTCCACGAGTCCGAAGAAGTCCTCACGCCCGCCACGAAGGACATGCACCGCGCAATCGTGAGCCTCCAGGAAGAGCTCGAGGCCATCGACTGGTACCAGCAGCGCATGGATGCCACGCACAACGCCGAGCTCCGTGACATCCTCCGTCACAACCGCGACGAGGAACAGGAACACGCGGCAATGGTGCTGGAGTGGATCCGCCGTCACGATTCGAACTTCGACGCGAAGCTTCGCGAGTATCTGTTCACGGAAACCTCGATCGTCGGGCGCGAAGCGGAGGTGGAGGGACGTAACGGCGGCGGCGCCGCCGCGGACACGGTGCCGGGAACGACGATCGGCTCGCTGAGGAGGACCCGCTGATGGATTACCTGCGACGCGATTCCGCGCCTCTCCCCGCGCGCGTCTGGAAGGCCATCGACGAGGCGGCGGCGCAGGCGGCGCGGCACGTCATGGCGGCGCGCCGCATCGCGACCTTCGACGGCCCGCGCGGCTGGGAGTTCGTGGCGGCGCGCCTGGGCACCATGACGCCCTGTCGAGTCCAGGAGGGCAAGGCCGCCGTGTGCGTGCCGGAGGTCGTGCTGCTCGCCGAGATCCGCGTGGATTTCAGCATGCCGTGGACGGCCATCGAGGTGTTCGAGCGTGGCGCGCCCGCGCTCGACACCAACACGGTGGAAGCGGCCGCGCGCGAGGCGGGGCTCGCCGAGGATCGTCTCGCCTTCTACGGTGATCCGATCGGCAGCGGGTTTCTCACGGCGCCGGGATCACCGAGCATCACCGTGCACGACTGGTCCAAGGGCGAGCAGGTCCTCAACGATGTGCTGCAGGCGGTGGAGACGCTCGACGCGCTCGGGGTCGGGGGGCCGTACGAGGTCGTGCTGCCCCCGACCGGCTACTTCGCCTATCTGCACGCGATGGCGGACGGCGGCTATCCCACCGCGCGCCATCTGAAAAGCGTCGTGTCGGAGGTCCACCGGTCGCTCGTGATGCGCGAGGCGGGTGCGCTCTTCTCGGGACGGGGCGGTGATTTCGTGCTGACCGTCGGCGGCGATCTGAGCGTCGGTTATCACTCGCAAGACCGCAACACCATCCAGCTCTTTTGCGTGGAGACGGTGGCCGCGCAAACCGTGACGCCCGAGGCGGTGTGTCTGCTGCGCCGCTGATGGGCGCACGGGTGGAGGTTGGTCGGGTCGGGGATGTTCCCCTTGGTGAGGGACGGGTGGTGGAGGCGGCCGGGAAGGCCCTCGCGCTGTTCAACGTCGATGGCGTCTACTACGCCGTGGACAACACCTGCCCGCATCGCGGCGGTCCCCTGGGGGAGGGCGATCTGGACGGCCGCACCGTGCGGTGCCCGTGGCATGCCTGGTCCTGGGATGTCGGCACGGGGGCGAACGTCAACAACCCGGCCGTCAAGGTCGCGTGCTACCCGGTGACGGTGGCAGAAGGCGCGATTCTCGTGGAGTTGCCGTAGGGAACGCGCGTCGCCGGGACGGGCGGCGGCGCCCCTCCCGGCGCGAACACGACTTCAGCGGTCGGTGAGAGAGTTCAAGCGCTCCTGGGCGGCTCGGTACGCCGCTTCGGGGGATTCATAGGCGGTCCACTCACGGGTCCAGCTGTTCTCGAGGACCTGGCCGCGCGCTTGATCCTTGATCTCCCAGCACCACAGAGACGGGTCGGCCAAGAGCTGAACTTCGACCGTCAGCTGTTCGGTCCGATCACTGTGCATACTTTCGCCTCCTGGCGCTGTCGGGATTGCAATCAATGTGCCCCTAGAAGCGAGCAGCGCAAATGACCGCTACTGCAGCCATCGCCGACAGTGCAGCGTCACTTCACGCCACACGACGTGCAGAATTTTTGCGGCGAGAGTGAAATTCTTTCCGACGTTTTCTTGACACCCCCGGAGCCGCTCTCTAGCATGAGGGCGTGGATGCCGTGCTCTGGGTCCCGAAGCCGATCGCGGTTGGCATCGCACTCGTATCCGGTTTCGGACTGTTCTATGGCTGGCGAGTGTATCAGCGTTGTCCCCACTGCGGACGTCTCGTTCGTCGGGTCATCAAGGGATGGAAGCGATGTCACGGTTGTGGTCGTCAGTACCGCCGCGGTCTGAAGCTCCGCTGAGTCGGCTCTCCGCGCTGACCTCGCTGTCCTGGCAGGTCGTGGTGACCGCCAGCGCAGCCCTGCTCGTGATCGTCGGTCTCGTCGTTGGCGTCTGGTTCTGGCGTTCCGCGCAAAATCGCCAGGCAGAAGTGGCCTATACGGCCGCTTTCGTCAGACTCCAGTCGAGCCCGGCCGCGCCGGCGTCGCCGGAAGCACGGGCGGCTGCCGTGCGGGAGCTCGAGGCGACGCTGGCGCAGTATCCGTCGGCCCCGCTCGCCGCCCAGGCGGCCTACGAGCTCGCCAACGTCCGCTTTGCCAACCGAGATTACTCCGGAGCCCGGGGGGCCTACGAGGTGGCGGCCGTCCGGGCGACGTCGCCCACGCTGCGCACGCTTGCCCGGGCCGGCAGCGCGTACACGTGGGAGGCCGAGAAGAATTACGCGAAGGCGGCGGAGACGTTCCGCGAGGCCGCCAGCGACGTCAAGCCCGGCGATTTCCTGTTCGAGCAACTCATTCTCGACCTCGCCCGCGTCCAGGAAGCCGCTGGTCAGAAAGACGACGCCGTCGCAACTTACCGGCGATTCCTCAAGGAAGTCCCGAAAAGTAGGCGCGCGGACGATGTGCGTCTCCGGCTCGCATCCCTCGGCGTCGCTCCGTAACGCGGTCGCCGGCAGCTCGGGTCAGGCACAGCCACGCTCGCGGTCGTTCCGTTCCGGCTGAAGACCGATAAGGCGCATTATGTCAACTAAACGGCTTGCCGCTAAAACGGCTGAGCGCAGCAGCGCCGGAGCGAACCTCAGGGGCGGATCGTCGGGACGGTCACTTCCCCACCGATCAGAACCGGGCGCCGTCGTCGGTAGCGATAGTCAGTACGGCGACGAAGCGGTCCCTACGGAGAGCACGCGTTGGCCACGCGGCGGCCAACGGCCGGGATGCGCGAGCGCGACGACGTTATCCCGGGATGTGGGCTTCTTCCGGGAGCTGCTCCCACACCGGCTTCCACGCGGGCACCTCGAGGCCGAACTTGGCGCAGAGGCCGGCGACCTCGGTGGCGAAGGCCTGGCGGACCTCGTCGTTGTCACGCAGCTTGAGGCGAAAGCGTCGATAGACCTGATTCTTCGGGGATCCCGGGCGGCCGAAGATGTTCATCGTCCGGATGTACCACTTGTTGAACGTCGCCTGGGCTTCGGGCTTGGTGGCCGGATCGTCGGCGAGCTTCTTCACCCAGTACTCGCCGTGGCGGATGTGGAACTTCTCCTCCTTGAAGATGCCCTCGATGGCGCGGACCCACGGACCGTACGAGCACTGGCGGACGTCCTCGAGCTGGTGACCGGCGCCGCGGTCCATGCAGAAGTTGAAGAAGATGAAGTCGGCCCAGGTATCGATCGGGTAGTAGAAGATGTTCACCCGCTTGTCGGCGGTGATGCGGCTGGTGCCGATGTCGGCGTCCGGCTCGATGCGCATCGTGAAAATCTGGTCGTGGGCGTTCACGTGGGTATCGACGTCGACGCCGAGATCGGCGAGCAGCCCGTACATGACCGCGGCGTGGCGGAGCTCGTCCTTCACGATCTGGGCGACGACGTGCTTCTCCTCCACGGTGGGCGCCTTGGTGATCCACGGGACGTAGCCGTAGCCGCCGGCCAGCTCCGAGTCCGCCTGCATGGTCATCAGATGGACGAGCGCATCACGGTACGGGGCCGTCATCTCGCCTGCGGACTCGAGCCGCGTGCCACTCTCGATCTTCGTCAGCATCTCCGAATCCGTCATGCCGGTCTCCTCCCGTCCATGATAGCGGCGCTCAACCCCCTCCGCCACGCTCCACCACGCGCACGGCCTTGCCCTCCGAGCGCGGCAGCGTCCGCGGCGCGACGATGGCCGCCTCGACGGAGAGCCCGAGCGCGGCGCGGAGCCGGGCCCCGATGTCAGCCCGCAGCGCCACGACCGTCGGGTGGCTGGGGTCGAAGCCGCCACATCGCTCGATGAGCGCGGGCGCCGGCTCCACCTGGACCTCGAGGCGGGCCAGGGTGCCGCTGCGATCGACCACCAGTTGATAGTGCGGCTCCAGGTCGCCGACGGCCAGCAGCGTCGCTTCCACTTCGGACGGATACACGTTCACGCCCTTGACGACGAGCATGTCGTCCGCGCGCCCTTTCACCCGCGCCATCCGCGCGGACGTCCGGCCGCAGGGGCAGGGCTCGAGGCTCAGCGTGGTGATGTCTCCGGTGCGATAACGGATCATCGGCATGGCGCGCTTGGTGAGCGTGGTGAGGACGAGCTCGCCCTCCTGGCCCGGCGGTAGCGGCGTTCCCGAGCTCGGATCCACGACCTCCGGCAGGAAGTGATCGTCCGCGATGTGCAGGCCGGCGCGCCGTTCGCACTCACCCGCGACGCCGGGACCGATGATCTCGGAGAGCCCGTAGATGTCGTAGGCGGGACAGCCCCACGCGCGCTCGAGGGCGGCCCGCATGCCTTCCGTCCATGGCTCGGCGCCGAACATTCCGTAGCGGATCCCCAGTGTTTCCGGCGCGCTTCCCTGCTCCCGCATCGTCTCCGCGATGTGCAGCGCGAACGATGGGGTGGCGGCGATGCCCGTCGGCCGGAAGTCGGTCATGAGAAGCTGGTGGCGCGCGGTATTGCCGGAGGAGGCCGGCACGACGGTCATTCCGATCCGCTCCGCGCCGTCGTGGAAGCCGAGCCCGCCCGTGAAGAGGCCGTAGCCGAACGCGAGGTGGAGGAGATCACCGCGACGCGCGCCCGCCGCGACCATCGCGCGCGCCATGACCTCGCGCCACACCTCGAGATCACCCAAGGTGTAACCGACCACGGTCGGTTTGCCCTTCGTGCCCGACGACGCGTGGATGCGGGCGAGCTCGCGGCGCTCCACGGCGAAGAGGCCGAACGGGTAGTGAGCGCGGAGGTCGGTCTTTCGCGTGAACGGCAGCATCGCGAGATCGTCGAGCGAGCGCACGTGAGCGTCCGCGAGGCCGGCGTAGAACGGAACGCGCGCGGCGGCCCGGGCCACGGTGTCACGCAGGCGCGTCAGCTGCACCGCGGCGCGCGCGTCGCGCGATTGCCGCTCCGCCTCGCTCCACATCACGGCGCGCGCGGCTCCGGAAACTCCTGGTCCACGACCGCGTGGTGACGAAGGCCGAGCGCTTCACGCTGGATGATGAGAGCCTGACGCGCCCGACGCGCGCGCTGGCGGGCGGCGCCGTGCTCGCGGGCGATGCGCTCGGCATCGGCGGTGCCGCGAGCACGCAGGAGCGCGGCGGCGAGCTCCCGCTCCTCCATGAGCGCCTGCTCGAGCCGCTCACCGGCACGGCCGAGGGCGGCGGCCTTCTCACCGACGATCTCGCGCTGGAGGCGCTCCAGAGCCTCGCCCCGGCGTTTCATTCGACGATCACCGACTTCACGAGCCAGCTCTGCCGCTCGAGAAAGCGCACCATGCTCTCGATCACCTTGCTGTCGGCGCCGGATTCAACGCTGATCACACAGGGCTGGATATGCCGGACGTGCGGATACGTCACCAACACCTTGCGGAGGGTGCGCGCGCGGGCGTCAGGAGCGAGCAGCCCGCTCCCTGCCGGCGGTGCCCAAGGACTGCGGCACACGATCCGGATCCCGCGCGGTGTCGAGCTCACCGCGCCTGAGTGCGGGTCGTGATCGCCGCCGTCATCCCGCCCGCTGCGCCGCCGCCGCGTAGACGGCGAGCGTGCGGTCGATCTGGAGGCTCACCCCGAACACGCGCACGGCGATCTCCCGTGCGCGCCGCCCCATCGTCGTGCGCCGCTCGGCATCGAGGAGGAGGCCGATGGCCGCCTCGGCGAGCGCGGTGGGATCGCCCTTGGTGAGGAGGCCGGTCTCGCCGTCGCGAATGACCTCGTCGCATCCGGGCGCGCTCACCGCCACCGCGGGCAGCCCGCACGCCGCCGCTTCTGCCAGCACCAGCCCCTGGGTCTCGGTCTCGGAGGCGAACAGGAATAGATCGGCGGCCTGGTACCACACGGGCAGGGCGTCGTGCGGCCGGCTGCCGGCGAAGAGGATCCGGCTTCCGGCGCCGAGGCGCTGCGCAAGCCGCGCGAGGCGCTCCGCCTCCGTTCCCCGACCGACGAGCGCGAGCCGCGCCGCCGCCACCGTGCTCGCGATGCGATCGAAGGCGAGGAGCACGCGCTCCACGCTCTTCTCGCGATCGAGCCGCCCCACGTAGAGGACGAGCGGATCGTCCACGCCGAGGCCGAGCGCCCGGCGCGCCGCCGTCCGATCCCCGGGCGTAAACGCCTGGAGCTCGACGCCGGTGGGAATCACCGCGATGGGCGCCGCCACGCCGCGCGCGCGGAGGTCGTCGCGCACCACCGTCGAGGGCGCGATGACGGCGTCCGCATCGGCCGCGAAGCGCGTGCTGAGGCGCACCGCCGCCGCCTCCACCAGCCGCCGCCGCACGGGCACGTAGTGCGCGTACTTCTCGTAGTGCGTGTGGTACGTGAACACGAGCGGGCGACGCCCGCGGCGCGCGAGGCGGCGGGCGGCGGGACCGAGCAGGAAGGGGTGGTGCGCGTGAAACACGTCGAAGGCAAGCGCGCGCGCCCGGCGGGCGATGCGGGGCGAGAACGGGATCGCGACCGCGAAGTCGGGATACGTCGCGGCCGGCAACGACGGGTAGCGCACGACGCGGGGATCGGCATCGACGGCGCCGGCAAAGCGCGGGGCGAAGACCCAGGACTCATGACCACGGGCGGCGAGGCCGCGACGGAGTGTCTCCACCGAGATGGTGACGCCGCCGCAAAAGGGCAGATAGTTGTTCGTGAAGAGCGCGACGCGCACGCGGGTCGCTCGCTACTCTTTGTTGAACTTGCCGAAGTCCTCCGGCTTGATGTTCTCGAGCCACTCGCGGAGCCGCTCGGGGTCGTCGGCCTTCACGGGCGCGCCTTCCTTCGTGACCTCGAGACTCTTCGCCTTGCGCACGACCTCTTCATCGACGTAGATCGGCGCCGCCACCCGGAGGGCGAGCGCGATGGCGTCGGAGGGGCGCGAGTCAACCGTGAACTCGGCCTCGCCCATCTGGAGGTGCAGCACCGCGAAGAAGGTGTTCTCCTTGAGGTCGGTCACCACCACCTTCAGCACGCGGGCCTCGATCGTTTCGAGGATGTTCTTGATCAGATCGTGCGTCATCGGGCGCGGGGTCGCGATCTTTTCCAGCTCGAGCGCGATGGCGTTGGCCTCGAAGATCCCCACCCAGATGGGAAGCGAGCGTTTGTCCTCCTCGTCGCGGAGGATGATGATGGGCATGTTCGAGACAGGATCGAGCGCGAGGCCGCGGACCTTCATTTCGACAAACATGCGGCATCCTCCGGTGTCGAGACGAGCGCTCCGCGCAGGCTGTGCGGCAGCACGTCGGTGATGCGGACGTGGGCGATGTCGCCCACTCGCACCCGCCCCTGCCCCGCGAAGTTCACAACGCGATTGCAGCGGGTGCGTCCCGCCAGCTCTCCTGGATCTCTCCTGGACACTCCGTCCACGAGCACGTCCACCGTGCGGTGGGCAAGGCGGCGGCTGCGCGCGGCGGCCGCGCGCGCCGCCGCCTCCAGCACGAGGGTGTTGCGCGACGCTTTCACGGCGTCCGGCACCTGATCGGGCATCGTCGCCGCCGGCGTCCCGGGGCGCCGGGAGTACCGGAACGCGAAGACGTTGTCGTAGCCGACGCGCTCCACCATGTCGATAGTGGCCGCGAAGTCCTCTTCCCGCTCGCCGGGGAAGCCGACGATCACGTCGGTGGAGAGCGCGATGTCCGGCACCGTCGCCCGCAGCGCCTCGATCAACTCCAGGTAGTGCTCGCGCGTGTATCCCCGATTCATGCGCGTGAGCACGTCGTTGGATCCCGACTGGAGCGGCAGGTGGAAATATTCGACGACCTTCGGGATGTCGCGAATGGCGTCGATCAGGCGCGGCGTCAGGTTGTACGGATTCGACGTGGTGAAGCGGATGCGCTCGATGCCCTCCACCTCGTTGATCCGCTCCATGAGGGCCGCGAGGTCGGTCGGAGGCGTGAGATCACGACCGTACGCGTTGACGGTCTGGCCGAGGAGCGTGACCTCGCGGCACCCTTCCGCCGCGAGCCCGCGCACCTCGGCGAGGATCGTCTCCGGCGAATGGCTGCGCTCGCGGCCGCGCGTCACCGGAACCACGCAGAACGTGCAGTGCTTCTCGCAGCCTTCCATGACGGTTACGTACGCGCGGAGGCGCGCCCGCGGTCGCGCGGTGATCTTCACGAGCGGCGCCTCGCGGGTCTCCAGCACCGGTCCCCGATGCTCGCGCGCCTGCTGCACGAGCTCGGCGACGCGAGCGATGGCGGTGGAGCCGAAGACGAGATCGACGTGCGATGCCCGCCGCTGGATCTCGGCGCCGTGAAGCGGGGCCATGCACCCCATCACGCCGAGGACGACATCCGGCTTGCGCGCCTTCAGCTCGCGCAGCTGGCCCAGCTTGGAGAAGACCTTGTCTTCCGCGCGCTCGCGGATGGCGCAGGTATTGAGCAGGATCACGTCGGCGTCGGCCTCGGAGTCGGTGAGCTCGTACGCGTGGGCCTTGAGTAACCCCGCCACGCGCTCGGAGTCGTACTCGTTCATCTGGCAGCCGTATGTGATCAAATGGAGTTTAGTCATATGAATGAGGATTTTGCGGTTCGTTGCAATCGACCGTAGCATCCGGCTCCGGTGAAGTCAAACCACGAGCCGCAAAGCAGGACCAAAGACCTAGGCGGGGGAATTCGGGCGGCGGCGGGCAGCCTCGACGACCCGCCGCCGCCCGATCGGTCAGTCGATGTCCTCGGGGCGTCCGGCGCGCGCCGCCGAAACCGGCGTGCCGCTACTCCCGTTGCCACCGTGTCCGTTGCTGCCGAAGGTCAACGGCGGCTTCACCTCGAACTGCCTCTCCAGGCGCGCGCGGCGCTCCTTCCAACCCTCCTGGTACTCGAGCTCGTCCTCGTGGAGCGTCGCCGGCTGCTTGATCCCGTGCGCGGCCCGGAACTGGATGGCGAGCTCGGAGGCGCGGCGGCGCACTTCGTCCCACGGCGTGCCGAGCGCAAACTGGTCGGAGATGGCGCCGATGCGTCCCGTGTGGATGTTGCAGGACAGCGTGATGCACGACAGGATCGGTCCCGACCAGAACGACGTCTGCGAGTTGATCGGCATGGGCAGGATGTGGAGGTTGTGGCTGCCGCGGCAATCGCCGGCCACCATCGGGGCCGCCGCCCACGGTGACGTGATCTCGCCCGGCGCCGGCCAGTCGCCCTGCGCGAAGGCGAGGAGCACCGGATCGTCCTTGCCGCCGTACGTGAAGCCTTTCTTCGTCTTGATGTTGTGCAGCCGCTCGGCGGAAACCACGTAGCCGAGCTGATCCGCCTCCCCGTTCTCGTTCCGGCTCCAGATGCGTGCGATGACGAAGCGTGAAGACCGGCAGAGGCCCTCGATGTCGAAGAGGTCCTCGGGCGCGCGCAACCGGATCACCTTCTCCTGGAGGCCCTTGGCGAGCTCCTCCATCTTCCCGTCGAGGGCGCGCGGATCGCGGGGATGCGCGCCCGCTTCCACCGCCTGCGCCTTCGTATCGAGATCGACGATGTCCATGATGTAGCCGCGCTTCATCTTGGACGCCGCGATGACGAGGCCGGTGTTGAAACGCGGGAGGAGATAGGCGCCGGTGGCGAAGTAGTTGAACGCCATCGGCTCCGTCTTATCCGCGAACGAGAGCACGACCGTCTGTGACGCGTTGTCCTTCCGGACCGGGAACGGCAACGCCACGGTGGCGGGACCCGCACCGCGGAGGTTGCCCGTGAAGGCGTCCGCGACCAGGTCTTGTCCCGGGCCGTAGAGGCCAAGCTCGGCGGCCTTGCCGGCGCCCTCCTGAAGGGCGTCCCACATCAGCTCGTCCACCACGCTCATGTCCACGGATTCCGTCATGATGCCGGTCAGCGCGACGTCGTCACCGGTGTGGGTCACGATCAGTGAGGTAAAGATCGGCTCTCCCCGGTAGCTATTGTTCTCGAGCACGAACTTCGCCACCACCGACTTGACCTCGTCCGCCGCCACCACGTGGCCGCCCACGCCCCCCACGTCCGCCTTGGTGGCCTTGATGAAGCGCTGGACGAGGGCGGGGTTCTTGGCGAAGACGTACGACTTGTACGAAAAGATGTTCGGGGTATTGGTGACGGGAATCTTCTCGGAGACGGTGATGGGCAGGCCCGCGAGCTCCTCGCGGGATTGGTGATATTCGGACATGGGAACGCCGGTCTGCCCCTTCGAGGGCCCGTAGCGCCTGGCTGCCATTGCCGCTCCTCCGCTGGGGATGTATTCGGGATGAAGAACGAATTCCGGTGACGCGGGAAGGATAGCGACGTACACTGAGGGCGTCAAGCAAGAACTTTAGCGACATGAAATTAATTTCTCACCGCGCTCCCGAGCTCCGTTTGATGGTGCAGTGCCTCGAGCTCTACTACCGTCACGCCCAGAGCCAGAAGGACATCGCGCAGGCGCTGGGCGTGTCCGCCGCCACCGTCTCACGCCTGCTCAAGCGCGCGTTCGACGAGGGGTTCGTGCGCGTGGAACTCGACCTTCCGCGGACGCCGGAACTGGAAACGCGGCTGGTCGAGCGCTACGGGCTCCGCGACGCCGTGGTCGTCGCCGCCGGCGGCCGGGGCGACGTGAAGGCCGAGCTCGGCGTGGCCGCCGCCGAGTACTTCGAGAAGGTCGCCGCCAACGGCATGCGCGTGGGTCTCTCCTGCGGCTTCACGCTGTACCAGACGATTCGCGCGCTCCATGAACACCGCTTCCGTGATCTCGCCCTCTATCCCCTCGCCGGCGAGAGCACGCTCACCCTCGTCGACCTCTTCCCGAACACGCTGGTGGGGATGATGGCCGCCAAGTATCGGCCGCACGTGAAGGCGTACGCGCTCCCCGTGCAGCACCTGCTCTCGCTGCGCGAGATCGACCGCGCGCGCCGCCGGCTCCTGCGCGACGCGGAAGTGCGGAGCATCTACGAGGCGGCCCAAAGCGTCGACATCGCGCTCGTCGGCATCGGTGTCATCGGCGAACAGACACCCGGCTTCTGCGCGCTCGCGGAATCCTACGGGGTGAGCGTGAAGCGGCTGCGCCAGCTCGGCGTGGTGGGCGAGATCAACTACCAGCCGTTCGACGAGGCGGGCGCGATCGTGGACCGGCCGGAGCTGCGCGCGCTCGCGCGGCGCATCCTGTCCGTGGACGGCGACCGGCTCCGCGCGCTCTCACGCCAGGACAACCGCTACGTCATCGCGGTCGCGGGCGGGAAACCGAAGGTCGAACCCGTGCGCGGCGCGCTGCGCGGCCGCTTCATGAACGTCCTCGTCACCGACGAGGACGCCGCCACCGCGCTCCTCGCCGACTAAGCGCTCGACCGAGCTCGAGAGCCACGGTGGGATGTGACGCCGAGCGCTCGTGCCGTCTTCATGGGTGGCCCGACCTTGCACCCGGGGAGAACAGGAATGATCTGATCAGATCCTGTCGCCTGCGATGTATGGCGGGATCCTGGTCCATGAACGGATGCGCGAATTCATCGGACATCACGACGCGCGCGCCGCGCGACGTCGCCACCGCACGGAGCTCTGCTTGCTCCGACGCCGTCACCACGCTGTCCCTGGCGCCGCTGATCACCATGACCTTTGATCCATTCGCGGGAACGTTACGGACGGGATCATACCGCTCGGGGCACCCGAGGTGGGAGACGCGACTCGGGGTCGAATCGATCACCGCCCGGTCGAACGGCGCCCCGGCGCCGATGACGTTCGCGACGACAAGACCTCCGAACGAAATACCGTACAGGTACTGCCGCTGCCCCGCCCCTCTCGTGCTCAGGGCATCGAAGATCTCGCAATAATCGCTGACGATCGCTTTCAATCGCGGCTTCCCGTCCGATTGCCCGTAGCCACGATAGTCGTAGACGAAGACATCCGTCCCCGGCTGCGCAAAGCGTTTCAAGTCGGGCAGCAGGCGGTCGGCCAGCATCGCGTTCCCCTGCGCGAAGAGCAGAAAGGCGGACGCGCGGCGGCTCGCATCCCACGTGCTCTCCGCCGAAATTCTGTAGCCGCGGAGCGCTCGGCCGTCGCGCGTCTGGTGCGAAACGGGAGCGGCGCCGGGGATGGCCCGCCATGCGTCAGCATTCGGGCGGCCGGCAAGAGTACTCCACAGGCCAAATGCCACCCTCTCCATCAGCCAGCCGCAGACGGGCTGTTCCGGATCGTCGGAAGGCTGCATCGCCGGCGGGCGGATACCGCGAGAGCGTGCGCGGGGCGGACGTCAGCGGCGCAGAGGCACTGCCGCTTCCTCGAACACGCCCATGCGGCGGAACTTCTCGTGACGTTCCGCCACCACCGCGTCCAGCGGCTTCGTCCGGAGGTCGGCGAGGACGTTGCGGAGGACGCCGCGCAGGGTGGCGGCGGTCGCGTCCCAGTCGCGGTGGGCGCCGCCCACCGGCTCTTCGACGATGCCGTCGATCACGCCGAGACGGAGGAGATCCGGGGCGGTGATTCGCATGAGGTCGGCGGCCTCGGGCGCCTTCGCGGCGTCGCCCCACAGGATCGCCGCGCAGCCCTCCGGTGAGATGACCGAGTACACCGCGTATTGCAGCATCAGCACGCGGTTGCCCATGCCGATCGCGAGTGCGCCGCCGCTCCCCCCTTCGCCGGTGACGATCGCCACCAGCGGCGTGCGCAGCGCCGCCATGGCGCGCAGATTGCGCGCGATCGCCTCCGCCTGGCCGCGTTCCTCGGCGGCGATGCCGGGAAACGCGCCGGGGGTGTCGATGAACGTGATCACCGGCTTGCCGAAGCGCTCCGCGAGCTGCATGAAGCGAAGCGCCTTGCGGTAGCCCTCGGGATGCGGCATCCCGAAGTTGCGCGCGATCTTCTCGCGCGTGTCCCGCCCCTTCTGATGGCCGATGACGACCACACCGTAGCCCTCGAAGCGCGCGAGCCCACCCACGATGGCGGCGTCGTCGCCGTAGAGCCGGTCGCCGTGCAGCTCCACGAAGTCGTCGAAGAGGAGGCGGCAGAAGTCGCGCGTGTGCGGACGCTTGGGATGACGGGCGATCTGCGTCCGCTGCCACGCGGTGAGGCTCGCGTACGTCCGCTGGCGCAGCCGGGCCAGCCGCTCTTCGAGCCGGGCGATTTCCTCGCGGGCCTGCGCGGGATCCTCGCCCTCCTGGAGGGCGGTGATGCGTGTCTCGAGATCGATCAGGGGCTGCTCGAAGTCAAGCGCGTCCGGCATGCTCCACCGTGAGCGCGCCCGGGCCGAGGAGCGCGTCGAGCTTGCCGACCAGGTCCGGACCGGGCTCGATCGTGATGCCGCGCGCGCGCACGACGACCTCGTGGCCGGGCAGAACCACGTGCACGAAGACAGGCACCGAGCCCGGGTGCTCGGCGAGGATCTGCCGGAGGGAGGCGATCGCTGCCGCGGCATCGCCGGTGGCCTGCACTCTCACCCGGCACGCGTTCGGCGTCGCCGCCGCGTCGCCGCCGGCGCGCGGCGCCTGGGCGGCGAGCGCGCTCTCGAGGGCGCGGACGTCCTCGGCGAGGACGACGCGTCCCTTGTCACCGTCATCGATGCGGCCGCGCACGAGCACCGGGTCGCGCGCGCGCAGCACCGCCGCCCCCGCCTTGAACGGCTCCGGGAACACCGTGACCTCGACCGTTCCGTCCATGTCTTCGAGCGTGAAGAACGCCATCCGGTTCCCGCTCTTGGTGGACGTCTCCTTGAGCTGGCTCACCTGCCCGAGCAGCAGCACGCGCGCGCCCGCAGACCGCGTCGGCAGCTCCGACGAGCGCGTGACGCCCATCGACTCCACCACCGGCGCGAAGCGCGCAAGTGGGTGGCCGGAGATGTAGAACCCGAGCACCTCTTTCTCGAACGCCAGGCGCTGATCCTCGTCCCATTCCGGCGTCGCCACTGACGGCTCGATCGTGCGAGGAGCGGGCGCCGGCGGCAGCAGATCGAAGAACGAGCCTTGCCCTTCGGCGCGGTCACGCTGATCGCGTTGACCGGCCTCGAGCGCGGCGTCGGTCGCCTCCAGGAGGTGACGGCGCGTGAGGCCGAGGGAGTCGAAGGCTCCGGCCTTGATGAGGCTCTCGATCACGCGCCGGTTGACGAGGCGGAGATCGACGCGCGCGCAGAAATCGTCGAGGGTCTTGAACGACCCCTGCTCCGCGCGCGTCTCGAGGATCGATTCCATCGCCGCCTCGCCCACGTTCTTGATGGCGGCGAGGCCGAAGCGGATGGTGTCGCCGGAGACGCTGAACTGGACGGCGGACACGTTCACGTCGGGCGGCTGCACCTGGATCCCCATGGCGCGGCACTCGTCGGCGTACTTCACGATCTTGTCGGTGTCGCCCATTTCCGACGTGAGCAGCGCCGCCATGAACTCGACCGGATAGTTGGCCTTGAAGTACCCGGTCTGGTAGGCGACGAGCGCGTAGGCGGCCGCGTGCGACTTGTTGAAGCCGTAGCCGGCGAACTTCTCCATCAGCTCCCACACGCGGTCGGCCTTGGCGGCAGCGATGCCGCGCTCGGCACAGCCGGCGAGGAACTTCTCGCGCTGCTTCGCCATGAGGTCGCGGTCCTTCTTGCCCATGGCGCGCCGGAGGATGTCGGCCTCACCCATGGTGAAGCCCGCCATCTCCGAGGCGATCTGCATGATCTGCTCCTGGTACACCATGATCCCGTACGTCTCCCGCGTGAACGTCTCCATGGCGGGATGCTCGTACTTGATCTTGGCCCGGCCGTGCTTCCTGTTGATGAAGTCGGGGATCAGCTCCATCGGTCCCGGCCGGTAGAGCGAGACCATGGCGATGAGAT
>Ga0114129_10003379_pt1 | contig 22419 bp, 17 predicted proteins | sample RhiMetdeltSRZDD1_FD_80071 | JGI IMG/M metagenome (GOLD analysis project Ga0114129, IMG submission 80071) | Populus rhizosphere microbial communities from Tennessee, USA - Rhizosphere MetaG P. deltoides SRZDD1 (version 2) (version 2) | ecosystem: Host-associated > Plants > Roots > Rhizosphere >... | reverse complement strand
TTTCCTGAGCAGGTTGGCGATGAAATCTCAAGGCGGTATCAGTTATAGCAATGCGGCGGTCGCGGCTTGCCCCAAACATTTGCTCCAATTCGCAGTCGATCAGCGATACGACGATTACACATCGGTCGATCACGCAGTTTGGCGATTCATCATGCGCCAGAACATTTTTTTCCTGAAGGAATACGCGCACAAAGTTTATTTCCAGGGTCTCCTTAACACAGGCATTTCATTCGACCGTATCCCGCGCATCGAAGAAATGAATGACATTCTGGCAAAGATCGAGTGGGGAGCCGTGGCAGTGGACGGTTTCATTCCGCCCGCGGCATTCATGGAATTTCAAGCCTACAAGGTACTCGTGATTGCCTGCGACATGCGGCAAATCCATCACATCGAATACACGCCGGCGCCCGATATTGTGCACGAGGCCGCGGGCCACGCGCCGATCATCGTCGATCGCGAATACTCAAATTATCTGCAACGGTTTGGCGAAGTTGGCGCGAAAGCGATGTCGTCCAAAAAAGATTTCGAGCTTTATCAAGCGATCCGACACCTGTCGATTTTGAAGGAACGCCCGGATGTCGATCCGAAGGAAGTAGACGAAGCAACCAAGGTTGTGGAACATCGCCAGAAAAACCTCGGTCAACCTTCGGAGATGGCGCTGCTCTCGCGTTTGCACTGGTGGACGGTCGAGTACGGGCTCATCGGCGCACTCGACAACCCAAAAATTTACGGCGCGGGTTTGCTTTCATCGATCGGTGAATCGGTGTCATGCCTGGAACCTGAGGTAAAGAAAATCCCCTACTCCATCGACGCAGAGAATTGCGCGTTCGATATTACTACGAAGCAACCCCAGCTGTTCGTCTGTCGCGATTTTCAGCATCTCAAAGACGTGCTCGAAGAATTTGCCGGCAAAATGGCCTTTATGGTTGGCGGACTCAAAGGCATCCACAAAGCCGTCGAGTGCAATAACACCGCGACCTGTGAGTACTCATCCGGTTTGCAAGTCAGCGGGATTTTCACCGAGGTCCTCACCGATGAAAACAATTCCCCGATTTATCTACGCACTACCGGCAAGACCGCGCTTGCGTTTCGAGCCAAAGAACTCGTGGGCCACAGTATCGATTATCACAAGGACGGTTTCGGTTCGCCCGTAGGTAGATGGAAACAAACATCAACAGCTCCCGAGCTCCTCTCCAGCGATCAATTGCATGCGCTTGGGATTGTTGAGGGTAAGAAAGCCAAAATAGAGTTTGTCAGCGGCGTCGCTGTCTCGGGGAAGGTTGAGAAAATTTTGCGCGACAACGGGAAACTGTTGTTGATCACATTCTCAAACTGCAACGCGAAATACGGCGATCGCGTCTTGTTCCAACCTGACTGGGGCGTTTACGACATGGCTGTTGGCGAACGAATCATCTCAGTCTTTAACGGTGCCGCAGATAAAGATGCCTACAATCAAGTAGCTCTAGTTCCGAAAGAACGCACCATCAAGGTGCCATCGACGCCGAAGCGCAGGCGACTGGAAAATCTTTATGCGCAGGTGCGCCAGATTCGCGAGAGCAAAACCGGTTATGAAAGGCTCGGCGAAATTTGGGAGACACAGCAGGCAGAACATCCGGAAGACTGGCTGTTGTCGATGGAAATTTTCGAAATTCTCGACACAACCGACCAGCAACGAGACCTGAAGGCCAGAATCGAAAAGTTCCTGAACGAAAAGAAATCCAAGACAAAGGATCTTTCGACGCTAATTGGTTGGGGGTTCCGGCTGGTCGAATATCACAAGAAACCGGGATACCAGGCAACGCTGCAGGCGTCGCCCAAGTAATTTAGCGACGGCGCTGCGCTGCCGTGATCCCCTCGAAGCAGCGAGGTGGCTACAATTAGAATGCCTCGTCTTTGAAGTGCCGTTTGCCTTTTAGCGCCTTCCCGTATTCGTCTTTGCTGAGGATATTCTCGTCGAGCTGCATGTCGGTGCGCAGAAAATTCTGGAACCACGTTTCGATTCGCTGTCGATCCTTCAGAACTTCTTCGGTGATGTAATTCGCATCGATATTAATGCAGATTGCGCCAACAATGCCGAAGTCTTTGCGTTTGATTGGAATGGTCGTGCATTTGAATTTTCGTGCTCCGATATTGAGCTCGTAGTTCAGTTTGTCTTCATTTAGAAGCTGGCGCCGCTTCAAATCGATCAAGAGATTGGTTGTCCCGTCGCGCAAATGACGGCCCGTGACATCGTTCTCGAGCGTAATTAGCGAATGCGCGGGATCGGCCAGATTATGAAGCAAGATCTCAATGCCGGTGTTCGGAAACGACTTGCCGATCAGTCGAACGATGCGCTCGTAATTTTCCAGGAATTCGTGGGTATCATCCGCGATCTTCTTGCCCCCGTATTTCTCAAACAATTGGGCGTAAACTTTCTGCTCCGCCGGTTCCAATTTCTCGCGCACATTGTTCTGTTCACCGATGAAAATCAGTTGTCGCGCTGCGGTGAGGTCTTCGTTCTTGAGGAAATAATGCATGCCTAGCCGAAAGTCTTTCAGGCTGAATTCACCAAAATTGTCGCGACTGACCGTGAATGGATAGAAATCGTACTCTTCCAGGTTTTTCCCAAACTTGCGGCGCTGTTCCTTGTACTTGCCCCACAGGAACCCTGTTACCAGGAAGAGCATCGACACAATGATGGATGCAATGACGTTAATACTGAGTTCGCTCTGCAGAGTTTTGATCATAGAACAAACGTTTTTCTGCTGCTTTAGCCACGGGCCTGCGGCCAATGCCTGTCCGGAACGCAGTCCCTGCGAAAACGGCTCACAGAGTCGTGGCTACAATGCGTACTGTTGGCGCCAAGGCTAACGGATCAAAGATTTCCAGCCAAGCTGGAAATCCTGATATTCCCCAGCCACGTATAGCGCCAGTCGCGTCGCCTGCGAAGATCATCGTGTTGCAGCCGACACGGCTGCCACAACAGAAGAAAGCGCTTACGTTCGTCGCAAAGTGAACCGATTATTCGGCGTTTCCCATAAGCGCAGCCTAACGAGTTGTTGATTCACGCGATTGTCGATCTTCGGCCAAAGAGCGCGGACGATATTTTCTCCTGTTGAAGGCCCGTTGCGGAAATCCTCTGTTTCCAAGTCGAGATGTCGATCCCGCCACGGCTCTAACGATTGCTGTATGGCTTTCTTTAATGCAACAAAGTCGTAAAGCGTTCCGGTCCTCTTGTCATAATCGCCGCCGATTGTTGTTTCCGTCAGATAGCCGTGACCATGACCCAGCGGATTATTGCACTTGCCGTAGAGCTTTGCGTTTTCCGCGTCGGAAAGGGTGCCTGCGTACAATCGGTGTGCCGCGTGAAACGCCATCTGCATTCCAAGAAAGAGGACTCCTCTGTTCCACGCTTCGGCAAAAAAATCTGCGCGCTCATACAGGCGTACACGATCCAGCGGAGTCATCGAGCTCGCCTGTTGGTAGATATAACCAGCCAAACTCTCCGTCGTAATCGGATGATTCGCCAAGCCTGCAACGTCTTCGTTCAGATAGCGGTGATCGAGCTCGCCATGCAAAGAACGCAAGCAAGCTTCGATGATGTCATAACGAACTAACGGCGGATCTTTGGCGCTGAACGCTTTGGGCGATCGATAGGTTAGTCGAACGCGATAATTATGCCCGTGAATCGAAGTGGCCGATCCAAACAAACGGGCGTTTTCCTCAGCGCTTAACTGCGGCGACATCGTTCTGCGAGCAGCTGAAAATTCGAACCAGTAATTCGCCTCGCAGGCGCCATTCGGGTAAAACGTCGCGCTTCGTCCGGGCGACTCACTCAGGTGACAGGCAACAAGTTTTGCGTTGTCGTCGGAAAATGAAGGCGCGACGTCAACGTAAAGTTGCCGCGCAACATTTTCGACGGTTGGCGGAACATCGCGGAAAAAAGAATTGTCCTGGTTCAGGAACTTGTGATCAAACCGCTCCCGCACAATCTTCCCGGCACGCTCCTTGATTTCGCTGATGTTAATCAGCATTCCCGTGTTGAGATCAACGGGACCGGTGAAAATGAAATAGGCGGTGTAATTGCGACCGCTTCCATGGCGCGCATTGGTTTCAGGGCCGAAGGCCGCCAGATTTTCGTTGTCGCTCCAATTGGCAACACGCAGGCGACGAGAGGCCGAAAATTCGAGCCGTTTGCTGACTGTCAACAGCATGAAGCATCAAACACGCTGAGTGCGCGAGCGCAAGGTGGATCGGCCTGTCCTCAAGACGATGGCAAGTCCGCCGCCGAAGGCGCAAGCTTACGCTCGTGGACCGTCGAACGAGAAAAAATTTGGCGACAAAGCCGCGTGCACCTTGCCAACGCGTTGGAGACAACGCGTTCCACCTAATCCTTCAGCAGAGAGAGGAATTCGGAACGGGTTCGCGCATCCTCTTTAAAAGTGCCCAGAAGACAGGAAGTCTTCATCACCGAGTTCTGTTTCTCAACGCCCCGCATCATCATGCAAAGATGTTTCGCTTCTACCACCACGGCGACACCCGAAGGTTGCAGACAATTCATCAGCGACTCGGCGATTTGGGTTGTAAGATTTTCCTGGATCTGTAAACGCCGCGCGAAAACATCGACAATGCGCGCCACCTTGGAAAGCCCGATCACTTTTCCGTTCGGAAGATAAGCCACATGCGCACGACCAATGAACGGCAGCAAGTGATGTTCGCACAGCGAATAAAGCTCAATGTCTTTAACCAGAATGATCTCGCTAGCACTCGACTCGAAAACGGCTCCGTTGATGATCTCGTCGAGATTCTGCCGATAACCTTGCGTGAGAAACTCCAGAGCCCGCGCTGCTCGGTCGGGGGTTCGTAAGAGACCCTCTCGATCAATGTCTTCCCCAATGGCTTGAAGCTGTTCGCGGTACGCGCTCGCGATTCTGTCGAGGTCTCTTTCTGGGAGGCGATTGCTCTCCCGCGTGAGACGCTCTTCAACACCAAGATCGGAATTACGTCGTTGAATCATGATTGCGTGAGAACCAGCCTAGCATCAATGCGCGGGGCTCTCTAGTCCGGCCCAATCCTGCTTGGCGAGCGCGATCCGCTTAATCGAGCCAGCTCTGAGGATATTTCGGATCGTCCAACGCGAGCGACTCCTCTGTCAATTCGAGCGTATGTTGTGTGTCGAACATCACGGCGAGCTCTTCTGTGCGAGTTGCGTTCCTGCTTGCCATGATTGTCCCGGGATGTGGCCCGTGCGGTATCCCGCGAGGATGCAGTGTAATCGATCCACTTTCGATCCCGCGCCGCGAACCAAAATTTCCGCGCACGTAAAAGAGAACTTCGTCGGCCTCGACGTTGTCGTGCACCCACGGAATTTTTACAGCTTCCGGATGCGTATCCAATACGCGCGGCGCGAAAGTGCAAACGACATATCCGCGGATCTCGAATGTCTGATGGATCGGCGGCGGTTGATGGACCGTTCCCGTGATTGGTTCGAAATCCTGCGCATTGAAAGTGAACGGATAGAGATACCCATCCCAGCCCATCGCATCGAACGGATGATGCGCCAGTGTCACCCGCGTGAGTCGCGCTCCATCCTTTACGAGGATATTTACGTCTTCCTCCTTATCGATTGTAATTGTCTCACGAGGACCATGGAGGTCGCGCTCCGAATACGGCGCGCCCATTTTGATTTGCCCTTCGTGATTCAGATAGCGTTGCGGAATCCGTACCGGCCCAACCGATTCGAGAATGAGATAATCCTCCTCCTCGATCCTGTCCGGAACCAGTCTGTAGGTAATTCCGCGCGGAATGACGATGTAATCCTCCGCTCGATAAGGCAGCCGTCCGAAAACGGATTCCATTACGCCACTGCCGTGAAATACAAAGATGATCTCATCAGCGCCGCCGTTTTTGTAATATTCGAACTTGTCATACGCCTTCGCCGGCTTTGCCCGATAAGCAATAACATCCTGATTAAACAGCATCGGGACGCGGCCGGTGTAGAGATCCCCGCGCCGCGGGATATCGGCTGTCTTTAAATGATGATGTCGGAGCGGACTGTCGGTCACTTTTTTCGGTTCCCAATGTTTGATTAACTCGACATTGCGCACGCGCGTGGGCGGCCGGAGGTGATACATGATCGAGTACGCCTCATCAAATCCCTGCGTAGTGAAGACGTGCTCATAGGCGATGCCTTCATTCTTATATGTCGGCGTCGATCCGTTGCGATGGAACCAGATATGATGCTTCCTCGGGATTTCTCCCAATCTTTGGTAATACGGCATTGTCGTCTCCTCCCCGTTTTACAAATTACCTCTTGCAGCTTGTTCGCGTTCGATGGCTTCGAAGAGTGCCTTGAAATTGCCTTTGCCAAAGCTCTTCGCGCCTTTTCGCTGAATAATTTCGAAAAAGAGCGTCGGCCGGTCCTCTACCGGTTTGGTAAATATTTGCAGCAAATAACCTTCATCGTCGCGGTCAACGAGGATCCCCAGGTGCTTTAATGCGTTGAGCTCTTCATCGATGTGACCCACCCGATCCAGCAGCGTGTCATAATAAGTCGAAGGTATGTGGAGGAACTCAACGCCACGCTTCTGTAGATCCGTTACTGTTTCGATGATGTTTTTAGTTGCCATGGCGACGTGTTGCACGCCTTCGCCGTTGTAAAACTCGAGATATTCGTCCACCTGCGATTTCTTTTTACCTTCAGCGGGCTCGTTGATCGGGAACTTCACAAAACCGTTCCCGTTGCTCATCACTTTGCTCATGAGCGCCGAGTATTCGGTGGAGATATCCGTGTCATCGAAGCTCAAGATGTTTCGGAAACCCATTACATCCTCGTAAAATTTTACCCACGGATTCATCTGGCCTAAGGCGACATTGCCTACGCAATGATCGACGTATTGCAGGCCGGTCTGGGGCGGGTTGTAATTCGATTCCCATTTGCGGAAGCCCGGCATAAAGGCGCCATGATAATTCTGCCGTTCGATGAACAGATGAACGACCTCGCCGTAGGTATGAATTCCGCTCATGACCAACTCACCATGTTTATCCGAGAGAGTCGTCGGCTTCATATAACTCTTGCCGCCGCGCTTCGTGGTCTCCTCCCATGCCGAGGTTGCGTCCTCCACGGTGAGCGCGAGCACTTTCACGCCGTCGCCGTGTTTGTGAACATGATCGGCGATCGCGTGATTCGGTCGGATCGGAGTTGTCAGAACAAGCGTTAATCTATTCTGGCGAATCGCATAGCTCGCACGATCCTTTATTCCCGTTTCGGGGCCGGAATAAGCGAGGCTTTGAAAACCGAAGGCTGTTTTATAGAAGTGCGCAGCCTGTTTGGCGTTTCCGACATAAAACTCCACGTAATCGGTTCCGTGCAGTGGCAGAAAATCTTCCTCCTTCTCCGTCGCCGTTTTAGCTTTTGGAGCAGTCGTCTTCCTTTTTGGAGCAGCAATTGTCGTTGGCATAATGACCTCCTAACTCATTCGCGCGGAATGCGCGTGCTAAAATATAAGTTCGACAGCAGCCGGTCGCAAGGTTGCACCGCGCCGAGTTTGCAGCAACAGACGTAGCGCTGCTACGACACTGGCGTCAGGTGAATTGTCGCGACCATGCAGCGCGCGCTTCCGCCACCAAGCTCAATCGTAGGGAGTTCAAGCGGCACAAGCCGTGCATACCGGTTCAATCTTTCGAGTTGTTCCCCGGTCAATGCTCGACTGGCGCGACTGGAAAGTACCAGCAGTTTCTCACCATCTTTATTGTGTAGTTCAATGGCATTGCCGGCGAAGTTGGCAATCTGATCCGGCGACAGCTCGACAATGTCTTTGCCACTCCTTTCCAATCGCGCTCGCACCTGTTCCCGCTCGGCCTTGTTCGGAATCATCTCCAGGCCAAGCAACGCGAACGCAGTCCCGATGCACATCATCACGTTGGTGTGATAGAGCGGCCGGCCATCAGAGCCGATGCTCGTGAAGGTGACCGCCTCGTAACTAAAATCATTGGCAAAACGGCGAATCACCTTTGGGTTCGACCGATTTGAGAGCGAGACGTACGCAATTTTGTTGAGGTGATCGAGCACCAGACTACCGGTAGCTTCAAGACAGAAGCCTTCATCCTCGAACACCGAGTAATCGACCACGTCGGTGACTCGATAGTGCTTATGTAGTTCCTGAACGATGTCCTGCCGGCGCTCACGCCGCCGCAGCGCAGAATACATCGGGAACAGGGCGATCCGCCCATCGTGATGCGTCGAGATCCAGTTGTTGGGGAAAACTGCGTCCGGCTTTTCCGGCTGGGCTGTGTCCTCAAACACGTGCACGTTCACGCCAGCGGCACGGAGTGTTTGCACTGCTGCGTCGAATTCCTTTCTGGCGGTCGCGCTGAGCGAATCAACAGCGCAATCAACTCGTGCTTGAAACGCATTGTCGGCCGCTGTCTCCGGGTTGGGGTAAAACCGACAGGGCCGGATCATCAGCACTGAGTTGGTACTTTGCGTGAGCACAACGCTGCGTGGCATCGCAGTTGTAGACTTCCCCTAGTCTCCGAATGAAATGTCCACGTCACGCGCAGTCTGCACCATTTCGCCGGTCGGCGGAACCAGCTTGAGCCGATTGACAGCTTCGGCAATCGGCACCTGGCGCACCTGATAATTTTGGTAACTGACCATGGAACCGAAATGTCCTTCGTTCGCTAGTTGGACAGCCTTTACGCCAAAACGCGTTCCGAGAATTCGATCCAAGGTCATGGGCGCGCCTCCACGTTGCAGGTGACCAAGAACAACGCAGCGAGTTTCTTTGCCGGTGCGTTTTGCAATTTCACGCGCTACGATTTCGCCGATTCCACCGAGACGAAATTCGCCGCCTTCTACGTCCCGCGTTACTTGTTCGCCGTGTTTGGGTCGCGCTCCTTCTGCAACGACAACAACCGTTCCCAGATAACCAGCCGCTTCGCGCGCTTTTACTACGCTCGCAATTTTGTCGTAGTCGAACGGAACTTCAGGAATCAAAATAATATCAGCCCCACCGGCGATCCCTCCGTGCAACGCGATCCATCCGGCGTGGCGCCCCATGACTTCCACGACCATGACTCGCCTGTGACTCGTGGCTGTAGTGTGAACTCGATCGAGAGCATCCATCACGACCGAGACAGCAGAATCGAATCCGAATGTTGTCGCAGTGGCTTCTAAATCGTTGTCGATCGTCTTCGGAACACCGATGCAATTGATGCCGGCTTCTTGTAATTGCTGGGCCGTTACCATCGAGCCATCGCCGCCGACAATGATTAGCGCCTTCACCTGAAGCTCGTTGAGTATCTTCTTGGCGTCGGCAATGATGTTGGCAGGCACAACGCTTCGATTTCCGGCGCCGACCTTTGCAATGTAAAATGGCCGCGATTCGTCGTGCCGATGATCGTACCACCGAGCGCCATGATACCGTTGATGCTTTGGCGGTCGAGAATGACATGATTGCCAGGCGGAAGCAGTCCTTCGAATCCGTCACGAAAGCCAACCACCTCCCACCCAAGTTTCTCCGCCGCCAGCACAACGCCGCGCAAGACCGCGTTAAGTCCCGGGCAATCGCCACCGCTGGTCTGAACGCCAATCCGTGGCTTCATTTTTGTAATCTCACGCAACGTTAATCTCTAATCCGCCGTCGCACGCGATAGAAACACCAATTGGCGCCGCCATCTCCGCAAACGCTGAATCAAAGCATTTTCTTTGAATCGGCCATACGTCCACCGGCAGCCCATTGGTCGTATAACTGCCAGCCGCGTTGCAAAAGGGCTGTGCCTTCCCCAAATCGATTTGTGCTGCCCAGGAGCACGATCATCAAATGACGTGGATACACCGTTTCCATCTGACCCTGCCGGACAACTTCCGCCTGACGATTGGCATACAGGATCAAACAATCGCCGGATCGCGAGGTGCGGCCTGTTTTGACTCCATCGATGCCCATCTTTCCCAGGAGTTCGTTTGTATTGCGCAGCACGTAGTTCAATCGATGCCCAGCTCGATCGAAGGAGATCTGGCGTTCCTTTTGCGATACATAAAAGCGGAAACTGGCTTTGTTCATTGCGTACCGAGTCAGACGCGCCATGTCTTCGGCTGTCGAATATGGCATCGGCTTGACCTTGTAATCGATACCATGCGGGTTCACAAAACGCGTGCGGTCCATCTTCAACTGTTTGGCCAGCGCGTTCATCTGTGCGACGAACGCGTCAACTGGCGTGTATTTCGAGCCGCCTCCGGCGGGTGCAAGCGTCTCTACTTTCGTCCCGACGTGGTATGCGAGCGTATAGGCCGCAATGTTATCAGACTGGACAAGAGCAGCGTACAGAAGATCTCGCAGGGTAATGGTATCGCCCGGCTGAAAACCAATATTGTTTTCAAGAGTGCCAGCAAACGCCTCCTGCGGAATCGTGACCGCCTGGTTGAGATCGCCCGATCTCCGTTCAGCCCAGTCGAGCACCACGCTCGCAGTCGCGATTTTCGTCAGGCTGCCGACCTGCAGTTTTTTCCTCGCTTCCGATTCTTCCAAAATGTAGCCCGTTTGTGCATCGGCGATGAGATATGCCTCCGCGGCAGAAGCCGAGCGGAGCAGCGCCACGCTGGCGAGAAAAGCGGAAAAAACGACGAGAAATCTACGTGGTAAATGCATAAGGACCTCGAACCGCAGCACCTTAATCAACGCATCCTGATTCGCAAACGGCCGCCGCAGCGCGCTCTAAGTTCTCAAAGGTGGATCGGCTTCTCCGGAAAGTGCCAGTCCGGCTCGGACCGATACCAAAGCAATCACCGAAGGTGCAAATATCAGGCGGCAAGGTCCATCCTTACCAACGCGTTGAGGACAACGCGTTCCACCTTCCTATGCCGCCTTTTGCGGCGTTCGTGCCCGACTCACGAGCAACCTCATCACAAAATAGATAATGATCGCCGAAGGAATCGCCAGAAAGAGCGAACCAACGAAAGCAGGCCAAAATGTAGGCCAAACGACTCGTGAAAATACGTGCCAATGTACGTAATCGCGGAGTCCAAACTGGCGGAAATGTACCCGCTGAGCTGGCGGCCGCTGTAGACTCCAGCAACCTAGCTGATATTCGGCAAGATAGATTGCGGGCATCGCCCAGATCAACACATCGTGCAGGGTCACCGCAATCGCGGCTGCAATCTTGTTGCAACGGCAGACCCACGCCGTGCCGATCGACAGCAAGGTTTTTAGCGGATACAGCGGTGTGAAACCGAAAAAAATCCCAATCGCCGAGCCGAGGGCGATGGAGTGCGGCGTATCGGCGATTGTCATCAGAGTCATGTGATGCGCTATCAGCCAGCTTTTCAGCCGGGCAAGCGGGCCTGGTAATCGTGACTCGTAATCCACCGGGGATTTTCGACCCGGATGTAAATCGCGCACCGTCGAACCTAGACTAGAAGAGTTCCGCTGTCTGCGCCGGTGTCTTGACGATTTGTCCCAGCGCCTTGCGTAAACGGAGCGCTGCGCGCGGCGCGTAATCGAGATTATTGTTATTGAAAATCACGTGCAACTCGCGTGCTTCCTTAGCCAGTTTCCTGCTGCGCTTTGCGACCTCCGCGATTTCATTCTCGCTGTAGTCGTAATCGAAACGCGCAGCCACAGTTTTGCCAGTGATGTAAGCTTTTGCGTTTCGTCCATGCAGCCGCAGATATGCGACATTTGAATTCGTCACCTCATCGATTTCTGACGGCATTACCATGAAATGCTCGGACGCAGGTGTATCCACGTTCACAAAAATTACGTGATGCTTTTGCAGGAAATTGCTCGTCAATTGCAACTGATCGCCGGTTGCCCAATTGCGGTTTCGAAACTCAATCGCAAGATCGTAGTCGCTCAGCATTTCCATCAATGGTTCGAGCTCGGCTAACTCATGTTTTCGTGGAGAAAATGCGGGCGAGAGTTGCAAAAGAAAGACTCCAAGCTTGCCCGCTTTCTTGAATATTGAAGTTCCGCGCAGAAAAATCTTGAGCAGCGCTTCCTGTAAATCCGGGGTCGCCTTTGCGTTTCCCCTGGCATCTATCTCCGCGCGTCGCTGTAGATCCGGCGGTAAGAGCTTTGCCCGTGTCGAGTGGAACGACAGCAATTGGTGCAGCTTTACGTCGAAAGTGAAATCATCCGGGGTTGCCGCGCACCAGCGTTCTACCATTCTCGGTTCGGGCACGGAATAAAATGTCGAGTTCACCTCGACCATTTCGAAATGCTGTGCATACCACTCGAGTCGATCGCCAGCCGGCATCTTTTTGGGGTACCAACGCTCGACAAATCCCGGGTCCGACCAACTGGCTGTGCCGACGAGAATCTTACCGGTTTCTGACGATCTTCTGGTCACGGATCAACGAAGTCACACTCGGCGCGAACGCAAATAAGATCGCTATTTCCTTTTCACTCGTACTTTTCGATTTGCACAACGTCTATATCGAATTATTCTCGGAGCGCGGGGTGGAGCAGCCTGGTAGCTCGTCAGGCTCATAACCTGAAGGCCGCGGGTTCAAATCCCGCCCCCGCAACCAAATAATTTTTCGTAGCGAACGATTCTGTTGTGGCGGCCGCTGTTTTCAGCGGCAATTTTTTTGCACAAGGAAGCACTTGCCGCTACGGATTGCGGAGGCAAGATATACGCTTCGCAACCGCGAGAAAAAAGATCCAGCGTAGCTCAGTGGTAGAGCGGTCGGCTGTTAACCGATTGGTCGTAGGTTCGAATCCTACCGCTGGAGCCAATTTGCATAGTGAACTAGCGGTTTGATGCGGCCAGCGCTAAACTCACGCGCGAATGCTGAGGACAGATTTCAAATCACGTACCGTAACCGGTCGAGTTTAATCGCTGTCTTTTATCACGGGTATCCGATGGGGATTTGCGCACTGCTTAGAAAAATTTTTGCCAGCGGCTCTGCCCGGCGCGCGTTGCTTGTATTTTTCGTCGTTACACTTTTCCTCGGCGGTATTCAGCTGCGCCGCTGGATCGGGGAAAGCACAAGACACGTGCGTTATCAGCACGACATCGTGAACGCTTTTTACTGGGGCAGCGAGACGATGAAGGAAGCGCGCCGATTATCGCCCGACGAAGCGTCTGCTAATTCGCTGACGGGATTCTATCGGGGGTACCTGGCGCTTTACGACCGGGTGAAGCACAAGGCGTACGATAGTGATTATGGTCTCGACTATCCGCCGCTGCGACTTCTCGTTATGGCGATTTGGGCAAGGGAGGTGCGCAATCAATTCCCCGGAGTCGATGACGGACACCCAAAGTTGGTCAACCCGCTATTGAAGATCAATTTGTTATGCGAACTACTTTCCGCAGTGGCGATTTTCCTTCTCGTCCGCTTGTGTCTGCAACGACAACCGCGCGCGACACAGTCGTTCCTGTTTAATAGGCTGCCTCGCGAAGATCGCGCTTGGATTTTTGGTCTGGTGGCCGCGAGCGTCGCATGGCTTGAGCCGTCCATGATTCTCGATGCACACGGTTGGCCGCAATGGGACGTCTGGATCCTGCCTCTCTATCTTTTCGCTGCGCTCGCAGGGCTGAAAAATCGCTGGTTCGTCTGCGGTTGCCTGTTGGCAGCGGGCGCAATGTTTAAAGGGCAACTGTTATTTGTGGCGCCGTTTTTCGTGCTTTGGCCGTTGTGGCAAAAAAGATGGAACCGCGCGCTGCGTGTGCTCGCTGGTTTCATTGCTACCGCAGCAGTGATTGTATTGCCTTGGCTGCTGCGCACACCGGAAGCCTGGCTTGCTTTTACTGGTGTCACCGCCGCCAGCTTGCTGGTGTTGTTGCGACGAAAAGAGCGCTACCGCGGCGCGTGGATTAGCGGAACCATCGGATGCGCCGTGTTTGCGATTGGCGCCCTGGCGGGTGGGAGTTTCGCATGGTTGCAAGTCGGTTTTCTGTATGGCAGCGAGCATTACCCCTACCTTGTCATCAGTTCCTGTTACAACCTTCCGTCACTTCTTTCCAAGCTTGGCTGGTCATTGAAGGATCCGTTCTGCTCGATTCATCTAGGATCTCTGGATTTCCATCTGACGCTGCAATGGACGCTGCGGCTGCTCTACCTTGGCGCACTCACACTGTGTGGGTATGGGGCTGCGCGGGAGGTTCGCGATCGTGACTCTCGTGTCCTTATAGCGGTCACTGCTCCGTGGCTGCTGATGTTCGCGCTGCTGGGTCAGATGCACGAACGCTACCTCGTCTGGGGCGCAGTAGTTAGCGCTGTAGCGTTGGGAATCAATTTCAGATTGAGCATCATTCACTTCATTATCTCAGCCGCTAGCACTGCGATGATCGTGCACGTGATGCTCATCGATAAGAAGCTCCAACCAACCCTCTGGGCTATTGACTTTCTCAAGCACATCAGAGGTTATGCGTCCGTCTTGGTCGTCGCCTGCGTGGCTGTTTATCTCTGGAATACATTGCGCATTCCGATTCTCCAGCGTCGAGCCGTTCGCTTGGCGAGGACACCTTCCCTCTCACTTGGACCGGAGCCCGAGGAAGCGTAATCATAAGTGCGTTGGCCCATGACCCCGGCATTCCGGGAGTCAAAACTACCGAGACAGTCAACGACGTCGCCTATTGCCGTGCGAGTCGCCGGAACAAAAGGCAACCAAGTATGATGAAAAGAACATTTGGAAACCAGACGAGCAGTTCCGGGTGCGCACGCGGATTTCCGCGCAACGTGTCGCCGATGATGACAAAGAGAAAATAGGTCGTAGCCACGATCAAACCCATGGCGAACCCGATTGAAGTCTCCCTGCGATGCGCCGTGACACCAAGCGGAACTCCGATGATCGCGAATGCAACACAGGCAAACGGGAACGAGAAACGCTTATTGATTTCGGTGCGACTGGCGCTGCGCTCGCGTTTATCCTCACTCTTCAACTGCTCCAGCAATTGTTCGATCGACAACGCAGACCGGCTCGGACGTTTTTTCTCCTTCTCGTAAAGCTCCTCGAGGCTGATCGGCAACGTGCCTTCCACCATATTGATTCCGTCACGAATCTTTCGCAGGTTGGTCGGATCCTTTGGGTCGCGCTCCTGATAACGCGCCTGATAGAGGTGCATCAGAATTTGCTTGTTCGCCAGATCGGCCTCGAGCATGCCAGTGCGCGCGTAAGTCACCTTCACAGGCAATGAGTTCTGGTTCAATTCGAACACAGTGATGTTCTCGAGCTTGTTGCCTTCTTTTTTCCCAACATAAATTTTGCGACCGGGAAACTGATCGATCACCTGATCGCTGCCAAAGAGCGCCATCGGATTCCGCGTAGCAAGATCGAAAATAGTGCTGCGCAATTTCTCCTGTGCTGCCGGCGCAACCTGCACATTGAGCCAGAGACAGGTCACTGTGCAGATGAGCGCGACGCCCCAAAGTGAAACGCACACCCGGGGAACACTCACTCCATTCGCGCGAAGCGCGATCAATTCGTTGTCGGCTGATAGCCGCCCGAACACGAGCAGGATCGCCGTCAACAATCCCCAGGGGATTGTGAAGATCAGCGAGAACGGCAATACGTAGGCGATGAACGTGATCAGGTACTCCATCGGCACGTCGTGATTCACCAGCAACGGAAGAAGTTTGCGAAAAATATTTCCCACCACGAGCACAAGGCTCAGCACCGCGATGGCGAACAACACGTTCACGATCAGCTCGCGACTGACAAATCGATCGATCAACTTCATCTTCCGGCGAAAAAGTTAGCACAAATTGGTGTGAACGCCGCGCTGTGCTAGCGTCCGAGTACATGGAAACCACGCAAAATTAGTGTCCATGCTCTGTCCAAACGGCGTTATTCTGTCGCGGGTAGAGGTGGTTCGTCGCATCGCCCGTTTCTTCCGCCCTTTCGCATGGGCACGTGTGGTCGATCGCGCCTATCCAGTTTCTGCTTTGCCGATTATCTTGTTTTGCGTAACAAGCTGCGCAACCGTTTCGCATCACGAGTTTTCCGATCCAAAAACTGGATGGCAGACCAAGAGCGGGCAGATCATGTATCGTACACCAAACACCGCGCTTATCGGCGAGACGCTTGTTCGCTTTTCGAAGACCGGCGATTTCGAACTAACGGTTTCCAAAGGCCCTGGGATTCCCCTGCTTTCGCTGCGCCAGGACGCGACTTTCGCTGACGTTAAAGGAGGCCTCGCCCAGCAGGGCTGGTCCGGCCCGGTGGCACAAGCGCCCTCGCAACTGCGCGGTTGGCTCGGGTTGCGAGATCAATTCCTACACACACCGGATCGAAAGACTCTGCGATACGTATCCGGCAACGAGACTTTCGTGTTCCGGTTCTAACGGGCGTAAGTGTTGGACGCAGAGTTTTGCGCCTTCGGCGAAATGATTTGCCATCGGTCCGAGCCGGACTGGCATTTTCAGAGAAGCCGATCCACCAAACGACAAAGGTGGAACGCGTTGTCCTCAACGCGTTGCCAAATCACGTTCGGCTCAGCGATTGTAAAGCTGCTGTAGTTGCAGAACACTAGCGCGGTTCATGCGAATCAGTGATTTCATCGCCCGCGCCGTAACTCAGCGCCGCGCGCTGGTATGGAGCGGCGTGGCTGTGCTGACCGTCGCCTGCCTCACAATTCTTCTGAGATCGCTTCAAGTTGATTCCGAGATCTTCAACGTTTTGCCGGCAAAGTTTCCGTCGGTGCAAGGTCTCAAGATTTACGATCGTGATTTTGAACAAACTCGCGAGCTTACGTTTGCCCTCCGGTGCGAACCAAAAGATGTAGATAAACTGGATGAGTTCGCTCCGGTGTTTGCGGACAGATTGAGACAACAACCCTGGTGCACGCGCGTGCTCGCCGGTTCGCCAATGTCCACGCCTGATGGAATCCGCGATCTTCAATCAATCGCGGTGCCCTTGCTTCTTAACTTGGAACCAAATGCCTTCCGCAAGACCATCGCGGCCCTGCAACCGGAGAACATTCGCGATCGGCTTCACCGCTTGCGCCAACAGATCGAAGCGGGCTCACCGCGTCCGGAGTTCGAGCTTTCGTTTGATCCCCTCGGCCTGATCGCGCCCGCGCTGAAGCCCTTTGCGGAAAGCACGATCATTGAACAGGAGCAGCCGCTCACTTCGCCAGATCGGACGATGCGTGTTTTCCTTGTCGAAACCAATCAACAATCTATCAGCGCCTTTGAATGCCAGCGTTTGATGCGCGAGGTGAACAAGTTTCGTGCGATCGGCGCCGAGGGGTGGAATGGCGGCACGTTGCAGGTGCTCGTGACCGGGCGCTCGGCCTTTGCAGCGGAAATTTCGTTGAGCATGCGTTACGACGTCGTGGCGACGTTGCTTGGATCGGTTTTGCTGGTAAGCGCAATTTTCTTTGTAGGTTTTCGCCGCTGGCTTCCGCTATTAGGCATGGCAATCTGCCTTCTCCTCTCGTGCTTGGTTGCTCTAACTCTGGGCCAACTTCTCTTTGGGCGGCTCAGCATGATCAGCGTCGGGTTTTGCGCCATTCTTGTCGGGCTTGGAGTCGACTTCGCGATCCTTACCATAGGGCGCTATCATCAGGCGCGCTCCGATGGAGAACCGCATCCGCAGGCAATCGCAACATCGATAGCAAAACTCGGACGCGCAGTTTTCTTCGGCGCGCTGACCACAGCAGTCGGTTTTCTTGCTCTGGTCCTGAGCGGCTCAATGGCTTTCTCGGAGTTGGGCGTGCTAATTGCCATCGGCATTTTCGTCGCTGGACTGTTTATGTGTTCGATTTTGTTTTTGTTTGTTCGCGAGCGACAGGCGGCAATTCCTCATGATTGGCTTTTCGAGAGCGTGCGAAAGTATGTGCGCTGGACCGTGCGAAGACCAATGCCGATGCTGATCTTCTCAAGTGTTTTCTTGTTAGTCCTGACTGCGATCGGTTTTTCGCCAATTCCTCCGCTTCATTTCGAAGCCAGCGCACGCTCGCTGCAACCGAAAAAGATTCGCGCTAGTCAAGCGCTCGAGGCAATCATGCATGAAATGCCGATTCGCTGGGAGCCGGTTCTGGCGATTGTGCGGTCCGCGAATCCGCAGGAGTTGCACGATTACTGGCAGAAAATTGTCGCCCATTGGCGAGAACTCCAGGCGGCAGGGAAGATCAAGGGCTTTTCTACTCCTGCTGCGCTTTGTCTTTCCCCAGGTTGGATGGAAACAAATCGGCGACAGTTAAGCGCCATCAATTTCGCAGCGGCGGGCGAGACACTGGACCAAACTCTGGATGCTGAGGGATTCAGCCGCGAATCGTTCGCGCCGGCGTTCACCCTGCTTGACGACTTACAACGCCTTACCGATCCCAGCGTACCTCTGCCAAACTGGCGCGACCAGCTGCCCAAATCATCTAGTTGGTGGTTCCTGGTCGATCGCTATTTTGGTCACGATCCAGCGTTGACCACTGGATTCGTTACAACGAACCAACCGATCCTGGCTCACGCCCAGAGCAAAGATTTGGAACGCGAGCTGCCGGTAGCCGGTGTTCCGATGATTCTTTCAGGCTGGAGCTATGCACTCGCCGATTTGCTGCCATGGTCGCGCCATCAACTCCTGATCATCAGCGCATTGATGGCGATCTTCGATATCTCTCTGCTGGCGCTTCTGTATCGAAATTTTCGTTTGTGGATGATCCAGGTCATCACACTGCTGTTCGGGATTGGAGCAATGATCGCTTCGATGAAGCTGTTGCATATCAATTTGAACCTCCTCAATGTGCTCTCCTTCCGTCTTGTTCTGGCAATCGGCGTGGACTACGGAATATATGTCGTATTAGTGTGGCAAAAGACTCGCGAGATTGAGCATGACGTTGCCGGCGTGGTGAAACCTGTCTTGCTCGCGGGCTTGACCGCGGTGAGCGGGTTCGGATCCCTCGCAATCGCACAAAACCCGGCGCTCACCGGTCTCGGTATCGCGTGTGCCATAGGGATTTTCTGGAGCTTGATCGCTACGATCTTTTTCACTCTCCCGGCAATGGCGGCGGCTCGGCCAAAACTTAACCCGTGAATCTTGATATCATCTGCCAAGACTTTCCGACTGGTGAAACGCTGCTAAACTGAGAACAAAATGCGCCTCCGCGGGTTGCTGTGGTTTAACGCAGTATTTTTCATTATGCCCGTTGCGCTTTTGGCGAGCGCTGTCGTCGAGGGACGGGTAGAACTTTCGAAATCGCATTCGGCGCCTGTCCAGGCAAAACGCTACGAGATCGTCACCAAAGGCGGGGTGCTTTCCACGCAACCACCGCTCGCCGTAGTGTATCTCGACGGCGCTTCCCCGCGTCCAGCGTCGCCGGCAACGAAAGAGGTTGCGCAAAAGGATTTGACGTTCATTCCAGCGCTTCTCCCGATCCAGGTTGGAACCAGGGTTGAATTCCCGAATCTCGACGACACTTATCACAACATCTTTTCCTATTCGCCTGCCAAACGATTCGATCTCGGCCGTTATCGTCCGGAAGAACGTCCGATACCGACACAAGTTTTCGATAAGCTGGGTCTGGTCACACTGCGGTGCGACATTCACGACCACATGCGGGGATTGATCCTGGTTTTGAACACTCCGTATTTCGTCATGACAGACACGGACGGGCACTTTCGGTTGAGCGGGCTTCCCGCAGGTCGTTACACGTTAAAGGCTTGGATCGACAGCAGGACCACCCGTGAGAAACCGGTGGAGTTAAAGAACGGCCAGACGCTGCACATTGATTTCCCATGAGATCGGCCGTTCAAGCCAGAGACGAAAGTGTGGGAAGCTTTCGAACTCGGCTGTTTATCGCGATCATGGTTATCGTTGCAACGCTCACTGCTCTTGGATTCTACCTGGCGCAGCGCAAAGTCACTGCCGACGCAGAGCGAAATTTGCAGGCAAATTTCCAGGCCGAAATTTCCGCGCTGCACAAGCTGGAAGAACTACGCCACGCAGCTTTGGCGGAACGCTGCGACGTGCTTGCGGCCAAGCCAAGGATCCATGCGGCCATTGAAGACAATGCAATCGATCTCTTGTATCCCAGCGCAAAGGATGAGTTACGCGATCTAATGGAAGGCGACGAACCGCCGCCCGAGCAGGCGGCGCAATCGCTGCACGCTAGGTTTTATCGCTTTCTCGATAGTGCAGGCATGGTCATCAGACCGCCGAATCCCAACGACGTGGGAGAGCTGGATCAAAAAACGGAGGCGCAACTGAATTTGAGTAGCTTGCCCTACACGCAACAAATCGGTTACATCCGGGAAACTACTGAAACCGGCCGAGGTACGATCGACGAAGTGATAGCTGTGCCGATCTTCTCGAGCGACACGGGTGACGTTATCTCTGTGCTCGTCATTGGTTTCAAACCGCTTGAGCTCGAAGAGAAACACTCCGGCGTGGGAATGAGAAGCGGCGTATGGGTGAATGGGCAATTGCATTTGCCCTCGCTCCCGATATCTGCGCAAGAATCCCTCAACGAACAGATCGCGAGCGCGGTGGCAACTTCCGATCGCGAGCAAAACAACTTTCGTGTCAATCTCGACGGCGCGCCTCAGCTATTGTTTTACAAGCGGCTTAATCCTGGTTCGCTGTTTCCAGCCGCTTACGAAATTTGCGTTTATCCCCTTGCCTATTCCATGGCTGAGTTGCATCGGCTCCGCTGGCAGATTGGTGGTGCAGGCGCTTTGCTGTTGTTAGGCGGTTTCATCGCAAGCCATGTAGTAGCGCTCAGGTTCTCGGCACCGGTAAAGAAACTTGCTCTGGATTCGGAAGAGAATCGCGCGCAACGAAAACGCGCCGAGGCCGCGCTTGCTTCGACAACAGAGGAATTGGAAAGATCGACACGATATTCTGCCGATGCCTCCCATCAGTTGAAAAGCCCGGTTACGGTCCTTCGGGTTGGCTTGGAAAAATTACTCACGCGCGAAGGTTTCAAGTCGGACGTATACGAGGAGTTATCGGCCTTGCTTCATCAAACGCATCGTTTGACGGGTGTGATCGACGATTTGCTCCTTCTGTCGCGCGTGGACGCCGGACATCTTCAAATTGCATCCAACCCCGTGAACCTCAGTCAGCTCGTCGACCAGTGGCTTGATGATCTCAGCGCGCTTCCCGATTCGCCTGATGTGAAAATCGAGAAAGAACTTACCGCTGGTTTATTCGTGGCCGGAGAAAAACGGTACACTTCCCTTATTGTGCAGAATCTTCTCGAGAACGCGCGAAAGTACAACCGAGCCGGTGGGTTAATCCGAGTCAGCGCGCACGGCAATGGCAGGAATGTTGTGCTGAGTATTGGCAATACAGGCCGTACAATTCCGGCCGGCGAAAACATCTTCGAGCGTTTTCATCATCGGTCCACTCCTTCTGCGGCATCGGGTCACGGAATCGGCTTAAATCTGGCTCGCGAGCTCGCCCGACTGCACGGCGGCGACCTATGTCTGGTTCGCTCGGAAAACGATTGGACTGAATTTGAAGTGCGCTTTCCTGCTGCGGACGGTGTTAATGCAGTTGCATGAAGCTGCGCGCCCTCAGCCTGTGCATGTTCGCCTGCTCGGCGTGCGCATTCGATATCGATGATTTTTTCGACCGGCTCGACACGGCGCTAACGATCTCAGCATATCACGATAATCTGCGGGTCCGACTGAGCGGCACGCTCGATTTGGAGATTTATAACTTCAATCAGCCAGCGCCCGGACTGATCGACAGCGAGATCGACACGCTTTTTAATCCGCGCTTAACCCTCTTTCTCGATGCGCAGGTCGGCTCTCATATTTATTTCTTTTCGCAATCGCGGCTCGATCGCGGCTTCGACCCAAGCGATCACGGAGCTCAAGTTCGGCTCGACGAATATGCACTGCGCGTCACGCCCTGGGACGATGGTCGCCTGACGGTGCAGATCGGCAAGTTCGCAACGGTTGTCGGCAATTGGGTTCCGCGGCATCTATCCTGGGAGAATCCATTTATTAACGCGCCGATCGTTTACGAAAACATGACGCCTATTCGGGACAAGTCCGCGCCTTCCTCCGTGTTCGACTTCGTCTACGGGCCCTACTACTACCAAAAGTATGCATTCAATCCGGTAATCTGGGGACCGAGTTATGCGAGTGGCATTTCCGTATCCGGTCGGCTGAATCGATTTGATTACGCTGTGGAAATGAAGAATGCATCGTTATCGTCGCGTCCAGAATCCTGGAACGTTACCTACAATGGTTTCGAGGATCCGACCTTCAGTGGGCGCGTCGGTTATCGGCCTAACGAGGCGTGGAATTTTGGTTTTTCAGCAAGCGAGGGTCCATATTTTCGAGACGAGGCCGAATCTACGCTACCACCGGGGCGGGACATCGGCGATTACCGGGAATTTGTTCTTGGACAAGATGCGAGCTTTGCGTGGCGCCATCTACAGGTATGGGTCGAGTTTTATGAAGCGCGCTTCGAAGTGCCTCGAGTTGGGAACGCAGACACCTTTGCCTACTACGTCGAAGCGAAATACAAGTTTACGCCGCAACTCTTC
>Ga0114129_10003378_pt1 | contig 22419 bp, 17 predicted proteins | sample RhiMetdeltSRZDD1_FD_80071 | JGI IMG/M metagenome (GOLD analysis project Ga0114129, IMG submission 80071) | Populus rhizosphere microbial communities from Tennessee, USA - Rhizosphere MetaG P. deltoides SRZDD1 (version 2) (version 2) | ecosystem: Host-associated > Plants > Roots > Rhizosphere >... | reverse complement strand
TGATCATCGCGGTGTCGATCCCGCTGTCGATCCTGACGTCCGTCATCGCGCTCAGCGCGCTCGGCCACACCATCAACATCATGACGCTCGGCGGGCTCGCGCTCGCGGTCGGGATCCTGGTCGACGACGCGACGGTGGAGGTCGAGAACGTCAACCGCAACCTCGACATGGGCAAGCCCGTCATCCAGGCGATCCTGGACGGCGCCCAGCAGATCGCGGTGCCAGCCTTCGTCTCGACGCTCTGCATCTGCATCGTCTTCCTGCCGATGTTCTTCCTCGGCGGCGTCGCCCGCTACCTGTTCGTGCCGCTGGCGGAGGCGGTCACCTTCGCGATGCTCGCGTCGTACTTCTTCTCGCGGACGGTGGTGCCGACGATGGCGCGATATCTGCTGTCACCTCCGGTGGAGGGCGCGCCGCCGTCTCGCAATCCACTGGCCCGAATGCAGCAGGCGTTCGAACGGGGATTCGAGCGCATGCGCGACGCCTACCGGGATCTGCTCACGCGAATCATCGCGTGGCGCCGCGTCTTCATTCCCGCATTCCTTGTCGTCTGTCTCGCGCTCGCGGCCCTGCTCGTGCCACGACTCGGCGAGAATTTCTTCCCGGACACCGACGCCGGCCAGCTCACGCTGCACATGCGTGCGCAGACCGGCACCCGGATCGAGGAGACCGCGCGGCTGACCGATCTCGTGGAAGCGGCGATCCGGCGGGTCATCCCCGCCGATGAGCTCGATGTAGTGTTCGACAACATCGGGCTGCCCTACAGCAGCATCAACTGGATGCACAGCTTCTCCGGTGTGATCGGAGCCGCCGACTCCGACATCAGTGTCTCGCTCAAGCCGAAGCATCGCCCGACCGCGGAGTACGTCCGGACGCTGCGGCGAGTGCTCCCCGAGGAATTTCCCGGCGTGGACTTCTACTTCCTGCCCGCGGACATCATCACCCAGATCATCAACTTCGGCCTGCCGGCCCCGATCGACATCCAGCTCGAGGGCGCCGATGTTCAGGGCAACCGCGAGGTCGCGGACAAGATGCTGCGCGAGCTGCGTCAGGTCGCCGGGCTGGTCGACCTGCACGTCCAGCAGCGTTTCGACTACCCGAAGTTCGACCTCGCCATCGACCGCACGAAGGCGGGGCAGGGCGGCTTCACCGCGCGCGATGTGGCCAACAGTGTCCTCGTCGCGCTCAGCGGCAGCTTTCAGACGACGCCGTCGTTCTTTCTCAACTGGCAGAACGGCGTCAACTACCAGATCACGACGCAGACGCCACAGTACCGGGTCGAGACGTTGCACGACATCAACAACGTCCCCCTCACTCGCGCTGGCGCATCGAGCGCAGGGACGACCGTCATTCCCGGCACGACCATCGGTACCGCGGCGAACGCCGGCGCGGGCGCGCCAACCGGCGCGGGCACGACGACCGGCCCTCTCGCCAGCAACGGCGCCGGCACGGGACGGCCCGGCCTCGTCGGCGATGTCGCCTCACTCGTGCGCGGCACCGAAATGGCGGTGGTGTCGCACTACAACATCCGGCGGACCGTCGACATCTACGGCGCCGTACAGGACCGCGACCTCGGTGCGGTCGCTGGCGACGTCCAGCGCATCGTCGAAGCGAACCGGCCGCTGCTGCCGCGAGGCAGCTTCCTCACGGTGCGTGGACAGGTCACGACCATGCGGGCAGCGTATCTGGCGCTGATCGTAGGACTCGGGTTCTCGATCGTTCTCGCCTACCTGCTGATCGTCGTGAACTTCCAGTCCTGGCTCGATCCCTTCATCATCATCACCGCGCTGCCGGCAGCGCTGGCCGGCATCGTGATGTTCCTCTTCTTCACCGGGACCACGCTGAGCGTCCCGGCGTTGATGGGCGCCATCATGACCATCGGCGTGGCAACGTCCAACAGCATCCTGCTCGTCACGTTCGCCCGCGAGCGACTCGGCGACCACGGCGACGCCGCCTCGGCCGCGGTCGAGGCCGGCTTCACGCGGTTCCGGCCCGTGCTCATGACCGCGCTCGCGATGATCATCGGCATGGTGCCGATGGCCTTCGGCCTCGGTGAAGGCGGCGAGCAGAACGCGCCGCTGGGGCGCGCCGTGATCGGGGGCCTGCTGTGCGCGACGGTCGCCACGCTGTTCTTCGTACCGTCGGTGTTCGCGGTGCTCCACGGGCGGCGCGCGCGGCCGTCGCCCGAGGCGAATGCATGAGTCGACTCCGCGTGCTCCTCGTGATCGTCCTCGCTGTCGGCATCCTCGGATTCGGTCTGTATTCCGGCGTACGGAGCCGGCGCGTCGCGAACACGGAGCTCAAGCGCTCCACCGCCGACGCAGCGGTCGAGGTCGTGAAGGTCGTGTCACCGACCCTGACGGAGCCGACACAGGAGATTCTGCTGCCGGGCACGACGCAGGCGTTCACGGACGCGTCGCTCTTCGCTCGCACGAACGGCTACGTGAAGGCCTGGCACTTCGACATCGGCGCGCGAGTCAAGAAGGGCGAGCTCCTCGCGGAGATCGAGACGCCGGAGGTCGATCAGCAGCTTCAGCAAGGGCGCGCCGACCTCGAGACCGCGCAGGCGAACCTGAAGCAGGCCGAGATCACCGCGGAACGCTGGAAAGGCCTCCTCGAGAGTGGCTCCGTCTCGCAACAGGAAACCGACGTGGCGGTCAATGCGCTGAGCGCGATGAAGGCCACCGTGAACTCGAACGCCGCGAACGTGCGCCGGCTGGAGCAGCTGCAGGGCTTCGAGAAGATCTACGCGCCGTTCGACGGCGTCATCACCGCGCGCAACCTCGACGTCGGCGTCCTGATCAACGCAGGATCGACGACGACGCCGAGCCAGGAGCTGTTCCACATGGCGGCCATCGACAAGCTTCGCGTCTTTGTGGCTGTGCCAGAGGTGTATGCGCCCGCGGCACGCCCAGGCGCTCAAGCCACGATGACCCTCGACGCCTTTCCGGGGCGAACGTTCCGCGGCACGCTCGTGAGGACGGCCAACGCGATCGACCTGACCGCGCGCACACTGCTCGTCGAGGTCGACGTCGACAATCCGCGCGGTGAGCTGCTACCCGGCGCGTACGTCTTCGTCCATCTGCAGCTGCCGAAGGAAGTGCGGTCCGTCACGGTTCCCGTGAACACACTGATCTTCCGAGCGCAAGGTCTGCAGGTCGCCGTCGTCCGCGAAGGCCAGGCGAAGCTCGTGCCGGTCACCATCAGCCGCGACCACGGCACATTCGTCGAGATCGCCTCCGGACTTCAGCCGAGCGATCAAGTCATCGTTGCGCCACCGGACTCGCTGACGACCGGCACACCGGTGCGGATCACCGGCACGCCGAACCCGACGCGCCACTTCCCATGAGAGGCCGCATTGCCGTCGTCGCCGCCATTGTCGCCGGCGTGTTCGCCGGCTGCATGGTGGGTCCGGAATACAAGAAGCCGTCGGCACCCACGACGCCCGCCTACAAGGAGCTGGATGGCTGGAAGCTCGCGAGCCCCAGCGACGCGCTGCCGAAGGGGCCGTGGTGGACCGTCTTCGGAGATCCAGAGCTCAACGGGCTGGCCGAGCAAGTCAGCGCCGCCAACCAGAACTTGAAGATCGCCGAGGCCCGGCTGCGGGAAGCACGGGCGCAGGTGCGGTTCAACCGGTCGTTTCTCTTCCCGACGATCTCGGCCACCGCCGGCGCAAGTTCCGTGCGCGAGTCCGCCAACGCTCCGTTCCTGACACCAACTGCGCGCACGACTCAGGGAGTCGGGCATGGAAGCACGGGCGACATCCTGCTGGGACTGGACATGTCATATGAGGTCGACCTGTGGGGCCGGGTCCGCCGGACGGTGCGGTCCGCGAAGGACGAGGCGCAGGCGACGGCCGCCGACCTAGAGACCGCGCGCCTCAGTCTCCAGTCGGAGCTCGTGGTCGATTACTTCGAGCTGCGAGCCGCCGACGCGCAGAAGCAGCTGCTGGACGAGACCGTGAAATACTATGAGCAGGCGCTGCAGCTCACGCTCAATCGCTTCACCGGCGGCGCCGCGCCGAAGTCCGACGTCGCGCAGGCCCAGACACAGCTCGAGACCACGCGGGCCCAGGCTACCGACGTCGGTGTTGCCCGCGCGCAGTTCGAGCATGCCATCGCCACGCTGCTGGGCAAGCCGCCCGCGGAGTTCGGCCTGCCGCCGCGTCCGCTCGACCACCGACTGCCCGATATTCCAGTGGGCGTGCCGTCTCAGCTGCTGGAGCGGCGCCCGGATATCGCGGCGGCCGAGCGTCGAGTAGCTGAGGCGAACGAGCAGATCGGCATCGCCAAGGCCGCGTACTTTCCGACGGTCATGCTCAATGCGTCCGTCGGCTTCGAGGGCAGCACGTTCGGCAACGCCTTGAACGCGTCGAGCCTCCTGTGGTCGGTGGGGGCCTCGATCACGCAGACGATCTTCGACGCCGGGCGTCGTCGGGCGACATCCGACGCCGCGCGCGCCGCCTACGATGCGACCGTGGCCAGCTATCGCGAGACGACGCTGACGGCGTTTCAGCAGGTCGAAGACAACCTCGCCGCGCTCCGCATCCTCGAGCAGGAGGCTCAACAGCAGCGGCGCGCGGTGGAGGCGGCCCAGGAGTCGTTGCAGCTCTTCACCAACCGCTATCGCGGTGGCGTCGACAACTACCTACAGGTCATCACCGCGCAGACGACGTTGCTGACGAACCAGCGAACCGAGATCGACATTCTCCGTCGGCGCATGGACGCCTCCGTCTTGCTCGTCAAAGCCCTCGGCGGCGGTTGGGATGTGGCGCAGCTGCCGAAGGAGGAGGTGTCGAAGGCGGCACCTTAAGGCGCCACGCCTCGACGCGGTCGATCGTGACCATCGCGAGGATTGGAATTCATCGACGCTGATCGTCACTTCTTACCCTGGCCCACGAGCGCGCTCAGCCGCATATTCGTCTCTTTTTCCCGTTGAAGATCGGCGGCGATCGTTTGCGCACGCGCTTGCTCTCCCTTGAGCTCGCCCGCGATCCGATCGTTCTCTGCACGCAGATCATTGGCTTGGCGCTCCAGGCGGGCACTTTTGTCCAGCGCGTCTTTCAATTCGCCCTGTCTTGAACCAGACCAAAGGCCGGAGCCGAGGTATCCGAGGAGGGCACCGACGACGAGAGCAACCACGGCGACGCCGACTATGGCTCTGTTCATGGCCTTACCTCCTGACTTAGGAAGTTCTCACGAGACGCAACCGTCGGCCCCCACTTCTAGCCTGGGTGACGCTTAGCCGCCGTCTCGGGGCTCGGCCGGCTGAGGCTCACGCTCTGCGCCTCGCCGCCGACGTCGCATCCGCCGGCGACGCCGAGGGCGCCGAAGGCTGTTACCGGCCACCTCGGCCTGACCACGCTCTATCGGCGCACGGGCAATCGTGAGCGAGTCGAGGAGCACGTGACGGCTGCGACGACGCTGTACCGGGAGATGAAGATGTCGTCGTGGTTCGAGCGGGTCCGCGAGGCATCCAGCTTGCAATAGAACGGTCGGTGTGAACGTCTCACGCCGGGCGCTCCTCCGAGGAGCGAGCCTTCTCGCGCTCGCGTGGCCGCTTCGAGTGTCAGGCGAGCCCGCCCCGCTCAGCGTCCGCAATTACGGGGCACGAGGCGACGGACGCGCCAACGACACGTCCGCCATTCAAGCCGCCATCGACACCGCCACCCCCGGCGGTGTGGTGTTCTTCCCGCCGGGCGAATACCTCTCCGGCACGCTGCGACTTCGAAGTCATCTTGTCGTGCACCTGGAGGCCGGTGCCACGCTCGTCGCCAGTCCGGACGACGCGCATTTCGATGCATATGAGAAGCTCCCATACAAGTCGTTTGCCGACCGGGAGACCAGCGATTTCACCTTCGCCCTGCTGCAGGGGCGCCGTCTGCAACAGCTCAGCATCATCGGGCCCGGCCGAATCGACGGGAATCGGCGGTCGCGCGGCGGCCCGAAGCCAATTGCCCTCAAGGAGTGTCGGCACGTCACGATCCGCGACGTGACGCTCGAGAATTCTCCGAACTACAACATCAGCCTCCTCGGATGCGACCACGTCGACATCCGGGGTGTGACCATCCGGAACGGTTACTCGGACGGGATCGATCCAGATTGCTGCCGTCACGTGTACATCACTGGATGCCGCGTCCAATCTCGCGACGACGCCATCGTGCTGAAGGCGAGCCTCGCACTCGGCGTCCGACGGCCGACAGAATACGTCGTCGTCACCGATTGCGACCTCGTCGACATCCGCAACGGGCTCAAGATCGGCACCGAGACCAGCGGTGACTTCAAGAACATCGTGTTCCGCAACTGCAGGCTCTCGGGGCGCGCGGAGCTTTCCGACCGGCCCCCGTTCGACGTGAGGCAATTTCCGAGTGCGGGAGTGTCGATCGAGAACGTGGACGGAGGCCGCATCGAGCAGGTCGTCGTGTCGAACATCACCATGCGAAACGTCCGGGCACCAATCTTCGTGCGCCTCGGCGAGCGGGGCTGGGGTCAAACCGTGCCGCACGCCGGAACGCTGACCAGCATCACGCTCTCGAATCTGGTGGCCACCGCCGCCGCGTGGACATCGTCGATCATCGGGATCCCCAGCGCCGACATCTCGGACATTACGCTGAGCGACATCCGGGTCTCGGGGAAGGGCGGAGGCGACGCCGAGTTGGTGTCTCGCGCGGTTCCGCAGCGAAGGCGCGAATACCCCGACGCCGCTCGATTTCGGCACCTTCCCGCTCATGGCCTGTACTGCCGCAACGTGAATCGACTGCGTGTCGTGCGCACAGCCCTGACTGTCACTGCTCCTGATGCCCGTCCTGCCCTGGTGCTCGACGACGTGCGCGATGTGGCCATCAAGCGCCTCACTGCACCCGCGCCCGCGGGCACCGCTCCCGTCGTGTGGCTGCGATCCACTCGCGATTGTGTCCTCGACGCCGTCCAGTCGCCGGAGGCCAACACGCTGGCCCGGTTGAGCGGCGCGAAGACGGCGCTAGTGCACGTGGCGGCTGATGCGGGTCCAACGCAGCGGGTGGTGGTCGATCCCGACGTGGATGCGACGCAGCTCCGTGTCAGTGGAAACCTGACCGTGCAGGTGTCGACGCGGCCGGATGCTTGATGGCGCGCGCCTTCAGGCCGACGACGCCGGCGCCTCCGCCTCGCTCCACCCCCCGCCGAGCGCCTTGTAGAGACTGACTGCGGCCTGCAGCCGGCTCAGCTGGACCTGCGCGAGCTGGTCCTGCGCCGCGAAGAGCGTGCGCTGCGCATCCAGGACGGTGAGCAGGTCGTCGGCGCCCGCCTTGTAGCGGATCTGCGCGAGCCGCAGCGACTCCTGCGCGCGCGTCTGCACGTCGGCCTGGAGCTGCTCCTGCTGTCCCAGCCGCGTGGTGCCGGCCAGCGCTTCCTCGACATCCGCGAACGCGGAGAGAATCGCCTTGCGATAGGCCTCCACCAGCTCGCGCTCGCGCGACTCGGCGACGGCCTTTTGCCCGCGCAGTCGGCCGCCGTCGAAGATCGGCTGCAGCAGCGACGCGGCGATCCCGATCGCCAGCGTCGTCCCACTGGACGCGATCGAGGTCAAGGCCGCCGTCGCCAGTCCCGCCGTGCCGGTGAGCGTGATGGTCGGCAGCATCGCGGCGCGAGCCGCGGCGACGTCGGCGTTGGCGGCGCCAAGCTGGGCCTCGGCACTGGCCAGATCGGGACGTCGCACGAGCAGCGTGGACGGAAGCCCCGGATCGATCGTCGGGACATGCAGGTCGGTGGTCCCGGTGGCCTTTACGTCGAATCCTTCCGGCGGTCGGCCGACCAGGATGGCGAGTGCGGCCAGCGTCTGGCGCTCCTGCTGCTGCAACGGCAACAGCGCCGCCTGCTGCGAGAGTACCGTCGCCTCCTGGCGCGAGACGTCCAGCGCGGAGGCAGCGCCGTTGCGCGCCCGCGCGTTGACCACATCGAGGACGTTCTGCGCGGTCGCGAGGTTGTCGCGGGCGATCGCCAGTCGGGTGCGGAGAGCGAGGATGTCGAAGTAGCTGGTGGCCACGCCGGACACGAGCGTCACCTGCGCGGTGTCGCGATCGAAGCGCGCCGCCGCGGCGGACGACTCAGCCGAGCGCACGCCCGCGCGATTCTTGCCCCAGAGGTCGAGCTCGTAGCTCGCTGTCAATCCGACGCTGCCGGCACTGTCGACGATCGCACTGCCGCCCTTGGCACCGCCGACAGTGCTCGTGCGATGGCCCGACGCGCCGGCGTCGGCGCTCAGCACCGGGAAGAGCGAGGCGCCGACGACGCGCACCTGGGCCTCCGCCTGTTGCACACGCGCGGTCGCGATGGCGAGATCGGGGCTGCCGGCCAGCGCCTCCGCGACCAGCGATTCCAGCTCTGACGAGCCGAACGTCGTCCACCACGTCGGCGACACCGCCGCGGCGTCCGCCGGCGTCGCCTCGTTCCACGTGCCGGCGACCGGCACGTCCGGCGTGAGCTGCGGGCTCACGATCGCGCAGCCCGACAGTGAGCCCACGAGGAGCACCGCGATGGACCGCTGCACCCATTTGTTCATGCCGTCACTCCGAGGCCAGCGCTACGACCGGGTCGAGCGCCGCCGCCTTGCGAGCAGGGAGATAGCCGAAGACCAATCCCGTCAGGAACGCGCAGGCGAATGCCAGCACCACCGGGCCCGCGGACACTTTCACCGCCGTCCCCAGGACGCCGATCACGAGCGCGCTCAAAAGTCCGCCGCCTACCCCGATCAGGCCGCCGAGGCCGGACACCGCAACCGCCTCCGTGAGGAACTGCTGCATGATGTCGCGCATCCGCGCGCCCGTCGCCATCCGCACACCGATCTCGCGCGTCCGCTCGGTGACGTTGACCAGCATGATGTTCATCACGCCGATGCCACCGACTAGCAGCGAAATGGCGGCGATCGAGCCGAGCAGCAGCGTGAGCGTGTTCTGCGTCTCCGTCGCGGTGTCGAGCAGCGAGGCCATGTTGCGGATCTGGAAGTCGGCCTTGCCGTGACGGGCCGTCAGCAGCTGCGTCACCGCCGCCTCGGTCTGGTCGATCCGCGAGACATCGTCGGCCGCGACGGTGATGCTCCGCAGGTATCGCTGCCCGAATAGTCGAAGGCTCCCGGTGGTGTACGGCACGAACACCGCGTCGTCCTGGTCCTGTCCCGTGGGCGAAGCCCCGCGCTCGGCCATGACGCCGATCACCTGGAACAAGACGTTGTTGAGCACGACGTGATGCCCGATCGGGTCGGTTCCCTCGGGAAAGACGTTGCGGACCACTGTCTGTCCGAGGACCACCACCGGCGCGTAGCTGCGCGCGTCGGCGGCGGAAAAGAACGTGCCGCGCGCCGCCGGCCAGTTGCGGGCCAGCGGATAGTCGGCACCGGTGGCCGTCGCCTGCGTCTGGTAGTCGAGATTGCCGTAGCGCGCGGTGATCGTGCCGCCCAGCTCGGGCACGGCGGCCAGCACGTTGGGGAGCGCCGCGATCGCGTCGGCGTCCTCGGGTGTCATCGTCGCCGTGCTCCCGCCCGCGGCGCCGCGGTTGGAGGTGGCCGGTCTCACGAGCAGCAGATTGGTACCCATCCCACTAATGCGATCGAGCACGGCCTGGCGCGCGCCGTTGCCGACGGCCAGCATCGCGATGACCGAGGCCACCCCGATGACGATGCCCAACAGCGTGAGCGCGGTGCGAAACAGGTTCGAACGCAGCGCCCTCCCGGCCGCCTTCGTGGCTTCGAGCCACCCGATGAGCGGCCGGCGGCGCCGCGACGCCTGGCGGTGCCACGCCTCCGCGCGGATCGTCGGTCCCGGATCGCGCACGACGAGCCCGTCGCGAATCTCGATCACGCGATGCGCATGCGCCGCCACCTCCGCCGAGTGCGTGATCACGATGACGGTGTGGCCGCGGCGCGCGAGATCCTCCAGAAGCGCGAGCACTTCGGCGCCGCTCTTGCTGTCCAGCGCGCCGGTGGGCTCGTCGGCCAGAATGATCTGGCCACCGTTCATCAACGCACGCGCGATGGACACGCGCTGCTGCTGGCCGCCCGAGAGCTGCGTCGGTCTGTGCTCGAGGCGGTCGCTGAGCCCGAGCGTCGTCAGCAGCGAACGAGCGCGGTCGTGGCGCGCGGACGGCGGTATGCCGGCATAGATCGCCGGCACCTCGACGTTCTCGGTCGCCGTCGCCGCCGCGATGAGGTTGTAGCTCTGAAAGACGAAGCCGAAGGCTTCGCGCCGAAGCCGCGCGAGCTCGTCGCGGCCGAGACCCGAGACGTCCTCGCCGAGGAACCGGTACGACCCGGACGTCGGCCGGTCGAGGCAGCCGAGGATGTTCATCAGCGTCGACTTGCCCGAGCCGGAGGCGCCGACGATCGCCACAAACTCTCCGGGATAAATCGCGAGGTCGATACCGTGCAGCACCTCGACCGCCAGCTCGCCGGTGCGGTACGTCTTCGTGACTGATGTCAGCTCGATGAGCGGTACGGTCGTGTTCATACACGCGGCCCCATCATCGGGCGATTGCCTGTGGCCGGCTTCGCCGCCGTCGCCGGAGCGGCCGTGCGCTGCCCGATCACGATCTGCTCGCCCGGCTCGAGCCCCGAGACGATCTGTGCGGAGACCCGGCTCACGACGCCCACACGGACGTCGCGAGGCACGATGCTGCCGTTGGACGCCACCACCCGAACCACCGCCGGGCCGTTGGCCAGGCTCGTGCGCGGATCGACGGCGGGAGCAGCATCATTGGCGCGCGTGCCTCGGCGCGGCGCGGCTTGCGCGCTGGCCGGGCGCAGCGCGCTCACGGGAACCAAGACCGCGTTCTTTGCCTCGGCGGCCACGAAAAACACCTGCGCGGTCATCTGCGTCATCAGCGCGCCGTCGCGGTTGTCGACATCGAAGAGCGCGTCGTAGAGCACGACGTTGTTCACCGTCTCCGGCGTCGGGTTGATCTGCCGGAGCGTGCCGTACCAGCGCTTGTTCGTATCGCCGAGCGTGGTGAAGTATACGGGCATGCCCGCGCGCAGCTTTGCGACGTCGGCTTCGGACACCTGCGACTGCACCGTCATCGTCGACAGGTCGGCGACGCGCACGATCAGCGGCGCCTGCTGGTTCGCGTTCAGGGTCTGGCCCTGCTTGGCGCTCTGCGCGACCACCGTGCCGGACATCGGCGCATAGATCTTCGTGTAGTTGAGACTCGCCTGATCGCCGCGCAGCGTCGACTGCGTCTGCTCGATCTGCGCCTTGAGGACATCGATCTGCGCCCGGGCCGAGCCCAGCGCGGCCTCGGATGTCTGCAGCGCGTCTTGCGTCGTGGCGTTGTCCTTCATGAGGTTCACCTGGCGCTCGTGTTGCTCCTCGGCAAGCGTCAGCTGCGCCTGCTTGTCGACGAGCTGCGCCTGCTGTGTACGCAGCTGCGCCTGATCGGCCTCGACGCGGGACTGGTACACCGTGGGATCGATCTCGGCGATGAGCTGCCCGGCCTTCACCCGGGAGCCGATCTCGACATGGAGCTTCTTGAGCTGGCCGGAGACCTGGGTGCCGACGTCGACGTAGTCGCGAGGCTGCAGGATGCCCGTGGCCGTCACGGTGTCCTCCAGATCACCCCGCAGCACTGTCGCGACGGTCAACTGGTCGGTCGCTCCCGCGCGGGCCGCCCATGCGTGCACCGCGTAAGCCGCGGCTCCGACCAGCGCCAGGGCGGCCACCAGCACCGCCACGCGCGCGCCCCGCCGTCGCGGTAAGATCCGCGCGGCGCGGCCGAGCAGCGCCTCCCGCACCGGTTCTGCCGTCGTCGCATTCGTCATCTCCATCTCCCCGGCTGCCGTGCTCATCGTGCTGTTAGTGTGACGGCAGAAACGTGCACGAAATGTGGACAGATCGAGGAAGTGTGGCGTCCACACTTCCTCCACAATCGCGGGCTACCATCCGAACCGTGGGCCTAGGCCGCTTCGACCGCCTGTACCTGAAGCTCTTCCTCGCGATCGCCGGGGCGATCGCGGGACTGACGCTCGTCAGCTACCTGGTCTTCACGTGGACGTTCGAGCGCGGGTTCGTGCAGTACGTCAACCGCGCGGACGATGCGCGCCTGGAGTTGATGACCGACCGACTGGCCGACGTGTACGAGCGCGAGGGCGGCTGGGCCGCGCTCGCCCGGGACACCGACCGCTGGGCGGCGATGTCCCGCGACGCGCTCGGATTACCGTCGTCGGCCGAGCCAGGCCAGCGGCGCGAGCTTCCGTTGACGCTCGATCCGCGCCTGCTGCTCCTCGACTCGGATAAGAGGATGCTGATCGGACGCCCGGAGGCGGCGGCCGAAGCGGTGCTGAAGCCGATCGAGTCGGGCAGCCGCGTGGTTGGATACCTCGGATACGTCCCGCGTGTCGGACGGCTGCAGTCGCTGGAGCGCGTGTACCTCCGACGTCAGCACCAGGCGTTCGGCGCGGTGGCGGTCGGGATGATCGTGTCCGCATTCATCCTGGCCGCCGGCCTCGCCTACTGGCTCAGCCGCCGTGTGGGCGCACTGGTGCACACGACGAACGCGCTCATCCGCGGCGACTACGCCGTTCGGCTCGCCCCGCGCGGTCACGATGAGCTCGCGCAGCTGGCGCGCGACTTCAACACGCTCGCCGCCACGCTGGCCGCCGCTCAGCAAGCGCGGCGCGCCTGGATCGCCGACATCGCCCACGAGCTACGCACGCCGCTGGCCGTGCTCCGCGCCGAGATCGAGTCGCTGCAAGACGGTGTGCGGCCGCTCAACCAGGACAATGTCGCGTCACTGGCGCACGAGACGGAGCGCCTGACGCGACTGGTCGAGGACCTGCACACGCTGTCGCTGTCGGACCGCGGTGCGCTCTCGTATCATCGTGAGCCTGTGGACATCGCGGACGCGGTGCGCGACGCCGTCACCGCGCAGCGTCGCGAGGCGGAGACGCGCGGCCTCGAGGTTCGGCTCGACCTCGAGGACGGTACGATGGTGTTCGGCGACGAGACCCGGCTCGAGCAGGTGTTCGCGAACCTGATGCAGAACAGTCTTCGCTACACCGACGCGCCCGGGCGCATCGCCATCGCCGTGAAGCCTGACGGAAATCGCGCGATCGTCGATTGGCACGACAGCGCACCGGGCGTCGGGGGCGACGAGCTTCCGCGACTGACCGAACGGCTCTACCGCGTGGAGTCCTCGCGCAGCCGCGCCAGTGGCGGATCCGGGCTCGGTCTGGCGATCGCGCGGGCCATCGTCGAGGGGCACGGCGGGACGCTCAGCGTTGCCGCGAGCCCGCTCGGCGGACTGGCCGTCACCCTGATGTTCCCGCGATGGACGACGGACGGTCATGCCTGATCGCATCCTCATCGTCGAGGACGAGAGCAAGCTGGCGGCGCTGCTGCGCGAATACCTCGTCCAGGAAGGCTTCGAGGTGAGCGTGCTCCACCGCGGCGACGAGGTCGAGCCGTGGATGGCGGAGCATGGGGTCGATCTCGTGCTGCTCGACCTGATGTTGCCCGGCAAGAACGGGCTCGACGTGTGCCGGGCGCTCCGCGCCCGCGGCGACGTCGCGATCGTCATGGTCACGGCCCGTGTCGACGAGATCGATCGGCTGCTCGGGCTGGAGCTCGGCGCCGACGATTACATTTGCAAGCCCTTCAGCCCGCGCGAGGTCGTCGCGAGGGTCAAGGCGATCCTGCGCCGCGTGAAACGAAGTGGCGGGGCGGCCGAGCCCGGCGTGAGGCTGGATGCCGACGGTCATCGCGCGACGATCGGTGGGCGAGATCTGAACCTCACCGCGGTGGAGTTCCAGCTCTTCAAGGTGCTGGTCGATCATCCGGGTCGGATCTACACGCGCGATCAACTCATGGACGCGATGTATCGCGACGAGCGCGTCGTCGCCGATCGCACCGTCGACAGTCACATCAAGAAGATTCGTCGCAAGATTGCTGCGGTCCTGCCCGATCGCGAGATCGTGCACTCGGTGTACGGTTTGGGTTACAAGTACGAATGGTAGGGTGCGGCCCCCATCCGGGCTATCATCCCGCGATGCGCATCCCATCCATCACATTCGCGGGTCTCCCAATCGCCGAACGGCCGGGGCCCAGCCAGATCGCGGTGCTCGGCATCGAGCACGCAACGCCGTATGAAACCGGAAAGCCGAGTCATTCCGCCGGCGCGCCCGCAGCACTCCGCGCCGCGCTCACGACATACAACCGGCTGGCCGATCACTACGACTTCGACATCGGCGGCCTGCGGCCCGACAGCGCCGTCGATTGTGGGGACTTGCCCGGCAATCCGGGCGACCCGCGGGGCAACCGCGAAGCAATCACGGCAGCCGTGCGTGCGCTGCTCGACGTCGACGCGATCCCGGTCGTGCTCGGCGGCGACGACTCCGTTCCGATCCCGATGTTCCGCGCGTTCGAAGCGCGCGGACCGCTGACCGTCGTTCAGATCGATGCTCATCTCGACTGGCGCGACGAGGTCCGCGGCGAGAAATACGGTTACAGCAGCACGATGCGCCGCGCCTCCGAGATGCCGTGGATCCGGCACATGGTCCAGGTGGGCTTGCGTGGGATCGGCAGCGCCCGCGCCGCGGAGGTCGCGGACGCTCGCTCGTGGGGGTCGCGCCTCGTCCCGGCGGCCGACGTGCACCGATCCGGCATCGGACGCGTTCTGGACCTGGTGGATGCCGACGCCAACTGCCTGGTGACGCTGGACTGCGACGGGATGGACCCGTCGATCCTGCCCGCCGTGCTCGCGCCTGCGCCGGGCGGGCTGCTCTACTGGCACGTGCTCGAGCTGCTCCGTGGTCTCGCTGCGAAATGTCGCATCGTGGGATTCGATCTCGTCGAGTTCATGCCGTCACGGGATACCACGGGACTCTCGGCGCTCACGGCGGCTCGGCTCGTGTGCAATGCGATCGCGGCGATCGCGACGTCGCGGAAGCGAGGGTGACTACGAACTAATCCTTTCTGCCTTTCGGCCACAGTCCTGCCACCTGGCGTCCGATCGCCAATTCCCCGATGTGGTAGGAGTTGTGATCCGCGATGACCAGACAACACCGAAAGAAGGTGTGCTTGCCGGCGCTGTTGGGCACTGTCGCAAAGAGATCGCGGGCCGGATCGCGGACGAGCTCGATGATGGCTTCTCGATCCTTGTGGAATTGCGCGAGAGACTGTCGCCACTGAGCGAACGTCGCTCGAGTGCCCTTTCCGGGCCAGTAGCCTTGTGGAAAGGGAGGCTCCTCATACGACGTGCTTACCATGTAGTCGAGCATGTCCTTTTGCGCCAGGCGTATGTGCTCGACGAGATGCCAAAAGCTGTAGGGAACCCTGGGAAGACGCGAATTGATAGCCGACGTGGGGAACGCTTTGATCGCCTCAGCAAAGGCCATGTGGGCTTGCCCACTCTCGAGGGTCGACACCAGTTGGCCCCGGATCTCCTTGTCGGCCTCGGCCTGATTCACAGCCATTTTCCGTATCCTCCGCTGACGACGCCTTCGGATTGTCCTGGCGGCGCCCGCTGGCATCGAGGTGTCACATCGCGTGCTGGCCCAAGTGTTCGTCAACCCGAATGACGCAGCGGGCATGCTTCTCTCGGAGATCCCCGAACACCTCGGGATGCAGACATGCCGCCAGGATTTCGAGAGACTCGACGATACGCGGTCCCGGCCGATTGAAGTAAGCATTGCCATCGACGACATAGACGCGCCCGGCGAGGACGGCGGGCCAAGCGTCCCAGGGCAGCGCCGTGCGCAGCAACGAAACCTCCTCGAGGGTCCGATCCAGCGGAAAGCCACACGGATTGATCAGCACAACGTCGGGATTCAGTGCGCGTAATGAATCCGTCGTAAGCGTTGGCGCATGATCGCCGGACGCCGTCCCCAACGGGATTCCGCCCGCTCGCTCGATGAGCTCAGGCATCCACATCCCACCGATCATGACGGGGTCGAGCCACTCGATCGACACGACGCGGGGCCGGTCGCCGCGAGCCGAGCTGCGCCGTGTGATCTCCGCGACACGACGCTGGAGCTCAGCGACGACGTCAGCGCCGCTGGAGGTCCGCCCCAGCGCATCAGCGACCCGAAGGATATCGTCCCAGATATCGTCCAGACGTGTTGGATGGAGGTTGACGATACGAATCGGCTGATGAATCAGCTTGGCCGTCGCGGCGCAGACGTCGCTGAACGACACCGCGCAGACGTCGCAGAGATCCTGGGTGACGATGACGTCGGGACGAGCCGCCTCCAACCGAGCAAGCTCGATCTCGTAGACCGCCAACGCGTGCTGCAGGATCGACCGTACATCTCGATCGATCGCGCGGCTTCCGCGTACCGCCTGCAAGCGCGCGCGCGTCAGCGCCGGAAGACCACGCACACTTTCCGGAAAATCGCACTCGTGCGAGATTCCGACGAGGTCGGACGCGGCGCCAACGGCGCAGATGATCTCCGTGGCAGACGGAAGCAACGACACGATGCGATGACTCATCGCGCGAACCGGTTCGAGGTGATTCCTAGTTTCGTCATCGCTGAGTTCTAATGGTACGTCTTGGGCGGTTCCTGCACGACCGGCGCTGCGGCGGCGAGGATCTCCTGGCGATTGCGGGTCAACGGCGGATAAATCCGCTGGCAGTTGATCAGCTGCGTCGTTTTCTTCGCCGCTGCGCCCTTCGTGACGACATGACGATCCCACCCCTCGGTGTAGACGGCTCCCCAGGAACCCAGGTCCAGCACAGTCACATACCACGCGATGTGCAACGGGAGCATCGGCAAGCCGAACAGATCGGCGACCACGTTATGTCCGGCGAACCGCCCCATCGGCCTGCCGTGCTGACAGGACATGATCGACACATGACGCTCATCCATCATGACCCAGGCGGCGTCGCCCGCCGCGAACACGTTTGCCATGCCCCTCACGCGCATGAACTCATCTACTGGTACTCGACCGAAGCGGTCGCGCTCGACCGGGAATAGCCGGGTCAGCGGGTTGGCCTGGATACCCGCACACCAGACGACGGTCGCTGCGGGAATCTCCTCGCCTGACTTGAGCGTGACGCCGGCCGGGCTGATCGAAGCGATGTCGATCCCCAGCCGCGTCTCGATGCCGAGCGCGGCGATGGCCTCTTCGATGACAGGCCGCGCTGATTCCCCCATATCCGAGCCGACATGCGAACTATGGTCGGCCAGGACGACGCGGAACGTTCGGTCCAGACTCGCCCGTGCCAGGGCCGTCCGGAGTTTTTCCGGCATTTCCGTAGCCGCCTCGATGCCGGTCAGGCCCGCGCCAACGACGACGACCGTATACAGACCTGGAGACTCGGGTCGGTGGGGAAGCGACTGAAGATGAGTATTGAGCCGGGCCCCAGCATTATAAGTATCCACGTCGAATGCGCATTCAGCGAGGCCGGCGACGCTCGGGCGGCGGAGTAGGCTGCCAAGGGCGAAGACGAGCCGATCGTAAGGAAGAGTTACTTGCCCGCCTGCTGTTGTCACCGCGACGGTTTGCGCCGCGAAGTCGATGCCCGTGACCTCCCCTTCCACGCGGTAGACGCCGATCGGAGCGAGAACGTCATCGAGAGGGACGCGGACCGCGGTGAGGTCGGCCTCGTAGTCGCGCACTCGGATGTTGTGGAAGCCGTCGCGGTTGACGACGGTCACCCGTACGGCCTCCGGCCCGCACCCTAGTTCGTCGAGCTTGCGGGCCGCACCAACCGCGCTCCAGAGACCGGCAAAACCGCTTCCCAGCACGACGATTCGCGTGACGCTCATCGTGCACACTCCTGACAATTCCTCACGGTAGCAAACGTTGAAAATGAGGGTCGGTGGCATCACGGATAAGTGCCATCAGAGCGGACGCACATGCATCGCTGACGTCTATCATGGCTGGCGATGGAGGATCTCGCTGGAACTGCTGTCCGCGTGACGCGCGAGCGCCACCAGGCCGACGAATGGGCCGTGGTGCTCGCCGCCGGCAGCATTCCGCACCGGCTCCGCCTCCGGCTCGATGGCTGGGCGCTCATCGTCGCCGCCGGTGACGCCGAAGCCGCCCGCGAGGCCCTCGACGCCTATGATCGAGAGAACAGTGCCGACACGGTGGACGTGGGCGCCGATATCCCGGTGCCCGTTCGTGGCGCAGCCGCGGTCGGCGTCGCCGTCGGCCTCCTGCTGATCGGATTCTTTGCCGTCACCGGGACGCGTGCTAACGGAAGCGTCTGGTTCGAGCGCGGCGACGCCTCCGCGGAGCGCATCGTTGCCGGAGAGTGGTGGCGGACCGTCACCGCGTTAACGCTTCATGCCGACGCGCCCCATGTGCTCGGCAACGCGGCGGCGAGCGTCGTGCTGGTCGGGGCGGTGAGTCAACAACTCGGCCCCGGTGTCGGCCTCTGGCTGCTCCTCCTGGCCGGCGCCGGCGGCAACGCCCTCACCGCCGTCGCCCACGGCGCCCACCACAATTCCGTGGGCGCCTCGACGGCGATGTTCGGCGCCATCGGAATCCTCGCGGCCACGCGAGTCATGTCACGTGAAAGGCGCCCAGCCGCACGCAAACTATGGACGGTCGTCGCCGCGAGTCTCGCCCTGCTCGCCCTTCTCGGCACCAGCCCGGATGCCGATCTCCTCGCGCATCTCTTCGGCCTGCTACTCGGCGGCGTCCTGGGCCTGGTCACCGCGTGCGCACTATCGCGGCCTCTACGCCCGTCGGCGCAGTGGACGCTCGCCGTGGCCGTCCTGGTGTTGGTGGTCGGCGCGTGGCTGCGCGCTCTTCTGTGATGCTCGCTCACGCCTCCCGGTACCAGCCGGCGATGTTCCAGAAGTCGAAGTCGTAGGGGTTCGTCTCCGCGCCGCGCAGCTTCGACGCGACCGCGGCGGCCTTGGCGCGCTGGGCGACGGGAATCACCACACCATTCTCGACCACGATGTCGTTCATGCGGATGAACATAGCGGCGCGTTTGACCGGCTCCATCTCGGTCTCGGCCGCACGGTAGAGGCGGTCGTACTCATCGTTACGGAAGCGGAAGACGTTGAACTTCTGCCACTTGTTCTCCTTCTGCGGGATTTCCCACGACGTGAACACGCGCAGCAGACGCTCGGGGTCGGGCGGGCCCATGACGTAGGTCTGAAGCTGCAGGTCGGCGTAGAAGTGGGTGTAGGTGTCCGGGTTCGCCGGGTCGGAGCCGTAGAACGATGAGGCCACTACCGACTTGAGCTCGACCTCGAAACCAACCTTGGTGGCGGCCTGCTTGACGATGGCCTGGATCTTCTGCAGCGGCCCGTTCGTGACTGTCTGGAACAGGACCTTGAGGCGCTTGCCGTCCTTCACTCGCACACCGTCGGCGCCGCGCTTCCACCCGCCGGCATCGAGGAGCTGGTTGGCCTTGTCCCGGTCGTACTGCCAACGGATGTTCTTCGATCGGAAGCGCTTGGGCGCCGTGATGAAGACGCCGGTCGCCCGCCCCGTGCGGCTGTAGATCTGCTCCTGAATGCCCGCACGGTCCACCAACAACGCGAGCGCGCCGCGCACGGCCGGGTCGGTGAGGAACGGGTGCGTCGTCTTCACACTAGAGCGCTCGCCGTCGACCTCGGTCCACGGATCGGACTGGTTCAGCGCGATGTGCAGGATGCGGCCGCCGTACCCGACCGACACGCGTCCCTTGCCGCCGGTGGTCTCGAGCCGCTCGAGGACGTCGTCCTCCACGCTGGCCACCTCGCCCGCGAAGTCGAACTCGCCGGTCTGCAGCACCGCCCGCGCCGCCGACACCGCGTCGCCGCCGCCCTTCAGCTCGACGGTGTCGAAAAACGGCCGGTTGGAAACGTGGTAGTTCGGATTGAGCTCGGCCTTCAGCATGTCGCCCGGCCGGAAGTCGACGAAGCGATAGGGGCCCGTCCCCACCGGCTTGTTGTTGTTGGGCGCCTCGCGGGAATTCGCGCCCTTGTAGGGCTCGAACACGTGCTTCGGCAGGAGCGCGCCGGTGACGATCCAGTACGGCGTCGGCTGGGTGAAGGTGACCTTCACGGTGTCCGTATCGAGCCCCTCGATGCGCTTGACGTTGCGGAACACGCCGACCTGCGGCGAAGCCGTGGCCGGATCCGCTGCGTACTCCCAGTTGAAGACGACGTCGGCCGCAGTGAACGGCTTGCCGTCGTGCCACTGCACGTTGCGCTTGAGCCGCCAGGTAACGACGGTGCCGTCCTTGGAGACGCCGCCGTTCTGCACGCTGGGCACTTCGCGCGCGAGCACCGGCACCATGTTGCCCTCGAGATCGAATGACACCAGCGGCTCGTAGAACAGCGCGCTGGCGTTCCAGTCCTTCACGCCCAGCGCCAGCGCGGGATTGAGCGACGTCGGCGCGTCCCACCACAGAATCTTCAGCGGCCCGCCCCCGCCGCGCTTCGCCGGTGTGAACGGCGTCGGCTGCGCGTGTGCGACGCCGACGCCGTCTAACAACTGCCGGGCGAACGGCGCGGTCAGCCCCACTCCGACCAGCGTCCGTACGAACGCGCGCCGCGACAGGCGCCCGCGCTTCGCGTCGCTCAGCAGCTCTCGAATGTCGTGCTCGTTCATCGCGTCCTCCCGCGGGATTCTAGCCGCGCCCGGCGGGGATATCTTCCCTCTCCGGCCACAGCACCGACATCATCAGCGCTACGCCGATTCCTATGGATACTTCGATGAATCGATGAAGCGCGATCTGCCATGCGGAACCCGTCCGCGGCACCAAGACGATGATCGCCAGGGCGACGCCCGCGAACCGATATGCCGTAAGATCCAAGTGCATCAGGACGCGAACCACTCCAAGGATGAACAAGCTCGCCCCGAAGACGAGGGCGTGTGGCCCGAAATGGCTCGCCACGATCGCTCCGATGACCGCTCCAAGAAGCGTCCCGACAAAGCGCTGCCACGAGACGGCGAGTGCGGCCCCAAGCGAGGACTGCGTGATCACGATCGTGGTGATCGGTGCCCAGTACGCTTCGGGTAGGTTGAACAGCCGCGCAACGAGCAGCGAGGCGACACCCGCGACCGCCGTCCGCACGGAGTGCACGACAATCGGCCAGGTGACCCGCCGCTGAATACTCGACATCGCGTGGGCGGCACGACCAGAAAGACTTCGAGGTCCGCTTCGGTCGGTCATCACTCCATGACTTGGTCAGCCCGCAGCAGCAGCGACAGCGGGATGGCGAGGCCGGGCGTCTTTGCGGTTCGTCGGTTGAGCAACAACGCTGCGCCAGAGACGAACGCGCGCCCGTTCATGGTGGCCGCGATGCTAGTGCGCCACGAATCAGTGCGCACGCCTCATACCTTTTTTCCACTCACGTTTTCACGCAGCAGGCCGACGAGCGGGTTCGGCACAGGTGGCGCGATCCGCCGTAGGGTGTTGGTGTCATGGTGGTTAAACGCCGGCGTGCGGCCCCGGACAGCCAGATCAGTACGCGTCAGATAGGTCCAGCTGCCGTCAGCGTTGAATGTGATGTCGATGCGGTAATAGTCGGTGCGAAACGCTTCTTCGAGGAAGGTGGTCGAGCAAATTCCGAAACGTGTATCGCCCCGCCGCGCCTCCACTGTAATGCGCTCGTCGTCCGGCTTCGCCAGTCCGCCCGCCAACACCACTTGCCCACGCGGAATGCCGATGGTTTGCATGATCAGCCCGGTGGCCGGTTCCCACAGCCAATAGCCGACCTGATCGTGGAAGGTGATGGCTTCCTCGGGCGTGTTGATATGGATGTGGTAGCGCAGCCCGTAGAGTAGTTGGGGGCCGTTAGTCTGCGGATCAATCGGGTCCATACGAATATGTTCCCGGAAGACGCGCTGTTCGGGGCCTTCCGCCTTCGGGTTGACGTCTACCCCCTGGTCGGACTCCCACACCCCGGCTAAGCGACGCAACGGCCCTAGATTGGCGAGCGTATCTGGTGAGACATCGGGCTCAGCGAAAATGTCATCAGGGATGTTCGGCATCGGATCTCCCCATGCGTCAGCAGCAGTGATTGACTTGCACCACACGGTCGTACGGGCCCTCGACGTACGGCGACCGAGTGGCGGACGTGTATGATCGCATGCCGCAGGTCCTGGGTCGCGACGTGCGACCGCGCCGTGGTTACACTTCCGCGTCGGGTTTCGCGAACTCATACGCACTCCCGACGCACAAGAGAATGGCTGCGGACGCCCGCTGGAGTCCTGGGGAAAGTCGGGGATCACACGAGGAAAGCGCGAGGCGCCCCCGGAGGGGCGAGATCCGGGTCTGCCGTCATGCCTCCCGCCAGGCGCTCGCCTCGTCGAGCGTCTTGCGCGCCTCGGCGTCGAGCTGTAGCTCCACGCCAGCAACGAGCTCCTGGAGCTGCGTCTTCGAGGTCGCGCTGGCAATCGGCGCAGTGATGCCCGGCCGGTGCGCGAGCCAGGAGATCGCGACCTGCGTCGGCGTGACGCCCAGGCCGGCCGCGACCTTCTCAACCGCGGCCAGGACCGCGAAG
>Ga0114129_10003377_pt1 | contig 22426 bp, 16 predicted proteins | sample RhiMetdeltSRZDD1_FD_80071 | JGI IMG/M metagenome (GOLD analysis project Ga0114129, IMG submission 80071) | Populus rhizosphere microbial communities from Tennessee, USA - Rhizosphere MetaG P. deltoides SRZDD1 (version 2) (version 2) | ecosystem: Host-associated > Plants > Roots > Rhizosphere >... | reverse complement strand
TGGTATGACCCCTTCTCGTATTACGCGCCGTTCTACGGGGGCTATCCGTACTACGCGCAGTATCCGTATTACGGTCGTGGCTACTACGATCTGAGCTCGTCTCTCCGCTTGCAAGTCTCGCCGAAGGAAGCGGAAGTTTTCATCGACGGTTACTACGCAGGGACCGTCGATAACTTCGACGGCGTCTTCCAGCGGTTGCATCTCGAGCCGGGCGAGCACGACCTCGAATTGTTCTTGCCGGGGCATCGCAGTTTTACGCAGAAGATCTACCTTCAACCGTTGAGCACGTTCCGCGTGCGCCACACGATGGAGCCTCTTCGTGCGGGTGAACCGGAGCCCGTGCGACCGGCCGCCGCTGCGCCGCCACAAGGAGGTGCCGTCTCGCGAACGGGCCCTGAGCGTTCCCCCTCGCGCGCGCCGCAACGTCCGCTTCCTCCCCGCGCACGCGATCGGGATCGAGATCAGGATCCCGATCGAGATCGGGATCGCGACCGCGGCGGCAACGTGGAGTCCCGTGGGCCTTCTGCCGACTTTGGTTCGCTCGCGCTTCGCGTGCAACCGGGTGACGCGGTCATCATGATCGATGGCGAACGATGGCAGGGCGCCCAGGATAACGATCGACTCGTCGTCCAGCTCGGTCCTGGCCGGCATACCGTCGAGATTCGAAAAGACGGGTACCGTACCTACATCACCGATATCACGGTCCTGGCAACTGAAACGACTGCTCTCAACGTCTCACTAACCAGGCAGTAGGATGCAATCGAATCTTGGCGGCGGAAGCAGTGGCGCGGCTGCGCTTCCGTCGCCGTTTGCGCATTCCCCGTTCGAAGAGGAATCGAAAGCCGATCGGAAGCGTCGCAAGGACGCCGAGAAGCTCCTCGAAACGCGACCACTCGATCCGTGGGAACGATACCGCGCGTTGGCCGATCAGGTGCATCACCTGCTCGACGTGACCGAGCTTGCGGATCGCAAGACGCGATTCGGGTTGGTCATTCTGGGCACGCTGAACGCCGTCAACGTGCTCGTTGCCCTGCGCGCACCTCAGCCTGGCGGCCATGGTGCCAATCATCTCTTCATCCAGCTCTACGTCGTCGGCTACGTCCTGCTGTCGCTGTATGCCTTCGTATTCGCGATCGTCGCGCTGCGCCCGCGCTCTCAGGAGATGAGTGGGGGTGGTGAGATCGACTGCGATTCCGACTCGTACTATGACCACTGGCGTCAGGTGGAGATGTTTCAGGTCAACCGCGAAATGGCCGTGCGGTCACACCTCCTGGCACACGCGAACGCCGAGAAGTTCCAGGCCATTCGACGCGTCTATCAGGGCCTGCTCGTGCTCGTCTCGCTCACCGCACTCCTGGCGATCTTCATCGGCATCCAGGCGCTCATTAAAGGGTGAACTTCTCAAATGGCTTGAGGCACAATGGCTCGCGAGATGGACGAGTCGCTCGGCACGCTTGAGACGGATGAGGAGTCCAAGGGCGAACGACGGCGGCGCAAGGATGCCGAGCGCTTCACCGAAACGCGGCCTCTCGATCCCTGGGAACGATATCGCGCGCTCTCCGATCACGTCGATCACCTCCTCGACGTCACAGAGCTTGCCGATCGAAAGACACGCTTCGCGCTCGTGATTCTCGGAGCGTTGAACGCGATCAATGTCCTCATCGCCGTCCGCGCTCCTCAGAGCGACATCGACGGCCTGAACCACGTGTTCCTGCAGGTATACATTGCAGGATACGTCCTGATCTCGCTGTACTTCTTTATCTATGCCATCGCGGCACTCCGGCCGCGAGTTGGCCGGATGCATCGGCCGGGGGAACTGCGGGCTGACGCCGGCGTACCTGGCCTGAGGCTGATGGACGACATCCTCGCGACGAACATCGATGATTATTACGACCTCTGGAGACACGCAGAGGTCGGTCAACTCGATCGAGAGATGGCGCTACAGGCGTACTTGCTCGCTCGCGCGAACGCGGAGAAGTACCAGGCCGTCCGACGCGTCTATCAAGGCCTCGTCATACTGGTGGCCCTGACGGCGATCCTCGTCGTCATCATCGCGATCCACGCGATCGCGCCTTCGACGCTCGGGATCTGATGTCGTGTCCGGCTTTAGCCGGACCCCTTCGTAGTGTCCGGCTTTAGCCGGACCTCAGTGCTTCGCCACACCGCACGCAAAATTCGCGGCATCTTCGAGACTGCCCGATCCTTTATACACAGCAATCTGCGGGTACGGACAGAGCGGCCGCGTTCGATCGGATACACCGTTGCGCACGCGCGACGCGGCAATCGACATCGGCGCCTTCGCCGCGGTCACCCACTGATCGAGCGGCGTCACCATGTCGAACGTGTTGACCCCGGTGCCCCCGCCGCAGTGACCCATGCCCGGCACCATGAAGAGCCGTACGGCATCCTTGGCGCTGCTCGTCTTCGCCTGTATCTGGCCGTAATACCGCACCAGATTGCCAGGCGGGATTCCGGGTTCTCCCCATCCCTGGTACATCAGGAGCTTCCCACCGCGCCGCGTGAATGTTGAAAGATCCGGACTTGTCGCGTCGAAGACGAGATTGTCGCCCTTCGCCGCCTGCGCCACGTGCGCGTCGTAATTCAGCGCCTTGGGCTCCCAGGTTGGATCCTTGAAGACGATGAATTTGAAGTAGTCGACCGCGTATCCCACTGGAACCGCCGACCACCCGAGCTCGCTTCCTCGCTCGAGTCCCACAAACACCTGCGCTCCCGTTCGCGGATTCGACGGCCCCGCATACACCTTCTGCACCGCGGCCACCTGCGGGGCTGTGAGGCAGGTCGCCGGGTCTGCACCGTCCTTGCACACCAGCACTTTCGGATCGAAAGTGCACGACAGCGGATTCTCGAGCACGCCATCTTTCGCCCCATCGAGTGCGTCGCACGCGTTCAACACCGCATGGTGCACGAGCGTCAGCTTCTCTCGAGCCAGCACACCGGCTGGATCGGACAGCGCCTGAGAGAACCAAATCTGGCCGAACGCTTGCGTCGATGTATGGCTGGCCGGCGCGCCTGCGACGATGCCGTTGAAGTCGTCGGGATAGCGCTGAGCCGCGGTGAGCGCCTGGCGACCACCAGTCGAGCAGCCGGTGAAGTACGAGAACGTGGGCGCGCTGCCATAGAAGCTGTCGATCACGGCCTTCGCGGCCACGGTCGTTTCGTGTATGGCGCGATACGCGAAGTCGATCAGCACATCCTCGTTCGCGAACGTATCGCTCGATGGACCGGTGTGACCGGTATCGGTGCTTGCCGCCGCATATCCGGCCGCAAGGGCCGTGGCCATTGACGCGTAACTGATCGTTCCGGCGAACCCGCCGTTGCCGACGACTTGAAGCTTGCCGTTCCACCCATTCGCCGGCAGCCATACTTCGGCCTTGATGTCGGAGCGCGGCGCGGGCTTCAGCGTGAGCGCGACGCGGCAAAATGCGCCGAGCGATGCATAGGGATTTGTCGCGGTTGGCGGCCCGCCGCGACCGGACGGCGGCGTGAACGCTCCAGGCGCGACGGTCTGCGCGAGGGTCACCGTGCCGTGCTTCATTGCGAGCGGCATCACCCTCTCACACGTCGCGGCGATCGAGACCGACGGCAGGAACGCAGCCCCGATCGTGAAGGCAACGATTCTTGCGCATGACAGTTTCATGTCGCGAATCTTACATCCTTCCTTTCCGCTGCCCCCGTTCCCCTGGTACGCTTGAGCGATGCCGGCGTCCCATCCTCCCATCAGTCTTCCCCGCAGACGAGCAATTACCGCAGGGCTCCTTCTCGGCATGAGCCTTGGCGCCCTCGAAGCCACCGTGGTCAGCACGGCGATGCCCACGGTGATCGCCACACTCGGCGGACTGGCTCATTACAGCTGGGTGTTCGCCGCGTACCTCCTGACGTCGACCGCCTCGGTGCCCATCTGGGGACGGCTTTCGGATCTGTACGGCCGTCGGCGCATGTATCTGATCGGCGTCGCAGTCTTCCTGGTGGGCTCGGTGATCTCGGGGATGTCGACGAGCATGGTGCAGCTCATTGCGGCTCGCGCAGTGCAGGGGCTTGGCGCAGGCGCGATCATCCCGCTCAGCATGACGATCGTCGGCGAGATGTACGCACTCTCCGAGCGTGCGCGCACACAGGCGCTCTTCAGCGGTGTCTGGGGCGTCGCGTCGATCGCAGGGCCACTGATTGGCGGGTACATCACCGACGTCGTGAACTGGCGTTGGGTGTTCTACCTGAACGTACCGTTTGGCTTCTGCTGCATGGCGGTCATCGCACTCGCCTATCCACCCTCGCGTGGTGACAAGCCGGTTCAGGTCGACTGGATAGGCGCCTTGCTGCTCTTTGCCGGTGTCAGCGCGCTGCTGATCGCGCTCGGAGGCGAGGCTGGCGGAATCGGCTGGTGGCTCGCCGCATCGATCGTTCTGCTCGGCAGCTTCGTCATCGTGGAGCGTCGCGCCGTGGAGCCGATTCTTCCCGTCGATCTCCTGCGACTGCCGGTGATGACGCGCACCTTGGTCGTCGTCTTCCTGGTGGGGCTGGCCCTCTTCGGCGCCATCGCCTTCATCCCACTCTTCGTGCAGAGCGTGATGGGGGGCACCGCCACGCAAGCCGGTCAGGTGCTCACGCCGCTCTTTCTCGGCTGGGTCGTGATGTCCATCGTCGGCGCGCGAATGACCGTTCGCCTCGGCTACCGTGTGGCCGCGATCGGCGGCAGCGTGTTGATGACCGCCGGATTCATCGGCCTGACCATGCTGGATTCGCACTCGACGCGCACCATGCTGCTCGTCAGCTGCAGCGTCCTCGGTGCGGGTATGGGCTCGCAGATGCTCTCGCTGCTGCTCGCCGTGCAGCACGGCGTCGAGCGCTCGCGGCTCGGGCTGGCCACTTCCCTCAATCAGTTCGCTCGCAGCATCGGCGCAGCGGTCGGCGTCGCCGCGATGGGCGCCATCATGACGCGGGCGCTGACCGACATCGCGCTGCCGGGAGGCGCACAGGGGATGACGGCCGCTCGCACCATGGCGCTGACGCAGCCCCTTCGCGATCAGTTTGCAGCCGGCTTGCACCAGGTATTCCTGGCAGGGCTGTTTGTATCAGCGGCAGGGTTCATCGCCACGATGTTCCTGCCGCCGATTCAGTTTTCCAGCAACCTGACCGAAACCACGGGCGAACAAATGCTCGAAGCAGAAATGACGAACCTGAGACCAGAAGACGAGCCCGTGGCGGTTCCCGACTGACGCACGCCCTTTGATCTTTATCTGCTGAACACGATGCCAATGTGAAACCGGAACAGGTTCCCTCCGGCGTCCTCTTCGAACACGCGAAGATAATCCGCACCGACACGAAGTCCAACCGAGTCGCTCAACCCGAAATTGACGCCACCGCCCAGTTCGAGAACGAAATTCGTTCCTGAATCCTCTTCAATGGTCGAGGGCACACCTGGAATCGTCGACGTGGTTGTCAGCTCCACCGAACCGTTGATAGCGCCCACAAGGATCTGTCCAAAAGGTACGAACGCCGGTTTCGATCGCGCGTTCACACGCACGCCGCCCAGGAACTCATGTACCTTCACATCGGCGTTGGCGCTCAGGTTGAAGGTACCGATGGTGAAGGACTCGTCGAAGGTCTTGTAGTTGCCGCCCACCTGGAACACGATGCCGAGGATCGGCGTCAGGTTTCCAGCCACATCGAAGTACCAGCCTTTGGGCATCGATTCGTTTTCTCCGTCCACGTAAAAGTTCATGAACTGATACCCGGCGGACAGCTCTGTCTTGGGTGTGGTCTGTGCGGACACCGGAATGGCGATGCAGAGCGTTGCGAGACAGAAACCCAGGACCTGAACGCGTGACCGGCGCATGTCGTTACTCCTAGCCGTCGCAGTAGCCGACGTCGATCGCCGCGACGAAGGCGAACGACGTGGAGCCAAACGTGAAGATTATGATGAGGGCTGCCGACCAGTACAACGATGCAACCTCGTCCAGCGAACACGTTGCTGACGAAGGAGGATACATGTTCGGCGCGACCGACGTCTGCTTCATGAGCGCGAGAGATCTGGCCACACAGATCCGCACGCGACAACTGTCCTCGCGTGAGGTGATGCGGGCCCACCTCGATCGGATCAATCGGGTGAATCCGAGGATCAACGCGATTGTCGCAAAGCTCCCGGATGACCGGTGCCTCGAGCTCGCCGAAGAAGCCGATCGCCGGCAGGGCGGCGGCGAATCGCTGGGACCTCTCCACGGTCTGCCCATCGCGTTCAAGGACCTCCAGCCAGCCGCAGGTTTTCCGTGGACGCGCGGGTCGATCATCTTCAAGAACGATGTGGCGTCGGCTGACTCGGTCCTGGTCGAGCGTTTGAAGCGTGCGGGCGCCATCCCTATCGGCAAGACCAACGTGCCCGAGTTCGGGATGGGCTCCCACACATACAACGGTGTGTACGGTACGACGCTGAATCCGTACGACCTCACCAAGAGTGCGGGCGGGTCGAGCGGCGGCGCGGGCGCGGCGCTCGCGACTGGCATGCTGCCAATCGCGGACGGGACAGACCTCGGCGGATCGCTGCGGAACCCCGCGAACTTCAACAACGTGGTCGCGTTACGTCCAACTGTGGGCCTTGTACCGACGGCACCGGATCCGTTTCCGCTGCTCGGCTTCGGTGTCGCAGGCCCGATGGGTCGATCGGTCAGCGATGTCGCGTTTCTCTTGAGCGTCATGGCAGGAGCCGATGAGCGCGATCCTGGCTGCGTGCCTTCCGATCCCTCCGTGTTCGCAGGCGATTTGGCGCGCGACGTTCGCGGAACGCGTGTCGCGTGGTGCCCTGATTTGGGCGGTCTTCCTCTGGATCCGCGCGTCCGCGCCGTGCTCGACACGCGGAGAGCCACCCTCGAGGCGCTCGGGTGCGTCGTCGAAAACGTGAGTCCGGACCTCGCCGACGCCGACGAGATCTTTCTCACGATTCGAGCGTGGCGGACGGCCGCCGTGCTCGGGCCGTTGCTGGCCGCGCACCGCCACCAGGTGAAGCCAGAGGCCATCGGTGAAATCGAAGCCGGTCTCGCGCTCACGGGCACAGCCGTATCGCGAGCGATGATGCGCCACGCACAGCTCATGGAACGTATGCGCCGCTTTCAGGAGCGGTATGAGTTCCTCTTTTGTGCGGTGAATCAAGTGGCGCCGTTCGACGCAACTCTCGACTGGCCAAAGACAATCGACGGCGTGGCGCTGGACGGGTACGTCGCCTGGATGAAGTCCGCGTACTGGATCAGCACCACGTTCCGCCCCGCGATTTCAGTTCCCGCAGGCTTCACCGTCGACGGGCTCCCCGTGGGCGTGCAGATCGTCGGCCGGTACCGCGATGATCTCGGCGTGCTGCAACTCGCGCACGCCTTCGAGCAGGCCACCGGGTTCGGTCGAACCCGTCCATCAATCGCCGATCGCTAGAAACGCCAACATCAGCTCCGTTCACGAGCGCATGGATTGCGTACCGTGCGCCCGAGCGAGACGGCTTCGCCCACATTTCGAGCCGTTCCGGCGTTGGCACGCTCCTCGCGATCGCCTCGCTATAATGAGCGCATGGCGGGGAGTGACGACGTGAAGCCTAATGTCCCTGGCGTGAAGCTCACGTACGACGACTTCGTGCTGTTCCCAGACGACGGGCAACGGCACGAGTTGATCGATGGGGAGCACTACGTGACGCCGTCGCCGGCCCGCAAGCACCAGGCAATCGCCTGGAATCTGACTCTCCTGATCGGCAACTATTTGCGGGCAAACCCCGTCGGACGCGCGTTTGCGGCGCCGTTTGACGTGGTGTTCTCCGAATTCGACGTTGTCGAGCCCGACTTGCTGTTCATCTCCAGCGCGAGACAGGCCGACATCTTGACGGCCAAACACGTCCGGGGCGCTCCCGATCTCGTTGTGGAAATCGGATCGCCCGCCACGCGGAAACGCGACGAGACGATCAAGCGACGGCTCTATGAACGGTTCGGTGTATCTGAGTACTGGGTCATCGATCCGGAACTCGACTCGATCCATGTGTATCGACGATCCGATGTGGGCTACACGCGAGTCGCCGAGCTGACGCTCGAGCAGCAGGACCTGCTGACCACACCCCTTCTGCCCGGCCTCGACCTTCCACTGAGGGACATCTTCGAGGATTGATGAAACTGGGATCTTGAAGTGATGGACCTCGAGATGCGGCGGCGATTGTTCGCGGAAGAGATTGCTGCGGTCGCCAATCTGAGCACGCCGGGGCTCGTCGAGGCGCTCGCGACTGTTCCGCGTGAATCGTATCTCGGGCCCGGGCCGTGGCTGGTACAGGGCGATCTCAGTGGCCCACGCTGGACGCCCGACGCCGATCCGCGCCACCTGTATCACAACTATTCGGTGGCGATTGATCCGGACCGAAAGCTGTTCAACGGGTCGCCCGCGTTCCTCTCGAGCGTGATCGACGCGTTGCACATCAATCGCGGAAATGCGGTATTGCACCTCGGCGCCGGGCTCGGCTACTACACGGCCATGCTCGCGCAACTGGTCGGAGCGACTGGCCGTGTCATCATGGTGTTGGTGACGAGGGAGAGCGATGGCAATTTTTCCGCTCAAACGATGTCGATGACGGCAATCTACTCGGCGATTGGCTTGCGGGATGACTCGCTGAACGCCGAGCTCGGGAAGGCGATGATGCGCGGCCCGCGACCGGCATTCACACGCCTTCGCCGCGACGCGCACGAGCGCACGACTTCATGCTGGCTTCACGGCACAGGCTTTTGTTTTACGGCGTAGTCGAGCGCATCAGGAGTCTGGTCAGCACATCTCTCAGTGCGCGTCCCGGATCGCTCACCAGCGACGTGGCACGCCAGGCGACGAACCCATCCGGTCGCACGAGCGATGCGCCAGACTCGCCGATTCCGTAGGCGGTCGCGAGCTGTCCCGAAGGATCGGGCATGACGTGGGCGTCGAGCGCGAGTCCGTTGAATGCTCTCGCTGCGGTGCGCGCTAGCTCGGCCCACGCGTCGCCTGCTGGAAGCGTGAGCAACACAAATCCGTTGCCGAACAGATCGAGTGTGGACATCCGCCGTCCACGGTGCTCGATCCAGAGATGCGGTGCGCGCGAGCCGGGCCTCCCGAGGGACTCACGCGGATCCTCGTGTTCCGGCACATCCCCGTCCTCCGAGACGATAGCGGGTGAGCGATAGATGTATCCGAGCTCGATGTTGAAGTCGTTTGCCAACGGCTGAAAGTCTTTAGCGCCGAGATACGTCGCAGAGCGTGTCACGTACCGCGTGTAGGCCTGCTCGACGGTGAACTTCCCAACCGGCCGCCGCTCTGTGTCATAGGTCTCGAGCAGCGCAGAGCCGGCAACACCCTTCAACACCATTGCGATTTTCCAGGCGAGGTTGTGGCCGTCGTGAATGCCAGTGTTGCCACCGAAGCCGCCGTTGGGGGGCATCAGGTGCGCGGCATCGCCCGCGAGGAACACTCGGCCCTCTCGAAAGCGACGCGCGACATCCGAGGTCGCGCGCCACCTCGCGACGCCGTCGATGGTCACCGGCAGATCGGGCACGCCGGCGCCAGCTCGAACGAGATCGATCAGATGCGACTCTCGAACGTCATTGGCAGGACTCGCCGCCTCGGGCCGTGACGTGTCGCCGACGGTGTTGACGACGAGGAAGCCGGAATTGCCGTCCTTGTCCAGACGGAAGAAGCCTGAGAGCTCAGGGTTCTTCACGTAAGTGACGCTCAAGTTCTTCCCCACGTGATACGGCGCAAGCGGCGCATGGAAGTAGATCGTGATCGCGTTGGAGAACACGCCGCGGCCATCGAACTCGATGCCAAGCAGGTCGCGCACCCTGCTGTGCGCGCCATCGGCGCCGACGAGGTACTTCGCGCGGATCTGACGTTCGGCCCCGGTATCGACGTTCTTCACTGTCGCCGTGACACCGTTGGCATCCTGCTCGATGCCGACAACTTCCGTCCCCTCGAGCACCTTCGCGCCCGCCTGCTCGGCCCGCGCACGGAGAATCGGCTCGAGACCCGGCTGCGTCACGAACAGACGGCGGCATGGGCTCAAGGGCTCGACGCCTTCGTTGAGACTGGGAATGAGGCCAGCCAGCTGCTTGCCAGCCAGGGCATCCATGAGGACGACGGCGCCCTCGGGCTCGAACTCGTTCAGTGACTGCTGGACGACCTGATCTTCGATACCTGCCGAGCGGAACATCTCGATCGTGCGCATGTGGAAGAATGCCGCACGCGGCACCGGTGATCCGCCGCGCAATCGCTCGATGGCCAGCGATGCGATGCCGTGCTGTGCGAGAAACATCGCGGTCGAGAGACCAACGAGGCCTCCCCCCGCAAACAGAACTGGTACCTCCTCCATTAGGCGCGCCTCGTTGAGGACAGTGCCGTGAGAACCCTCGCCCGTGTGAAGGGCGCCGTGCGAAGCCTGACGCCAGTTGCATCAAAGACCGCATTGGCCAGCGCCGCTGCAACTGGTGCCGTCGCGGCCTCGCCTGCGCCCAGTAGCGGCTGATCGGGACGATCGATCAACATCACGTCGACCGCAGGCGCTTCCGGGAAGGTGAGCACCGGGTAACTCGCCCAGTCCACGCTCGTCACGCGCGCGCGATCGAACACCGTTTCCTCGTGCAACGATCGGCTGAGCGTCTGCACGATGCAGCCCTCGACCTGATTCTTCAGCGCATCCGGATTCACGATCAGACCGCAGTCGTGCGCGCAGACGACGCGACGGACGGTAATTGCGCCGTTCGAGGCATCGACAGCCACATCCATGGCGATCGCCACGTAATTCTCGGCCTGCTTGTAACGGGCATAGGCGATGCCGCGACCGAGCAGGAGATTGCCTTGACGTGCCTGCGGATTTGGAGACACGCGAGTCTGCCATCCGAGACCGGCCGAGACACGCGTGATCACCTCGATCGCGCGCGGATCTGTGAGTCGACTGAGGCGAAACGCGACGGGATCCGATCCGATGGCGGCCGCGATTTCGTCCGTGAACGATTCCACGGCGAACACGTTGGCGATTTTTCCTGGCGCCCGCAGATTCGAGATCGCGAGCGGCGACTCTTTGAGCGGATGCACGACGACGCTGACGTTGTCGGCGGCGTACGGGGGATCGCCGTTCTGGGACAGCAAGCCCGCGTTGCGCCCGCTGTCTTGCGTCAGGCCCGCCGCCTCGGCCGCGAGCAGCGCGCGTTGACCCGGAATCGCCATCGGCAGCCACATCTGCGTGTCCCACGCGACGATCCGTCCGCTGGCGTCGATGCCTGCACGAAGATCGAGCAGCTGTTGCGGCCCCTTCGGATCCCATCCGAGCTCGTCCTGTCGCGACCACTGCACGCGCACGGGCTGACCCAGCGTCTTCGAGAGCAGCACCGCGTCGGCCGCGACATAGTCGCTGCCGTTGGTGCCGTACGAGCCGGAGCCCTCGGCGAAAACGACTCGCACTTTCTCGACCGGCAGGGTGAACACACGCGCCAACGTATTGCGAAGGCCATGCGTCCCCTGCGAGGCGGACCACACGGTCGTCGTCCCATCGCTCTTCACGTCGGCCACCGAGCATGACGGCCCGAGCGAGGCGTGACTCTGCATCGGCCAGTAGTAGCTCGCGGTCAGCGTGCGAGCCGCAGCCTGGAAGCCCGCACGCACATCACCGCGCGCGACAATCGACTGATCGCGATCGACCGCGCCCCTGCGCGCCCACCCATCGAGCGCCTCGCTTCCGGGAAGCGTTTGCGGCTGGCTCCACACCGCCGTCAACGCCGATGCCGCACGAACGGCGGCCCATTCACCCTTGGCGACCACGGCGAGAAAATTTCCGACGCGCACGACGCGCGCATCAGGAATGTTTCGAATCGATGATTCGTCAACGGACGTGAGCGTGGCACCCATGGCCGGTGGTCGAATCACTCGAGCGTGAAGCATGCCCGGCACTCTGACGTCGTGGACGTACTCGTGACGCGCAGACACCTTTGCTGGAACGTCCGGGCGAAGCAGTGGTCGTCCGACGACCGTGTACTGCGCGGGCGTTTTGATCGGCGCTTTGGGATCGACTTTGACGGAGAACCGCCGATTGCCAATCAGCTCTCCAACTCGCACTCCGGCGCCGCCCGTGGCAGGACGCACTTCACCGTCGACGATCGTGAGCTCACCGATCGGCCGACCCAGTCGTGTGGCGCCCAAGCCAAGGAGTGCCTGACGCGCGCTCGCGGCAGCCTGTCGAATCTCGACGCCGCCGCGCGTGAGTCCCGTGCTCCCGCCAGTCCCGCCCTGGTCCGGGCACACCCCCGTGTCACCATCGATGACGGTGACGCGCGAGGCGGAGATACCGAGCTCCTCTGCGGCCATCTGCGCGACGGCAATTCGCAACCCTGTGCCGACGTCGACCTTGCCGCTGTAGACGGTTGCGGTACCGTCGGCATGCATGGCAATGAAGCTGTCGATCTCAGACGGGTCGAGCGGCTTTCCCGTGGGCGCCTGCGCGGCGAGCGACTGTGGGCGGATGCCGGTGAATGCAAAGCTCACCACCAAAGCGCCACCAGCCTTGAGGACGTCGCGTCTCGAGAAGGCATGGATCGTCGTCATCATCCCCTCCCCTACGCCTGAGACGCGCGCATGACCGCGCGAAGAATGCGTGTGTGCGTGCCGCAGCGACAGATGTGACCGGCCAGCGCCTGCTTGGCCTGGTCGAGCGTAGGGCGCGGCGTTTTCGACAGCAGCGCGCGCGTCGCCATGATCATGCCGTTGGTGCAGTAGCCGCACTGCGCCGCCTGCTCGGCGATGAACGCCGCCTGCACCTTGTCTGGTGCTTCAAGGCTGCCCGTGCCTTCGAGTGTCATGACCGCGCGATCTGCAACGTTCTTGATCGCGGTGGTGCATGAGCGCGTGGGTGCGTCGTCGACGTGCACCGCACACGCACCACACTGTCCGAGCCCACAGCCGAATTTCGGCCCGTGGATGTTCAACGAGTCACGGAGCACGTACAGCAGCGGCTGGTCCGCGTCCCACGAATCAACGGAGACCGGACGACCGTTGAGCCGGAATCGATACGTCGGCATGTCGCCTCCTGCGCGCCACAAATGATCGTCGAATGCGCCACGATTTCAAGCCGAAAACCGTCGAGGTATACTGCCGCGCGGCTGCGGCGCGAAGTCAAACGTCAAAGGGCAAAGGGCAAAGGTCCAGGCAAAAGGCAAAGGTTGAAGGACAAGGTCAAAGGGCGAAGATGACATTGAGCACGGGCACTCGACTCGGTCCCTACGAAGTCACCGGCCAGATTGGCGCCGGCGGAATGGGCGAAGTGTGCCGGGCGCGCGATACGAAGTTGAACCGCGACGTGGCATTGAAGGTCCTGCCGGAGACGTTCGCGACCGATCCCGATCGCATGTCGCGTTTCCAGCGCGAAGCCCAACTGCTCGCCGCCCTCAATCACCCGAACATCGCGGGGATCTACGGCCTCGAGGACCCTTCGACAGGCTCAGGGCAAGCGGGGCGTCGAGCGATCGTCATGGAGCTCGTCGAAGGCGTGACGCTCACAGGCCCGCTGCCGATCGACGAGACACTTCGCGTAGCCAAGCAGATAGCCGATGCGATCGAATACGCACACGACAAAGGAATCATCCATCGCGACCTGAAGCCCGCCAACATCAAGGTGACGCCGGACGGCACGGTGAAGGTCCTCGACTTCGGTCTCGCCAAGGCAATGGACCAGGCGAGCGACTCGGCGATCAGCATGCATGGGTCCATGTCGCCCACCTTGTCGCTCGGCGCCACCTATGCTGGCGTGATCATGGGCACCGCTGCCTACATGGCTCCCGAGCAAGCGAAAGGGAGACCGGCGGATCGCCGGTCTGATATCTGGGCCTTTGGGGTGGTGCTCTACGAGATGCTGACGGGCGCCCGCATGTTCGGCGGCGATTCGGTGCCCGAGACGCTGGCGAGCGTGATGAAGGATCAGATCACGTTCGGCAGCCTGCCAGAAGAGACGCCAACTGCGATTCGCAAGCTGGTCTCGCGATGTCTCGAGCGCGATCCGCGGCGGCGACTACAGTCGATCGGCGAAGCGCGCATCGTCATCGAAGACGTCATCGCCGGAGTCGCGGTCGAGGAAGGCGAGGCTCACACCGCGACAGTCCCCAGATCTGTCGCGAAGTGGCCCTGGTTTGTTGCAGCAGCGGCGGTGCTTGCCGCTGTCGCCGCATTTGGATGGACCTGGTCGCGCCCCGGTCCGACACCCCCGGCCGTCACGCGTTTCAACCTGCCCCCGGCAGAGGGCACCACGATTACATCGACCAACCCGAACGCGTCCACCATTGCCGTGTCACCCAACGGCCGATACGTCGCCTTCATCGCTGATGAGGGAGGACGGGAGCGCACCATCTGGGTTCGCGCGCTCGATTCGCTGAGCGCGCAGCGCCTGGACCGCACCGAAGGAGCGATGTTTCCGTTCTGGTCCCCGGATTCCCAGCACATCGCGTACTTCGTCGGTGGGAAATTAATGCGCATCTCGGTAGCAGGCGGCGCTCCTCTGACGATTTGCGATGCGCCGAGCGGGGAAGGCGGCACATGGTTCCAGGCCGAAGGTCAAGACGGCGTGATCATCTTTGCGCCGCAACTGGGCGGAGCTTTGATGCGTGTCCTGGCGCAGGGCGGCGTGCCAACGCAGGTCACGACGCTGGCAAAAGACGAGCTCGGACATACCTTCCCGCAGTTCCTCCCAGATGGGCAGCGCTTCCTCTACCTGTCACGCGGGACCAAGACAGGCATCTACGTCCAGAGGCTCGGCTCGGACGAACGCACATTCGTGGTGGCAAGCATCGGGCGAGCAGCATTCTCGCCCCCTGGGCTGCTCCTGTATCTGCGCGACAACACGCTGCTGGCCCATCGTTGGAACCTCGACACGTTGCGCCTCGAAGGCGAGCCGGTATCGATCGCCGAAGACGTCCGGTCCGGTGGCACCAATGGCCGCAATGCGTTCGCGATTTCTGCGACCGGTGTACTCGCGTATCGCGGAGGCGGCAGTCTCGGCAATTTTGAGGTTGGCTGGTACACAAGAGACGGCAAACCCGAAAGCGTCGTACTGGAGGCTGGAGAGTTTGGGCAACTCGAGCTGTCGCCCGATGACAAACGCCTGACGATCTTGAGAGGTACCGGGAACGAGCGCGACTTGTGGCTGAAGGATCTCACGAGCGGTGTCTTCTCCCGCCTCACCACTGCCAAGGGATCGGAAGTCGACCCAATCTGGTCACCGGACTCGCGCCGGGTCGGTTACATCAGCTTTGACGGAAATAAGCGCACTTTGTACGAAACGCTGATCGGTTCCGGTAAACACACTGAGGTACCGACCAGCGTGAAGGGAGACTTCGCATGGGAGGGTTGGACCCCCGACGGAAAGCAACTGGTGATTCGCGTGCGCAGTGCCGTCAGCCTCATACCCGCGCCGCAGGGGAGTACATCGGCAGCCGGAGAAGGCCCGGCGCAAACGGTTTTCAACGAGGCCTACGGCATCGATCAAGTCCGTATCTCGCCCGACGGGAAATGGGTCGCGTACATGTCGCTGGAATCCGGTCAGCCCGAGATCAACGTGGCTTCCTTCCCTGCCTTCAGCGACCGGCGACAGATTTCGATCGGCGCCGAGGGTGCCGTGCAGCCGTTATGGCGGGCCGACGGAAAAGAGCTGTTCTTCATCAGCCGTGACCAGACGTTGATGGCTGTGGACATCAAGCCAGGGGCGACTCTGGAGACCGCGATGGTTCGGCCGCTGTTTCGGACCGGCCTCACTACCTCCTCGCAAGTGTACCTATACGCTGTCGCCCGCGATGGGAAGAGGTTCCTGATCCGACAAGCAGCCGGTCGTGAAGGCGGCCAGGTCGAGCAGCTCAGTGTTGTGACGAACTGGACGACGCTCGTGCGATAACGAACTCGCGAGGCCAAAGGTCAAAGGGCAAAGGTCAAAAGCGTTGGAGGCACTCATGCGCCGATTCATGTTGCCGGTTGTGACGTTCGTCCTCGGTGCCGTTGCCGCGCTCGCGCTGTGGCGGGCGCCAGTGGCGGAAGGACAGGCGAACCCGACCGCCAGGTGGGCCGCGGTTCCGACGGCGATCGGAAGCCAAGATCTCACCGGACCGTACGAGGTGGTGAAGGATTGGCCCAAGGACATCAGCACCGTGGCCGGCAACGAGAAGTGGACCTACGGCGCGGGACAGGGCGTGTTCGCCGAGAGCCCGAACCGCGTGTTCATGCTGTTTCGTGGCGAGCTCCCGAAGATGAATGCGCCGCGCGCGACGCTCCTGCCACAGCTCGGTCCCAGCATCAGCTTCCCTGTTGCCGGTCTGTGGCGAGACGCGACTACAGCATCGCTGCCAGGCGTTGGCGGCACCGATCAGGACACGAGGAAGTGGCTGACTGCCTGGGAGGGCAAGGACGATCAGATCGGCATCAAGGGCCCGCCGTATCGAACGTTGGGCATCGATGCCAAATGGGAGAACTGCATCGTCGTTGCCGACGCCAACGGGAACATCATCGAGCGATGGACGCAGTGGGACAAGCTGCTGCGACGCCCGCACTCCGTCTACATCAGCCCGTACGACAAAGCGAAGCGCGTGGGGGTGGTCGACGACAACATGCAGGTGATCTACAAGTTCACAAACGGTGGCAAGAAGCTCGTGCAGACGATCGGCACGCCGGAAATGGAGGGCGCAGACGCGACACACTTCAACCGCCCCACCTTCATCGACTGGCTGCCCGACGGCACGTTCTTCGTCTCCGACGGTTACACCGGCACACGCGTGGCGAAGTTCGACAAAGACGGCAAGTTCCTCATGCAGTGGGGCATCAAAGGCAATCCTCCGAATGAGACGCGACCCGGCTACATGAACAACGTCCACGGCGTCGCGGTGGATCCCGTGAGCCGCAAGGTGTTCGTCAACGACCGAAACAACCACCGCGTTCAGGTCTTCGACGAAAACGGCAAGTACCTCACGTCATGGAGAATCGATGCGGACCCGTCGAGCCTTCATCTGCTCTATATCGGCGAGGATCGCAATGTCTGGACGTTCGACCGAAGCACTCACAAGCTGCTGAAATACGACCAGGACGGGCATCTGCTCTACGCGTGGGGCACGCTCGGCTCGTTCGCTGGCGCGCTCTGGGGCGTCCACGGCATGAGCGTCGACCGGGAGGGAAACCTCTATGTCGCTGAAGTCGACAACGGGCGCGTGCAGAAGTTCCGCCCCAAACGCGGCGTGAATCCGGCGTACCTGGTGAGCAAGCCGGCAAAGGCGGTGTGGAACTAATCTCGTATCCGTGCGATTGACGATTGACGATGTACGATCGACGGATTCATTGGCGCATTGATGAGCCCCAAATCGTCAATCGTCCTTCGTCAATCGTCAATTTCTTCGACTTACGTTTTTCTCTTCCGCCGTGCACATCCGTATGCGATGACGGCAGCAGCGAGCCGGATCTCCTAGCAATTTTCAGTGGCACACTCGCTGCACTGCCGATCGAGGTGGCCGATCGTCCGCGCGTCGTCGTTGCGCTGCCTGACCCCGCCGAGGGGGCCCTGGTGGCCGACTGGCTCTCCGCAAACCACTTCGACCCCGTCCACCGATGGACTCCGGAGGCCGCCGCAGTTGAAATGCAACGGCGTGCATTCGATCTGCTCATTGCGGATGCGACGTGGGCCGTTGGCACCGCACTCCAGACCGGAGGCCGCGCGCGCAATCCGCTCGCCCCGGTGATTCTCATTGGCGAGTCCGTCGACCGCCGGACCATGGCCGTAAACGGGCAGACGATGTACCTGGCGCGACCGATCGAGCGCGCGGTGCTGTCCTGCTTCGTCTCGATGGCGCTCATCGACGACAGGCCGGTTCGGCGCTCACCGCGCAAGACCATTCAGCGGTTCAACGCCCTCATCAACGGCGTGCCCTCGAGCATCGTCGACGTCAGTGTCGAAGGGTTGCGTCTCGAAATACCCCGCGATCGACGCGCGGCGCTTCCGCCCTACTTCGCGGTTCGCGTCCCAATCGTGGGCCTCGCGATCGTCGCACGCCGGATGTGGACGATGGCTCCGTCAAAGCCCGCGGCCACGATCTGGTGTGGCGCGGCGCTGTCACACAATCGAGCCAGCTCCGAAGAAGCCTGGCGATCGTTTGTGGACACGGTGCCGATCGTTGGCGGCGGCCTGCAAGTCAATCCCGGCAGCTAGAACGGGTCGTTCGTCGCCGGTCGCGGTTCTGCGATCGTGATGGCCGCGAGCTACCACGTATCACCTGTGTGCGCTAGAGTTACCTGGCATCGTGAGCGCGCCATCTTCACATCACAGCACTCGTCGAATCCTCAGCCTGCTCTCGCTGCTGATCCTCGTCGAGAGTCGAACGGCGTTCGCGCAGCGCGACCTGTCTGGAAACTGGGCGGCGCTCTATCACGAAGATCAGCCGCACCGCATTCCCGGACCCGACCTCGGTGACTACACAGGGCTTCCGCTGAACGATGCGGGGCGTCTGAAAGCCGATAGCTGGGACGCCTCGATCCTCACGCTTCGCGAGCACCAGGCAAAGCCTCACCCATCGACCTACTCGCTGAGGGGGCCGGCCAATATCCGAATCACGAGACAGCTCGATCCGGTGACGCAAGACACGATCGCGTACGAGCTGTTCGGCACATTTGGACAGGCCACCCGAATGATCTGGCTCGATGGACGGTCACATCCTCCTGGGTACGCCGCGCACACGTGGGCTGGCTTCTCGACCGGCCGATGGGACGGCAATGCACTGGAGGTCGTCACCTCGCATCTGAAAGCGGGCTGGATTCAGCGGAACGGCGCGGCGCACAGCGACCAGGCCACGATGACCGAGCGGTTCATCCGTCATGGCAACTATCTGACGGTCGTCACCGTGGTGGATGACCCGATTTATTTGGAGGAGCCCTTTATACGCAGCACGAACTGGATTCTCAATCCCGATCAGGAGGTTCGGCGCACGCAGTTCGACGTCGTCGACGAAGTCGCGGGACGACGAAAAGGAGATGTGCCGCACTATCTTCCGGGATCGCCAGACGCGCTCGCGAAGTTGACGGAGTTTTCGACCAAGTACCGTTTGCCTGCCGGATCGGCACGTGGAGGTGCGGCGACGACCTACCCGGAGTTCATGCGAGGGGTTCACACCACTCCTCCGAGCCGTTCATCGGCGCGTCGTGAGATCGCCGCGAGCCCGACCGACGGAAAGATCCAGGTTCTCCACGTGCAAGGCAACGTCTACATGCTGGTGGGCGACGGTGGCAATATCACCGTTCAAGCCGGCAACGAGGGCGTCCTCGTGATCGATACTGGCGTTGGATCGCGAGCAGCCGAGGTTCTCGCGGCCATTCGGCAGGTCTCCGATAAGCCGATCCGCATCGTGATCAACACACACGTCCACGCCGATCACAGCGGCGCGAACGAGGTGATCGCCGCGGCTGGTCGATCGCTCGGAGGAAACGCTCCCGGCAACTCCGGCCTCCCGCAGGAGAACGCGCGCGTCCTCGCGCACGAGAACGTCCTCAAGCGCATGAGCGCGCCAACTGGCGAGCCCTCGCCCAGGCCCTTTGGCGCGTGGCCAACCGAGACCTTCTTCGGCGAGGACAAGGAGATCTTCTTCAACGATGAGGCGATTCAGCTGATCCATCAGCCTGGCCATACCGACGGCGACGTCCTGGTGTTCTTCCGCCGCTCGGATGTGGTCGCCAGCGGGGACCTGTTCATCACAACGACATACCCCGTGATCGATGCGCAGAACGGCGGCGCCGTGCATGGTGTCATCGACGGCCTGAACCGGCTGCTCGACATCACTATTCCTCAGGACAAAGCGGAAGGCGGCACGTACGTGATCCCCGGACACGGGCGGCTTTCGGATGAAGCGGACGTCGTCGAGTATCGAGACATGCTGACGATCGTTCGAGATCGCGTGCAAGACCTCATCGCCAAAGGGAAGACGCTGGCCGAGGTCAAAGCGGAGAGACCCACACGCGATTACGACGGCCGGTACGGCGCAACAACTGGTTCGTGGACGACGGACATGTTCGTCGAAGCTGTCTACCGCGACCTCGATCGCACCAGACCGTGACGAGGGAGGGCGCTCAGCTTGCATCCATCGTCGATTGGAACGATGCTCGGTTGATCACGTGAACGACATCAGGTTCCGTGATGACGCGAACGGGAGGTTTTCATGGGAACAGCAGTGAAGGGCGTACCCGCCGGCTATCACACGATCACAACTCAGCTGACATTGGACAACGCCGCGAAGACGATCGACTGGTACAAACAGGCGCTCGGAGCGGAAGAAGTCAGCCGGAGTGCCGGCCCCGACGGCAAGATCATGCACGCCGAAATCAAGCTCGGCGACTCTCGCATCATCGTGCACGACGTGATGCAGGGGAAAGGGCCGGGAGCCTTTGGTGGATCACCGGCATCACTGTGGCTGTATGTGGAGAACAGTGACGCGCTCTACAAGCGCGCGGTGAGCGCGGGCGCGAAGGTGCAGATGGAGATCGCCGATCAGTTCTGGGGCGACCGAGCGGGCGCCATCGCCGATCCGGAAGGGTACACCTGGTGGATCGCCACCAGGAAAGTAGATCTCTCGCGGGAAGAGATCATGAAGCGCGCCGCGGAAGCGATGAAGCAGCCGCAGCCGACCCGTTAGACAGAACGTCCCCGACGGCTCGTGATGGCCCGATCCACGGCCCTCACGATCATGATGGGCCCCCGCGAGGCGTCTTCGCGGACGCCTGCGGGTTGGCCTGTATAATCCGCGCATCCCGTGGTCCTGGCTCCGGGTACGCGACTCGGCCCGTATGAAGTCCTCGCTTCCGTTGGCGCTGGCGGTATGGGCGAGGTGTATCGCGCGCGTGACATCACGCTCCAGCGCGACGTCGCGCTGAAGGTTCTCCCCGAGGCGTTTGCCAGCGACCCGAGTCGACTGGAACGCTTCACTCGCGAAGCGCAGACGCTCGCCGCATTGGACCATCCAAACATCGCCCACATTCATGGGTTCGAGGACCGCGGTGACGTCCGCGCCCTGGTGATGGAGTACGTCGATGGCGAAGAGCTCGCCGCGCGGTTGATGCATGGCCCCGTGCCCCTTGCTGATGCATTGCCAATCGTCCGACAGATCGCTGAGGCGCTCGGAGCGGCGCACGAGCAAGGGATCATCCATCGCGATCTCAAGCCGGCAAACATCAAGGTGCGCCCGGACGGAACCGTGAAAGTGCTCGACTTCGGCCTCGCGAAGATGCTGGAGCCCGCCGCAGTGATGTCCGGCGTCGGCCCAGCCAGCGTAACGCTATCGCCCACCATCACCAGTCCGGCAATGACCCGCGCCGGCATGATCCTGGGTACTGCCGCATACATGAGCCCCGAGCAGGCCAAGGGCCGGCCAGCGGATAAGCGCAGCGACATATGGGCCTTCGGGTGCGTGCTGTACGAGATGCTGACCGGCGCGCGGCCCTTCGAGGCGATGGACGTGGCTGACACGCTCGCCGCCGTGCTCACGCGTGAGCCTGACTGGGCGCGCTTGCCGCTACATCTCCCACGTTCGATGCAGATACTGCTGCGGCGATGTCTCGAGCGCGATCGCGCGAAGCGGATGCCAGACGTCGCGGGAGCGCTTTTTGCGATCGATGAAGCACTCGAGACGTCAGGGTGGCCCGCCGCGCCCGTCAGCCGCGGACGCAGGTGGCTCGCATACGCAGGTTGGATCGCTGCCGGAGTGGTGGCCGTGGCGGCGCTCCTGATCGGATCGCGACTTCGACCGGCTCCCAGCGACGCGGCCCCGATGCGCCTACATGTCCTGACACCGCCGGGCGGTGATCCGGTCACGTTCGCTCTGTCACCCGACGGACGCAGCATCGTCTTCGACGCGTTCAATGACGGGCGCACTCGGCTGCATCTTCGACGCTTCGAATCAAACGACGATCGACCGCTGCCAGGCACCGAAGGGGCGGCCTACCCATTCTGGTCGCCCGACTCGATGTCGGTGGCGTTCTTTGCCGACAGGTCGTTGAAACGGCTCGATCTTGCCAGCGGGTTCGTGCGGACGATTGCGAGCGCTCCGAACCCGAGGACTGGAGCCTGGAATCGCGAGGGGATCATCCTCTTTGGCGCGTCCGCCGGACCTCTGTACGAGGTCTCGGCCGAGGGGGGAACGGTCTCGGAAGCGACCACGCTTCTGCCCGGACAGTCGAGCCATCGGTTTCCGCAGTTCTTGCCCGACGGCCGCCGATTCGTGCTGCTGGCGCTCGGAGAACCGAACGTCAAAGGCCTGTATTCGGCTTCCCTCGATCGCCCCGGACTCAATCGCCTGTCGGACGGTGAGCCGTCCTTCACGCTCCTGCTTCCTTCATACTTGATGACGACTCAGCAGGGAGCGCTCTGGGCACAACGACT
>Ga0114129_10003376_pt1 | contig 22429 bp, 17 predicted proteins | sample RhiMetdeltSRZDD1_FD_80071 | JGI IMG/M metagenome (GOLD analysis project Ga0114129, IMG submission 80071) | Populus rhizosphere microbial communities from Tennessee, USA - Rhizosphere MetaG P. deltoides SRZDD1 (version 2) (version 2) | ecosystem: Host-associated > Plants > Roots > Rhizosphere >... | reverse complement strand
GCGCGCGGATATCTGGGCCACCGCCCATGCGGCAAAGAGCGCAAGGAACGGCAGGATTGGATTCAGATAGCGGCTCGCCGGAGCCGTGTTGGAGATGAAGAACAGGAATGGCAAGGGAAACGCGAGCAGAAGCAATGCGCGCGCCGGCGACACGACAGCCATACTAATCACGCCAGCGGCTGCCAGCAGCGCAATCGGCTTGCCGACCGCGTCCGCCCACAGCATCTCGAGATACCGCGAAGCCGGCGCGAACGCGCCAGCGCTCACGGCTCTATCAATGACGATGTGCCTGTTCGCGGCGATGTCGCGCCACGCGGTCAACGGCTCGACGAGAATGAACGGCGACAGCGCGAAAAACACGACCGCACTCGCCGCGGCTGCGAGTGCAAGGTGAGACGCGCTCGCCGCGAACCCCTTGGATCTCCAACCTTGCACAACAGCTATCGCGAGGGGAACTGCCAGGAAGATGCAGTAGTAATGCGTCGAGAACGCGACGCCACACGCCGCGCCGGCCACGAGCGTGTCTCGGCGCGCTGGTCCGTTCGGTGCCGCGCACGGCCAGAGCCGGCATATCGCCAGATACGCGAAAACGATAGCGAGCGTAGCCGGAACGTCGTGCTTGACGTAGTGCGAGTCGCGCACGTGCAACGGCGCGACCGCGAGAAAGATCGCCGCGGCAATCGCCGTTCGGCGATCGAGCAGGCGTTCGCCAAACCGGAACAGAAATGCAACCGTTGCAGTGCCTGTGACCACGCCAAGCAGCCGTCCCGCTGTGTAGATGCCGGTTGGATCCGTGAAGTAGAGCTGCTGTAGCGCAGCCAATGACTCGACGCGGCCGCTGGCCCAGACCATCGCCAGGTAGACCCCGACCCACGCGAAAAGTACGTAGAAATAAAACGTCGGGTACAGGAAGTTCTCGGGGTTCAGCGTGCCGCGCGCGAAGCTGAGCGCGCGCGCCATGATCGCGACTTCGTCGGGGTTGTAAACCGCCGGCAGGCCGTACTGCAATCCAATGAGCCTGAGTCCGGCAGCCAGTGCGCAGATGAGAACGAAGGGCGATATGACGCGACTCACCGCGCAGGCTCCGGCGGCTCGGCGACGTCAACAGCCACGATTTCCCCGGCCAACTCGGTCGTGTCCGCCGGGCGCGGCGCCGGAACCTTCGGCGTTGCGCGCGACCGCCACAGGCGTCCGAGCACATGCAGCTCTTCCGGTTTGAGGAAACCGCCAAGCCACAGTCCTGCCGCCATCACCACGACCACCGTCGTGCCTCTAACAAGAATCCCGGCCACCGGACTGATCTCCGGTATCACACTCGCGATCGCGTAGGCGATCGCGGCGGAAACGATCACCCGCAGAATTCGTCCCCATTCGTAGCGAATCGGGTAGAAGTGCTGCGAAAAGGCATATGCCAGCGCGGCCTGCGTCGCGTACGCCGCACCGTTCGCGTAGGCCGCCCCCATGATGCCGACCTTGGGAATCAGCGCGAAATTCAGCCCGATATTGACCGCCGCGGCCATCGCCGTCGCCACGGGATAGTACGTCGTGTTGCGCGTGATGTTGAGTCCGATGGACGTCATCAAGTAGACGCCCTGCAGAAAGACGCCGAGCGCTGTCCACGCGACGACGCCGTACGCCGCAGTAAAGTGGCCGCCCGTGATCACCTCGAGAAGGTCGCGCGCAATCGCCGAGAGGCCGGCCGTCATCAAGGCGAGGACGGCAATCCCGTAGGTCGTGATGGCACTGAAGACGCGTTCGGCGCCCGGCTCGCGAACCGTTGCATAGTAAAACGGCGCCCACGCATACTCGAAAGCGGCGAGAAACACCTTCAGAATCAGCCCGACGCTCACCCCCATCGAATACATTCCGATCTCTGACAGCGGGACGAAGACGCTCAACACGAACTTGTCACCAACGGCAATCACTTGCTGTGCGAACCCGTGCGGAACCCTCGGCAAGCCGAAGGCCAGCGACTCGCGCAGCGCCGTGCTCGAAAACACCGGGCGGATGAGCGGCGCGAACCATCGCACCATCACCGCTAACAACACGACGGTGACGACGAGATCGGCCACGACGACACCCATGACGCCGTAGCCAAGCCCGACGACCAGAGCCAGCCGCAACACAAGCGTCGAGACGGAGCGCGCAAACGCCAGGATGCTGAACTCGCGGGCTTTCTGCTGCAGGCGCAGGACGTGGAACGGAATGAACGTGAAGCCGATCGCGAACGTGTTCAGCAGAACGAGCTGCAGCGCGAGCGTGTAGGTCGGAGCCCCGAGCCATCGCGCGATCAAAGGAGACGCTGCGACCGCCGCGATCAACAGAACGCCGTTGGTGACGAGGAGGAAGATGAACAGCGTGCTCGACAATCGCTGCCGCGCGCGATCGTCCGGGCAGTCGTACCAGAAGCGCATGAACGAGCCGTCCACGCCCCAGCGGAAGAACAGCTTGGTGATCGCTTCGACGCTGCCGAGCAGCGCGAGGATGCCATAGTCCGCGGGCGAGAGGAACTCGACATACACGCGGAGTAAGAGAAAGTTGACGATCTGGATGGCAACATCCCCCGTGCCGTAGATCGCCAGGTCCTTCGAAAGCTCGCGAATCTTCTGGAACAAAGCCGGCTCAGGGTTTCCGGAACGTCAACAGGTTCAGGAAGCACCAGCCCGGAACGGGGATCAGGCGCGTGAGCCACCGATGAAGCGGCAGGAGCGTGCGTGGATTGCGGCGGATCAATCGCGTCAGCACCGGGACCGTCGGGAAGATCCCGCGTCGAGCGACGAGTACGAATCCGGCTCGCTCGGCAAGGCGAATGTACTCCTCGGCTGGCCGATCTCCCGGATGCTTCGCCTCCGCTGCCGTGCGAATGAGACGCCCTTGAAGAAGAAAGTGGATGCGCGACTGCAAGTGCGCGAGGTTTGGAATAGATATCAGCACCTCGCCGCCTGGCACGAGTATGCGCTTCAACTCGGCAAGCGCGCGCGGCTGGTCTTCGAACGTGAGATGCTCGAGCACGTCGAGGCACAGGGCCCGGTCGAATGCCGCGTCCGCGTAGGGCAGCGCCGTCAACGATCCGGTCCTCACGCGATCGGAGGCGTAGTTGGGATCGACGCCCTCGATCGCCAACCGGTCCGCAAATTCACCGACGAGGACGCCTTCTCCGCAGCCGGCGTCGAGGACGCGGCTGTTGCGGGGCAACGCATTCAAGTACTTCCGAACGGCGTCGAGCTTCGCCAGGTAAGTGGGGTAGTAGTCCCAGGTCGGGTCCGGTTCACAATGGTAGTCGCCGCGCGCGGCATACTCTCCACGGCGCACCGCCGGCGGGCTGGCGCTCATGACGTCACTGATTCTAGCTCAGAAGAAAAAACCTCCGCGGAAGCGTGGCCTCGCGGAGGTTTGTGATTGGGCCGACCGTTGACTCAGGACTTGGACTAGCGATCGTTCCCACCACCGGGCCCACCACCAGGGCCAGGGACGTTCGGCGGGCGGACGACCGGAGTATTCGGCTGATACGGGTTGCCCGGGAATCCTGGTGCGGCAGCGGGCGCCGGCAATTGGCCGGGCCTCGGTGCAGTCATTGGCTGCTGCTGCACACCCGGTTGCGCGCCGGGTTGCGGTGTCCCCGGGAACGGCGGCGGTACCGATCCCGGAGGCGCCACCACCGGATTCGGTTCATCGTCGTCGATCACGTTCGGCATGATCGGTAGCTGCGGCTGCGGCCGACTGGCAAATGGTGGCGGCGCCGCTGACTGCGCCGGCGCACGGCTGGCCGGCATGATCAAAATCTGGTCGAACGCCGAAGTGCCCGGACGGCTGCCGCGCGGCTTTGCGATGTAGCCGCTCGCAGAGCGGAGCAACGATTCGAGCGCGCGCCCCTCGGCGACGTCATGCAACTCGATGGTGATCGGTTGGCCGGAGAGCCGATCCGCACCCACCACGACGGTCTGACCCACGCGCTGCCACTCGTCGAGAATCTGTTTGACGGTCACGTCTTGCGCGACGAGCGTCACTCGTCCGTTTGCGATTGACAGACGAAGATCACCTGCCGATGCAGCGGATGGGGTGAGAAGAAGCGCCGTTAAAGCTCCGCAGCCGAGCCATTTGTTCATTTTCAGCTCTCCTGACCGGGACATTCAGTATACGCCCTGTAAGACGCTGCCGCCAGCGTTGCGGATGGCAATAAAAAGGCAGAAGGCAGAAGGCAGAAGGCAGAAGGCAGAAGGCAGAAGGCAAAAGGCAAAAGGCAACTTACACGAGTTTGGTTATCCAGAGTGGGGAGTCCTTGCGAGGCAGATCGCAGGAGCGGCAGATCTCTGGTCCGCCGCTCTCGAGGTGCTGGCGCCGGGCATTGCGATAGGGCTCGGCATTCCAAATATCACGGATGGACGACTGGTTCAGGTCGCCAAGGACGTGGCGGCCGTCGAAGTCGGCGCAGCAGAGCGAAACACGTCCGTCCCACAACACCGTGAACGTCAGCCACGGCCGATAGCACGGATAGTTCACATCCGACTCGGTATTGAGCGTGCCTGCCCAATTGTGGAGATCGGTGATGTGAATCTTGTCGGCGATCCCCTTCCAGTGCTCGATGAAGGCTTGCTCGTCGACCGAGTTGTTCTGGCGCACGAACGACAGGATCAGCTTGGGGCGGCGCTTGCCGAGCTCGGCGCGGAGGCGGACGAGTCGTTCGATGTTGGCGATGACCTTGTCGTACTTGAGGCCGAGCCGCGTGGACTCGAACACCTCACGGCCAGCGGCGTCGACGCTGATGTTGATTGCGTCCAGCCCAGCCTCGATCATGCCGCGCGCGACTGGCTCGGTAATGAGCGAGCCGTTGCTGATCATCCCGACTTCTTTGATGCCCTTCTGCTTCGCGTACCGCACCTTCTCGACGAGCTGCCGATCGACGAAGGGTTCGCCGTAGTTGTGGACCCGCACGTGGGTGATGCCCAGCTCCGCGCACTCGTCAACCACCTTGCGAAACAGATCGAACGACATGATGCCTTGGCGGCGATGCATCTCGTCGCGCGGGCAGAAGACGCACTTCGCGTTGCAGATGTTCGTGCTTTCGATCTGGACGATTTCAGGCAGCCGCGGAGCCCGGTCGCGGCCGGTGGCCAGCATGAGCCGCCGAACCGGTTTGGCCTCGCGCCGCAGCAGCGATTCGACGGCGCGGCGTGCGCGAGCGCGGACCTTCAGGCTTGGGGGCATGCGTTCCTTGGCTCAGTCCCGGCGGAAATGGGCAATCACGCGGGTCAGGATCTCCTCGAGCTCGACGGTCGGCGCGTAGCCAACGAGCGTCCGCACCTTGGAGATATCCGGCACGCGGCGCGGCATATCTTCGAATCCAGCCTCGTACGCTTCGTCGTAGGGGATGCGCACGATCTCGGACCGACTGCCGGTCAAGGCTCGGATCTTCTCCGCGAGATCACCGATGGAGATCTCGCTGCCGTTGCCGATATTGAAGACCTGTCCGATCGCGCGAGGCTCGTCGATCAAGGCTACCATAGCGCGCACCACGTCCCCGACGTAGGTGAAGCTCCGCGACTGCGTCCCGTCGCCGAACACCGTAATCGGCCGTCCCGCGAGCGCCTGCTGCACGAAGTTCGGAATGACCATCCCGTACTGGCCCGTCTGACGCGGGCCGACGGTGTTGAACAAGCGGACGATGATGATCGGTAGCTTGCGTTCTTTCCAGTACGCGAGTGCGAGGAACTCGTCGATGAGCTTGCTGCACGCGTACGCCCACCGATGCTTGTCGCTCGGTCCAAGCACCAGGTCGGCATCCTCCCGAAACGGCACCGCCGCGCTCTTGCCGTAGACCTCGGACGTCGACGCAATCAGCACCAGCTTCTTCTTCTTGGCCGCGTGTTTGAGGACTACTTCCGTGCCGTGCACGTTGGTTTCGATCGTGTGCACGGGCGCTTCGACGATCAGCTTGACGCCGACTGCCGCCGCAAGATGGACGACAACGTCCGCCCGATCGATGAGCTCGGCGAGCAGCGGCTCGTTGGTCACGGTATCGATCGTGTAGTGAAACTTCGGGTTGGATTTGAGGTGGGTGACGTTCTCGATTGCCCCGGTGGACAAGTTATCGAGGACAAACACCTCATCGCCTCGGTCGAGAAGCGCCTCCGCCAGGTGAGACCCGACGAACCCGGCGCCTCCAGTGATCAACACGCGCATCCAGTACTCCAGAAAGTGATCGGCGAGGGTCCTTGATCAGGCCTCCCGCAGTGCGGCGAGGCGGACGATGGCCTCAGCCGAACGGTCCGCGGCCCGGCCATCGGCGCCGATGCTGAATCGGGTCAGGAACTCCCGCCGCGCGAGCTCGAGCTCGCGGCGAAACTCCTCATCATACAGGATTTGCTCGAGCTGCCGCGCCGTATCGGCGACGTCTCCGCCACGAGCGCCCGCCATAATTCCTGCGTCGACGAATGGCGTGAGGTTGTTGGGAAGCCCGATCACGAGCGACGGAATGCCCAAAACCGCTGCATCGAGCGCCACTGTTGAATTCACCGTCACGACCACGCGGCTCGCGCGCAGCAACGGCGCGAGCGGCGTTGACGCGTCGAGCACCCTGACGCCTCGCCGGCCGGCCACGAGATCCGCGTACACTTCCGGTGTTTCGGCTGGATGCGTCTTGATCGCCACATGAGCGTTCGACACCCGCGCGGCTGCGTCAAGGAAGGTGCGCAGCGCCGGACCGGCCTCGGAGTGCTTGGCGGTCACGAGCACGAGCGCGTCGGACGTTGCACCCGCTGCCGCACGCACCTGCTCCACAGCGTCGTCGCCGAGCTGACTGGCGTCTGCCGCGAGCGCATCGAGGCGGGGGCTGCCGGTTACGGCGAGCGCCTTTTCAGGAAACTTGCCCGGACCGGAGAGTTGTTGCGCGGCGTAGCGATCGAACACGAGCGTCAGGGTGGGATGCGGGAATCCGTTATCGTCAGGACGATTGGAATCGGGGGCGATCTCGTCCGGCTCGTGCAGGTAGTTCAACCAGTGACGATAGATAAACCCATGCTGCAGGCCCACGGTCGGAATGTCTCGGCGGCGGCTTTCGAGCACGATGGCGCGCCCCCAACCGCCGGCCTCCGCGTAAGTGACCGCGACGAGTGGCCGTAGTGTATCCAACGCCGCTGCCGCTTCATCCATCGCCCGCGCCGACCACGGCCACTGGAGCAATGCAATGCCCGCGAGCTCGTCGCGAATCACGGGCCAGCAGTCACAGCCGTAGATGACCGATCGTTCGCGGAGCTCGGCACTCTTCCAGAGTGCGCGCCGCATCCGGTGTCGCTCGTGCCACAACCGGCGCGATTCTGCGAGGCTGCTGAGCGGCGCGTAGGCCTCAATCGTCGGCGCAATGCTTGGTCCGTGATTAGGGCGGAGCGCGTGCCACCAGCGACGCGCACGAAAGTTGGACGCGGGTCCGACCGTCACATACGCGATCGCTTGAATGGTCAACCGGTGCTCGAGAGCGGTCAGCACGGGACCGATGTACGATTCAGCGCTTCCGTCTTCCTTGTTGCTCGTCGCGGCGCGCCAGAATGCGCGATGCACGAACGCGGCGACCCGCGGTCTCATCGGCGGTGCGGATGCGGTCCGTCCGCGCAGCCGCGATGCTAAGGCTGCCGTATTGATTGCGGTTGCACGCGCCTCCATGGCAGCCAACGAGAGTGCCGACGATTTGCTGAACCCGTCAGGGCCCTCGTAGGCAATTCGACGCGCGGCCGCAAGCCGGCGCGCGAGGCCCTGTGCGAGCGGACCGCCCCGTACGAACTGCAGCTCGGTCGGGCACTCGCGTTCGATCATCGCCTCGAGCGCGAGCAGCGTCCGGAACACGTTCGCGATCGCTTGCTGTTTGTGGAGGTAGAGCTCTGCAAACCACCACAGTGAGTCGCCACGGAAGGTGAACCGAGCCCTGAACTGCTCGCCGTCCACCCGCGCGTGCCGTACGCCTTTGATCCAGGCGATGGCCTCCATCGTGGCGCGCTCCTGCAGCGCAGAGTCGAGGTAGGAGTTGAGCTCGATCTCCTTGCGTCCGGCGCTCGACCGGATGGCGAGGATGGCGTCCGTCATTGTCCGCCGGCGCTCGACAGCCTTTTCTGCGCTGCATCGAGCACCGATACCGCTGCGGCAAAGACTTGATCGGTCGTGACGTGGACGAGGCAGTCAGGCGTGTGGCCGATGCACCGGCGCGGCGGTTGCCTGATGCGGTTGCACGGGCTGCAGGGAAGATCGACGCGGACCACACGATCGAGCGGTCCCGTCGTCGCGTAGCGGACCGGATCCGACGGGCCAAAGATGGCCACCACCGGTGTGCCCACCGCGTACGCGAGGTGCATCGGGCCGGTGTCGCCGGTGAGAAGCAGATCGAGGCGGGCGATGAGGGCTGCCGACGCGAGAATATCCTCGTCGCTACTAGGATCGATCACGACTCGAGGCGCGAGCGCTGTCCGGAACCGTTCGACGAGTTCACGGTCGCCGGGCCCGCCGGTCGCGACAATGACCGCGCCGCGTGCGTCGGCAATGCGCGACGCAACCTCGGCGAACCGCGCCGGATCCCATTGCTTGATCGCGCGCCCTCCACTCACGTGTACGCCGACCAACGGGCGACCTGCGGCACCGCGCACACGAGCGGCGGCCGATGCCGCTGCCGAATCCGGAATCGCGAGGAGCGGCCGGGCAGATTCCGCAGGCGGACGTCCAAACGCCTCTGCGACGAGCCGCCGTGCATTCGCGCTTGTGTGCGATCGCTGATCGTACTGCAGCGAGAGATCGAGGAGCGGGCCACCTCCGCCGCTCACCCAACCGGCGGTGCGCCCTGCGCCGACGGCACCCATCAGCAGATTGCTGCGGATATCCGGCTCGAAATTGATCGCGAGATCGTAAGCGCGTGAGCGCCAGTTGCGCGCCGTACGCAGCAGTGTCGGAAGGCTCAATCCCTCGCGTTCGCGCGCGAGCCACTTGGCGTCCAGCGTCTCGACGTGATCGACCGACGGCACGGCGCGAGCGAGCGATGCGTTCCAGCTGCCGACGACGAGATCGATGCGAGCGGAGGGCGCTAGCGTCCGAACGTCGCGAATCGCGGGGAGCGCCATCACGAGGTCACCGATCCGCTCCAGCCGCAGGAGGAGAATGCGCCGTGGCTCTCCTGCGCCCGGTTGCCGAATGAACGGCCGCGCTACGGCTGCCGCAGCCCCAAGCGCGACATCCGCCGCACGCACGAGCAGACGCTCACGAGCGTCGGAGATCTGTAGCATTCAATATTCAGTCGCCCCTTATCTTAGCTCGACCCTGTCGAGCATGACGCCCAGCTCGCGGTCGTCGGCGGTGCCCAGCACGAGTCGCGGCTGCCACACTGGCGTCACCAGGCTCACGTCAGCCATTCCCGCCGCCGCCACGCGCGCGGCAAGGGCGGCGGGGATCGGCAGCGTGTACGGCTTGAAGCCAGTGGTGACGCGAACGACTCCCAGCGGTTCGTTGTCGAGCGCAACCGTGACGTCTGCAGGCGGTGCCGCGGGCGGCCGACCGCCGTCGCTCATCCACAGTACGAGCTCGCGCGTCGTGGGTTGAATCGACGTGATCGTGACGAACGACCGCGCGCGCGTCCACCGGAAGGTACGTCCTTCGGACTCTTCCTTGGCGTGGAAACGCACGACATACAAATCGTCGTTCACGCCGATGTCCAGATCGAACGGCGCCCGAGACGAGGCCGCATCGGGCCGCGTGATCTCGTACAGGCTGTAGTCGAACTCCTTGTTGCGAACGAACCTCGGATACGCGTCCGCAGGCGCGTCGTATTCCGGAATCGTGAAGCGTTCGCTGGCGAGCGGAACAACGCCCCATTTGGGCGAGAGAAGGCTGGTGCCGCCGCCGCCCATGAAGAGGACGCGATCGTACTGCGTGTGAGCCCAGTCGAGGAACGCCCCGAACGTCTCGCGGTTCGGCCGTGGGGAATCGAGCACCAGCACGTTTCGGGCGTAAATATACGCGAGTGGGACAGCGAGCACGTGAACGTCGGACGCGCCCCGTGATTCGACGATCAACAGATCGCGATCGCCGATTTGGCCGCTGATCGACTCGAGCTTCGGAATGATGCCCGCGTACTCGACGTGCGGAAGCACCGGGGCAGCGGCGCGCGCGTAGTGCTGGGCGAGGAGTCCGACGAACACCACGCCGACCGCTGTGCGGAGTGTACCGGCTGCCCGCCAGCTGCCTCTCGTGCCGCTGAACGCCGCGGCAGCCGCGAACAGCAGCGCGCAGGGGAGCACGACCGGCAGGAAACGGCGGGTCAACCAGAAGTGCTCCGACGGGATGCGAATCTTGTAAAAAAAGAAAAACGCAAAGACCGTGCATGTGGCGAAGAGTTCCGGCGCCCGCCAGAACACGCGGCGCGCAAGCAAGGCGTACCCGAGCAGCGCGGCAAGCAGCCCCGGGAGCGTTAGATACAGGTTGGTGAACGTGCGAAGTGCGTAAGCATCGCGCTCGGCGAGGACGCCGTGGACCGGCGCGCGAAAGTAAAGCGCATAGACTGCACCGGCAATCATCCCGGCGGTGAGTGCCGTGGGCAGCCATGAACGAACGGTTCCTGAAACAACCGGGATCCGCGAGCCCACGACGAACGCCAACACGGCCGCACAAGCACCAGCCGTGAGCACCAGATACTGCCAGGCGTCGAGGTTGCTGAGAAAGACGATCGGCAAATGGACGTACGCCTGCATCGGCCCGGTCAAGTAGACAGCGGCGACAGCCGTGACGGCGATGAGCGTTGCCACGAACAGCACGATCGCACGGCCGCGGTTCTGCACGATGCCGGCGAGGATTGCCGCCGCCAGCCCACCGATCACTGCGCCAATCGCAAGAACGCTGTCGAACCGTAGAAACAGCAGGAAACCAAGCACCCCGCCGGCAATCGGGGCAAAGAAGTCATCGCCATCGATAAAGGCGCGCGCCGCTGCGAGGAGGGCCGCGAACAGCAGGGCCTGCATCACGACTTCGGCGTTCGGATAATGTGCGAACCACACTTGGATCACATGCAGCGTGAGCAACACGCCAGCGGCAAACGCCGCCGTTCGACCAGCAAGCCGTGCGCCGGCGAAATAGACCGAGAGCACGCCAAGGATTGCCCAGACGCCAACGGTCCGCCGGGCGCCACTCAACCCATCGACGCCGTATCCGATCGCGACCGACGCGGGAAAGAGATGCGGGAATTGCCCGATGATCGCGCCGCTGTCAGGGTCTCGAATGAAAAACCCCATGAAGCGAAGGCCGTAGTACTCATCGCGGTTGTGAGAGGGGAAGAACAAGTCGCGTGCAAACGCGGGAACACTGGCGATGACCGGATCTTTGTAGCTAATCGCGCCGCGCTGCGCGATTTGAATGCCTTCGTTGATATACGCGCCGGGATCCCGTCCGCCGATGACGTACTCTGATGAAGGAAAGAACCGCCACCACCCGAGCAGCACGAGCACCAGCGGCAACATCGCGGTAAGCCCTAGTCGCGAGGCGGTCGGACCGAAGCCGAGCCTGAACCGCGCGATCAGCGCCGCAATGACCGCAATCACCACGTCCGCGATCAACAGTCGCTCGAACGAATAGCGGCCGATTGCCGCCAATCCCAACACAACCCCGGTCGAGACGACCGCACTGATCACGATCGACCAGAACAGCCGCTCCTCCCAGTCGAGCGCGGCCCGCTTGTCGCGATCTCCGAATGGCAACCGAAAGATCACCGCCCCTGGCAGCCACGCGAGTACCGCAAGTGTGAGCGTTGTCTTTATCACCTGTATCCGTGGGTCCGTTTTTCCGCTGGCCGTCGTCCGCTGACCGCTGCCCACAATTCGCCGTAAACCCGCTGTCCGCTGGCCGCTATCCGCAATCCGCTATCGGCGTGACTCGTACGAGACCCGTCAATCAAAGAGAACCGCGCGATCCGCGCCCGTTGCCCAAAGAGAGATCCGCGAGATCCGCGTCCCGTTCCCAAGAAGAGATCCGCGCGATCCGCGCCCGTTGCCCAAAAAGAGATCCGCGCGATCCGCGTCCCGTTGCCCAAAAAGAGATCCGCGAGATCCGCGTCCCGTTGCCCAAAAAAGAGATCCGCGTGATCCGCGTCCCGTAAAGAATCCGCGTTCAAAACTGGAAGTAGATGAACTCGGCCCCGCCAAAGTTGCCGAACAGCATCGTGAGATAGAACGTTGCCGCGTAGATGGAGTATCGCACGCCGATGGGCAGACGTCGCACGGCGAGCAGATCGTCGAACCATGCTTCGCAGGCGTGGACGACGATGAGCGGAGTCGTGTAGAGCAGGAGCGGCACGAGCAGGCCGTGGACGTCGATGGATCCCACCGCGAAATCAGTGACCAGGCGCCCGCTCAGCGCGCCGATATGTTCGGCGGATCGCGCGCGGAAGATCAGCCAGCCATAACAGGTGAGATGGAACATCACCGCCCAGGTGAGCACCCGCGCGCCGGCCGCCTGGCTCCGGAGGATACGGCCGATGCTGGTGGTGGATGCCGCGGCGCGATACGCGATGAGAAGCAGTCCCTGATAGATGCCCCAGAGCACGAACGTCCATGCGGCGCCATGCCACAGTCCGCCCAGCACCATCGTGATGAACAGGTTCCGTCGCGTCTGCCACTCCGATCCGCGGTTGCCGCCGAGTGGGATGTACAGGTAATCGCGCAGCCAGGTCGAGAGGCTGATGTGCCAATGCCGCCAGAACTCCTGCGGCGTGCGCACCAGGTACGGGAAGCGGAAGTTATCGATCAGCTCGATTCCCATCCATTTCGATGTGCCGCGCGCGATGTTCGAGTAGCCCGCAAAATCACCATAGATCTGGAAGGCAAACGCATAGACGCCAAGCAGGATGTTGATGCCCGTGGGAGAGGCTGCCGGATCGAACACGCTGTTGGCGAGAGCGGCGAGATTGTCCGCGACGAACACTTTCTGAAAATATCCCCAGGCGATCAGCCACGCGCCGTCCTGGATCTGCTGGCGCCTGATTGTGCGCGGCGCGGCGATCTGCGCGAGAAGCGTACTCGCCCGGAGGATCGGCCCGGCGACGAGATGCGGGAAGAACGCGACGAATACGGCAAATTCAAGGAGGTCGCGCGTCGGTGGCGTATCCCGCCGGTACACATCGATGACATAGCTCATTGTCACGAACGTGTAGAACGAAATTCCCACCGGCAGCAGCACGTGCGCCGTGACGAAATCCACCTGCCACCCGAGGGCGCCGAAAATCGTGTGCAGATTGTCGGCGAAGAAATTGAAGTACTTGAAGAAGCCAAGGAGCGTCAGGTTGAAGCTGATGCTCACGAGCAGGAGCACGCGGCGTCGACGCGGCGACGTTGCTCTGGCAATCGCAAGGGCGCAGGTGTAATCGACGAGCGTCGATCCGATCAGCAGGCCAAGAAATCGCCAGTCCCACGCCGCATAGAAGTAGTAGCTGGCGATGAGCAGTAGCCAGTTCTGACCCCGGTGCGGCAGCAGCCGGTAGGCGCCGTAGACAACCAGGAAAAACCAGACAAAGTGGAGGGAGTTGAAAACCATGCCCGACGATCAACGCTGCAGCGACGGCGCGCGATCTCGCTCGATCTCGCGTGCGAGAAACGCGTCCAGCGCTTCCGCCACCACTGCGTGTCCGCGCGGCGTGAGGTGCACGGTCTCCTGATAGAAAAGATCCGGTCCCGGTAGAGCGCGCCGGAGCGCCGGCAGCAGATCCAGGCGCGGCACCGGCAACGACGCAAGCGCACGATCGAATCGTTCCGTCGCGGCATCGCGAACGAGTTCGCCTCCCGACGCGGCGACAGCCGCCTTGAGCCGCTGGTAATCTGGATCATCGACTTGAAATCGTGCCGGCATCAGCACCACAGCCGTGTGGGCGCCGTTGGCGGATGCTGTCCGCATGATGTCCTCGATCGAGGTCCGAGCGATCGACAGGCCTTCCGCGATACGCGGCGCCGGATCTGCTGCGTAGCTTTGCAGCGGCGGCTCAGGCGGCGCGACCGTTGTCGTAAAGCGCTCGGTCGCCGAGACGGCGCGCAGTCGGAGAATTTGAAGAACCATGCTTCGCCGCACCAGACGGCGCAGCTGAGTCCTGAGAGAACTGCTCTCGGCTGAAGGCGCAGCGCCTTCCGTCATCGTGAGTTTTCCCTTGGACCCAACCGCTTCCTCGGCGTCGTTCCCGACGAAGATCACGGGGATCACGATGTCAGCCTGGACGGACGCAACAATCCGCCGAAAAAACAACTGCTCCTCAATCGGACCGTAGCCTTGCACGCCGGCGTTGATGACGCGGTATCTGGCGCCGCCGCGCGCGTTCAGCCGTTTCTCGAGCAGCTCGCCAAATGTTTGCGCGAATGGAACCTGCACCGAGAGCACGAGCGAATCGCCGAGCAACACGATGCGCCGTTCGCCCGGCGGCTTTGGCCCGATTTCTTCATCGTCTCTCAGCCCCATGCCGTTGATGGCGATGTCCGCAGCAAACTCCGAGGTGACAAAGCGCGTGCGCGCATGCGGCTTGAGGCGATAGCCGATCTGCGGGTCGCCCTCGAAGAGCCCTTGAAAGGACAGAGCGGCCTCCGAGCTTCCCCATGTTCGCAACGCCGCTTCGAAGATCCAGAACTGCGCCGCCAGGATGATGGCGAACGCGAGAAGCCGCCGGGCGCGACGCGCTGCGCTCATTGGCTCTGGGCGATGGCGCTTGCCACTTCGTCAACCGAGCGTTCGTCAAGGGCCGGATGGAGCGGCAGGGACAACACTTCACGGCAGACGCGCGTCGCAACGGGGCACTCGGCAGGGCACTGATCCGCCATGGCCCGCTGATGCGGGATCGGGATCGGGTAGTGAATCAACGTTTCGATCCCACGCTCGGCGAGATGCGCCCGCAGGGCCTCGCGCGCGGAACTGAGGACGGGGAACAGGTGATACACATGGCCCGGATCGAGCTCGGGAGGAACGAAGATGTTCTCAGCCGAGGCCAGCCCCGCGCGGTAACGGGCGCCGAGACGGCGGCGATCCGCAGTCCACTTCGGCAGGAATGTCATGCGCGCGCGAAGAATCGCCGCCTGCATCTCGTCGAGCCGCGAGTTGACGCCGAACTCGGCGTGCTCGTACTTGCCGAGTTGTCCACCGTTTCTGAGACGCGCCGCCCGCGCCGCGACGTCGGCATCTCGAGTCACAATCGCGCCTCCGTCACCGAGCGCTCCGAGATTCTTCGTCGGGTAGAAGCTGTACGCTGCCGCCGCGCCATAGCTGCCAACGGGTTTACCCGCGCACGTAGCGAGGTGAGCCTGACAGCAATCCTCGACAATGGCGATGCCGTGCCGCTGAGCGATGTTGGCAAACGCAGCCATGTCCGCCGCTTGACCGTACAGGTGCACGGGCAGGATGGCGGCCGTTTTCGACGTAATCGCCGCCTCGGTCGCGCGTGGATCCAGCGTCAGCCGCTCCGGGTCGATGTCTGCAAATACCGGACGCGCGCCGGCCATCAGGATAGCCAGCGCAGAAAACGTTGCAGAGAGCGGCGACGTGATGACTTCGTCGCCCGGCCCGATCCCCACCGCGCGGAGAGCGATGGCGATCGCGTCGGTTCCGGTGCCGACGCCGACGGCGTGACTGCCACCGCACGCAGTCGCGAACTCCTGTTCGAAGGCTTCCAGCTCGGGGCCGAGGATGAACCAGCCTCTCGTGACCACGCGCGCGATGGCTTCCTTGACAACCGCCGCGTCCTCACCCGGTGTCAACTGAAGGAACTTGATCACACGCTGCCCACTCGGCTGGGTTCGCCGATGTAGTGGTCCATATGCTGCCGGTAGAAGGCGATGGTCTGACGCAGGCCGTCGCGAAGACCGACCCGCGGCTGCCAGCCGACAGCTCTGCGGAACTTCGATGAGTCGGAGTAGAAGCTGCCGATGTCGATGCGCTTTTTCTCGGGCGGCCATTCCACGAATCGCACCGAGCCGCTGCCAGCGACCTCGATCAAGAGCGCAACCAGGTCCTTGTGACTGATTGGCTCGTCGCCGCCGACGTTGAACACCTCGCCATCACACGCGTCGAGTGCTCCTGCGTAGAGGAAGGCCTCCGCCGCATCGTCAACGAAAACAAAATCTCTGAGCTGCGCGCCGTCGCCGAACACCTGAATTTCGCGCCCCTCGATAGCCAGCCGGATAAACCAGCCGATGAATCCTTGGCGGTTGTGGCGGATCAGTTGTCGCGGTCCGTAGACGTTGGTCAGTCGCAGCGAGCACGCGCGCACGCCAAAGACGTTGTTGTAGAGCAGATGATAGTACTCGCCGGCCGCCTTGTTGACGCCGTTGATGTCCGCGGGCCGCACGAGGTGGGTTTCATCGACCGGCAAGCGATCGGGCCGCCCGTACACTTGTCGCGTGCCGGCAAACACGACACGCACGGCGGGGTTGTGTTTGCGGCAGGCTTCGAGCATCGACAGCTGGGCGCGGCAATTGATCTCCAGATCGGTATGCGGATCCTGCATGCTGTCGATGTGGCTGACCTGACCCGCGAGGTTGAAGATAATCTCGCGGTCTTTCACGAGGGCATCCATCGACGCCGCGTCGCGCACATCCGAGATGTTGACGTGGACGCGCCCTTCGAGTCCGGCGATGTTGAACAGGTTGCCGCCGTAGTCGGGGAGCAGCGAGTCAACGATGAGGATGTTCGCGCCGGCCGCCGCCAGGCGGTGCACCAGATTGCTGCCGATGAAGCCAAGGCCGCCGGTCACCATCACCCGGCGATTGCGGTAGTACGAATCGATCTCGCTCGACATCGTCTTTAGTGAAGGAACGTGGGTAGACGTTGCATGTTATCGGCGGGTCGACATCATGGCAAGGGCGCGATCGTAGGCGGCTTCAAAGCGGCTGGCCACGAACTCCCACCCGTATCGGGCTGAGACCGTCGCGCGTGCCGCTTCCCCGAGCTGAATCCGCCTCGGCGCGTTGCCCGCGAGCATCGTGATCGCATCGGCCAGGGCGGCAGCATCCCGCTCCGCGACGATGATTCCGGTGCGTTCGTGTTCGACAACCGAGCCGATGCCGCCTGCCGGCGTGCTGATGAGCGGCGTACCGGACGCCAGCGCTTCGAGCACGACGTTGGGCAGCCCATCGACGTTGCCGCTGTCGTCCCGCACCGACGGCACGGCGACCATGTCGGCCGTCGCCAGCCATGCGGCGACGTCGTCCTGCGATAAGTTTCCAACGAAGCGGATCCGATCGCTCACACCTGCCGACTCGGCACGAGCGCGAAGTTCTTCTTCGAGATCGCCGCCACCGGCGAGGACGACCAGCACGCCAAGATTGCGCGGCAGCATCGCGAGCGCATCGATCAGGTATTCGAATCCCTTTTTGCGAACGAGCCGTCCCGCGGCGAACACGACCGGGACATGCGTCGCAATCCCGAGGCCGGCGCGACGCTTGGCGCGAATCAGCGGATCGGGTCGAAATCGCAGTGGGTCGACGCCATACGGCACGACTTCGATTCGGTCTGGGCTGGCGCCAAGCGCCAGCGCGCGCCGCGCGAGATCTGCGCTGCACGCCGTGACAGCCCCAGCTTGTCGGAACACCCGCCGCGCGACGCCACGTGCCGGCGCGAGCCGCTCTGCGACATAGACATCGGATCCGTGCAGACTTACCACCAACGGCAGGTGCCGGGCTGCGGCCCCGGCAACCGCGCCCCCGGGAATCACCCAGTGCCCATGCATGATCGTAGCGCGATGCCGTCGTGCGACCGAGCGTGCCTTGAGCCAGCCGGCGCCGAGCGCGAGCGGCGCGGCAACATACGCGGCGCCGCGCAGGCTGACGTCCGCGCGAAGCGCACCCGCATAGCCAAACACGTTCAAGCCGGACGCCGGTGCGTACTTGTAGAAGTGGAACGACACGCCGTCCTCGCGTGGGCCGCGCGTGACGAGCGGATGCCACGGCGCGACGACATGAACGTCGTGCCCGCGCGCAGCAACGGACTTGGCAATCGGCTCCATGAACGTCCCGACGCTGTCTCCAGGGAAGCGTGGGTAGGAGCTCGTCACCATCACGACGACATGTCGGGTCACGGCGATTTGCGGAAGAGCAGGCGCCAGGGAGTAATCAGGGATTCGAACAGAACGGAGCCAGACACCTTCGATTGCCCCTGCCGGCGCTCGATGAAGATGATTGGCACTTCGCCGATTCGGCACCCTTGCCGGCGAGCTTCGAACAGCATTTCCACGAGGAACGCATAGCCGTCCGACACCATTCCGTCGAGTGGAAGCTTGGCGAGCGCCTCCTTACGCCAGCAGCGGTATCCGCTCGTGCAGTCGTTTGGCGTCAGGCTCGTCACTGTCCTGATGTAACGGTTTGCGAACGCGCTCAGGAAAATCCGGTGAAGCGGCCAGTTGACGACGCTGACGCCGTTCAGATATCGCGATCCGATCACGACATCATGCTCCGCCGCAGCGTTGACGAGATCTGGAAGGTACTCCGGGTTGTGGGACAGGTCAGCATCCATCTGACAAATCAGATCGATGTCGGGCCGTGTGATCGCCTTGCGCAGCCCGTCGATGTACGAGCGGCCAAGGCCGCGCTGACCCGTACGGTGCATCACCTCGATACGGCCCGGAAACTCCGCGGCCAATGCGTCAGCTACGGCTCCCGTACCGTCAGGCGATCCATCGTCCACCACCATCATTTGATAGTCCTGGCGAGACAGCACCGCCCTGGCGAGTAGCGGCAGGTTGTCGCGCTCGTTGTATGTGGGGACGACGACGAGCACGCGCGGCGCAGCGCTCATAACTCGGAGCGTCCTGCGAGCGCGGCAGCGGCAATAATCAACGTCGGATCAATGACGGGAATGCGAAACCGCTCCTGCGGAAAAAAAACCAGACACATAAGCACTGTCGAGCCAGCGAGCAGGAAGAGCGCCGTTGGCCGTCGAGGACTCCGCCAGAGGCGGCCTGCGCCCATCACTGCGAACGGGAGAATGAGCGCATACGGCACGACCGACGCGATCCGGTACTTCGCGGAGTGTATCGCATACGACGGGCCGATGGGGACGACGGTGTAGAAGGCCTTCCGCGCGAGCAGCGTCATCCATTGGATCGGATGATCGGCAATCCACTGGAATGCGGCGCGATAGTAGAGCGGCTCCAGCTCTTCGGCCGACAGACCCGGATAGCCTTGACGGAACTCGAGCTCGGCGCGTTTGAGGTCAGGGTTGGCGGCGAGATCGCCCTCACCGCGCGCGAGCGCGTTGTTCCCCGTCCAGAAGGTGACGCCGCCTTCAGAGGCGACGAGCACGAACCGATCGTGAACGCGGAGATTGCGCAGCGTCCAGGGAAAAATCACGAGCGCGGTCGCCACAGCTAGCGCTGCGGCGCGCGCCGGTTGCCGCCGAACAGCCAGCCACACGAGCACGAGTGGAAGCGACACGAGCATCGCTGGCCTGATGAACGTTGCGGTTCCAGTGAGCACACCCGCCACAATGGCGAGTCGCACACCGATGGATTGCGAGTCGGCGTCGGCTGCGCGCTGGAGGACCGCCACGGTGAGCAGAGCCACCAGGCAGAACAGCGCTTCGCTCAAGGCATACGCTGGAATCCAGACGAGCGGCGGGTAGACAGCCGCGATGAAGGCCGCGGCAACGCCAGCGCGTGGACCAGCGGACTGAAGCGCGATTCCACCAATCAACCAGACGGTGATCGCGCCAATAAACGACTGCACGAACTTCACAATCGCCGGTGTGCTGGAGGGAACCGGCCGTCCCGCATCGAGGGCCGCCAGGAACAGCGGGTAGCCGGGGGCCCTGCCGAACCGTTGCGCGGTGCCGCTTTCGACAGCTGAGTCGTACACGAATCCGTTCCCGGCGGCGAGATTGCGGGCGAGAGTCAGATACTCGTGTTCGTCGTGGGTCAGCGGCTTGTCGACCCAGTAAAAGAAAGCCAACCCAAGTCGGAGAAACAATCCGAGCAGAGCCGCCGCACCGATGAGCCGCCGCGTCCGCGGGTCAGCAAAAATCATCGTCAGTCGATATCGTTGGCGCTACTGACGTCCCTCGAAGCGCAACGCGGAGATCTGTTCCGAGACGAGGCCGACGAGAAACACGACCGCGGCGAACAGAATCAAGACAACGGAGCCATTTGGAATTCGCGAGTGCGCGAAGACGTTCCAGATCCCGTACAAAACGCCGAGCGAGAACGTCACGAGAGCGATCGGCAGAAACACGCGCAACGGACTGAAGAGCGTGACAATCTTCAGAATGATGACGAAGAACTTCGCCCCGTCGCGCGCCAATCGGATTTTGGAGTTGCCGACTCGCGGACGCGCATCGGTCGGCTCGAACGCGACGTTGTAACCGGCCTTGATGAACGCGAGCGTCGTGGTTGTCGGCGTCGAGAAGCCGTTCGGGAGCAGATGCAGGAACTCGCGAAGGTATTCGCGCCGCCCGGCCCGAAACCCGGATGTCAGGTCCGGGATCTCTCGGCCGGTGAGATAACTCGCGAACCCGTTCAACGCCGAATTGCCGAACCGTCGCGTATGTGTGGCTTGCGTCGAAGAAGATCGCGCACCGATGACTAAATCATAGACACCCAACCGCGAGACGAGGCGGCACGCATCCTCAGGACTATGCTGGCCGTCACCATCAACGATCAGCACGTACTCGCCGCTGGCCTTCCTGATTCCGCTCTTGACCGCCGCGCCGTTGCCTTTGTTGTAAGGATGCCGGACGACCGTTGCGCCGGCGGCTGCTGCCTGCGCACAGGTCTCGTCTGCCGATCCGTCGTCGACGACGATGATCTCGTACCACTGGCCCGCGGCGGCAAGCGCTCCGACAACCGTGCCGATGACGGCTGCCTCGTTGAACGCGGGAATGACGATGGAGACTTGCGAAGGCTCGGCCATTAAAAGCTGGTTTTTGACAGCTCGCGCGGCTGTTCGTCGCGGCCGTTCGTCTCCCGGTTCGGATCGGGCAATTCGAGCGATCGCACGCGGTAGACGAGATCCTCGAGCAGTTTGCGGTTGGCCGAGATCACGTCGGCGAGCAGGCCATTGAGCATGATCTGGAAGCCGACCACCATCAGGACACCGCCGAGGAACAAGGACTGCAGGTTGCGGCCGGCCAGGTTCCCGGGTGGTTCGGTCCACCAGGTATAGACGAATCTCAGCGACAGCGCCACGCCAAGAGCGACGATGGACACGCCGATGTACGAGAAGACCTTCAGCGGTTCGTACATCGCGTAGATGCGAACGATCGTGGCGGCCGATTGTTTGATGTACGAGAAGACGCTGTCGAACAGCCGTGACTTGCGCGTCCGCGGATTCGTCGCAACCGGCACGTGGGCGATTGCCATCCGCTTCTTGCCAGCTTGGATGATCGTCTCCAGCGTGTACGAGAACTCCGAGACGATCGTCATCCGCAGCGCGGCCTCGCGGGTGTAGGCGCGGAAGCCGCTGGTCGTGTCGGGCACCGATGTGTTCGAGACCTGTCGCACCACCCAACTGCCCAGGCGCTGCAGCTGCCGCTTGCGCCACGACATGTGCTTCACTTCGGCGATATTCCGGTCGCCAATCACGATGTCCGCGTCGCCCTTCAGCAGGGGCTGGAGCAGTTTTGGGATTTCCTGGCCGCTGTACTGGTTATCGGCGTCGGTGTTGACGATGAAGTCCGCGCCGCGTTTCAGCGATGCGTCGATGCCGGCGGCGAACGCGGCGGCCAGCCCTTTGTTGCGGCGAAGGCGGACGATGTGATCGACGCCGGCCCTGAGGGCGACCTCCGATGTGCCGTCGCGCGAGCCGTCGTCGACCACGAGCACTTCGATGATGTCGATCCCGGGGATGGTGCGCGGCAGATCGGCAAGCGTCGCAGGCAGCGTGTCGGCCTCGTTGAGACACGGAATTTGGATGATGAGCTTCTTCACCGCCGGGCCTGACCGGTCATTATGGCCATTCTTGTGCTTTTAGCAACGCCGATTGCACAGATTCGCAGACGCGGATTCCGCGAATCTCCATACAGTCTCGTGCAATCCGCCTCATCCGACCAGGGCATCGATCACTCCGTCCCAGGTGATCGGGCGTGCGACAGCGTAGCCGGCGTCCCCTAGCGCCTGTGCCCGGTTGCGGTCGTGTGCGAGCGCGTTGATCGCCGTCGCGATCGACTCGGGTGAGGGGTCGCAGACCAGTCCGTTCACGCCATCCACGACGAATTCGTGCGGGCCTCCGGAGTCGACGCAGGTCACGACCGGCTTCCGGGCGAGAAACGCTTCCAGCGTCACGTAGCCGAGATCTTCATCGTAGGGAGGATAGACGACGCCCAACGTACCGGCGTAGAGCCTGATGAGATCGTCGTCTTCGACCCGTCCCAGGAACTTGACGCGGTCGGCGACTCCGGCCGAGTGTGCCTCGCGCTCGACGTTCTCGCGCTGCGTTCCGTCGCCCGCCACGATCAG
>Ga0114129_10003375_pt1 | contig 22429 bp, 21 predicted proteins | sample RhiMetdeltSRZDD1_FD_80071 | JGI IMG/M metagenome (GOLD analysis project Ga0114129, IMG submission 80071) | Populus rhizosphere microbial communities from Tennessee, USA - Rhizosphere MetaG P. deltoides SRZDD1 (version 2) (version 2) | ecosystem: Host-associated > Plants > Roots > Rhizosphere >... | reverse complement strand
TGTCGTGACCGTCGGCGTCGGTCTTCGGTACAAACACCGGATAAGGCGCGCCCCGGACCGGCGGCATGACGGAGTCATCAATGATGCCCGGGGCGTTGACGAGGCCCGTATAAGTCAGCCCGGGAATCTTTGGAAAGCCGACCGTGTCCATGCTCGGAGCGGCGAGCGTGCCGTCGGCGCGGCTCGGATAGCGGCTTGCCGGCGGCAGGGTCCCGTTGCTGATCCAGGCATCCATCGCGACCAGCAGCGCCCGCAGCGGCGGATTGGCGGAGAGCGGATTGGTTGGGAAGCTGCAGGCCGCGACCGGAGCGGATTTCATTCCCGCGGTCGCGGCATGTTCGAGATTCGATAAAAGGAACAGCCGCACGTTGTCCGGCATCGCAAGCGCATTGCCTTGCGTGTCAGTCGCGACCAGCGACGCGCGCGACTGGTAGAACTCCGTCTCGGTGTCGCTCTGGATGACTTTCGGGCAGGTGTTGCTGGCGAGACAGCGCTTGAGCCAGCCGTCGGTTTTTCCTGTGAGCGTGTCAGTGATCACCGGATAAGTGAAGGGGAACTGCGCGAGCGGATAGAGCGGCTCAATGTTTTGCAGCGACTGCCGGCCGGGCTGCCCGAAGCGATAGTTGGTGAACATCTTCTTGCTGCCGGAGACATGCGGCATCAGCCCGTCGAAGACCATCCGGCCGGATTCATCCTCGTTGAAGCCGAGATACAGGAAATCGTGCAGGAAACGGCCGCTCTGCGATCGGCCCCACCCAATGGCGTGGTCGATGGTGCCCGCGAGCACGTTCGGTGTTCCGCTCGCGTCTGCCGCATCCCGCCGCAGGAACGCGACGACGTCGCGGGTGGCAGCGAAGCCGAGCCCGAGTACCTTTGGATCCTTGGCGAGGTAGATCACTTCATAGAGCGCGCCGGCGTCGTAGCCGGCCGGCCGCGTGATCGAGATCTTGGTTGGTCCCTCGAATTTGAATTGAAGATCGGCCGGCGTCGCGCGCGGATCGCGTTCATGCGCCCGCACCGTGAGCTTGGCCTGCGACGCATCGAGACTGGCCGCCGGGTAGGTGAGTGTTGCCGTGGCGGGGTTTTGCAAATGATCGAACACGAATTCCTCGCGCGACAGCCCGGTCACCTGGGGCAATGTCGGGACCGATATGACCAACCGTCCGCCGCCCGCCGGCACGTCAGCCTGCCAGCCGCTCCAGACGATCGTATAGCCGCGATTCATCAGGAAGCCGGTGCCGGCATCGGACGCCTTGACGAAATCATTGCCCCCTCTGAAGTCGTTGAAGTTGCCGAGCGCGGGTTTGTTTCCCCGGTTCACCACGTCATAGAACAGCCGCCGATTGCCGTTGGCGGGATTGGTGGGACGCAGAATCTCGACGTCGGCCGTGGCCTCGACGAGGCCCTGCGCGTTGCGCGGCGCATTCTCGATATCGGCGATCACGGCATTGCGGGGATCGCTCGGCGATACCGCCATGGTGGCGCGCGCGATGATCCGGTCGTAGGTGCCGACCGAGCCGAAGCTTCGGCCTTCGAACGCGGGCGACTCGGTGCGGACGATCTCGAACTTCACGACTTTGGCGGCCAGCGGCTGCGCCAGGCCGACAAGACCGATCACCAAAGCCAGTGCTGTGGGCAGATGCCTCATCGTCGCCTCCCGGATGCTTCGACGCTCATTGGCGTTCTTGTGCTGGTAAGCTTAGGCCAAAGATCACCGCGGCGGCTAGGGGAGCCGCCTTGCTTCCTGGCCGCTCGGCTTGATACTGACCTTGCGGGAGGCGGAGACGAAGAATGGCCGAGGCGCGCAGGAACGCGGGCGCAGATGCGGGCGATCTCAAAGGAGCGCGCATGCTGGTCGTAGAAGCGCGCTTCTACGACGACATTGCCGATGAGCTGCTCAAGGGCGCGACCCGCGCGCTCGAACGGGCGGGGGTCGCGTTCGATCGCATCAGCGTGCCGGGCTCGCTCGAAGTGCCGCCCGCGATCGCGATGGCGCTCGATGCCGCCGAGCGCGCCGGCAAGCCATACGAGGGCGTGGTGGCGCTCGGCTGCGTCATCCGCGGCGACACCATCCATTTCGAGATCGTGTCCAACGAATCCGCACGTGGATTGATGGACTTGTCGATTGCTCGGCGAATGCCGATCGGCAACGGCATCCTCACCGTGGACAACGACGCCCAGGCTCGCATGCGCGCGAGCACTACCGAAGCCGACAAGGGCGGGGATGCCGCCCGGGCCGCACTGGCGCTGGTGCGGCTCCAACGCCGTCTTCGGGCGGGTTGAGGGCCTCATGGCGCGCGAAAAGAACGACGAGCGCAAGGCCAACCGCCGCGGTGCGGCGCGGCTCGCGGCGGTGCAGGCGCTCTATCAGATGGACCTCGCCGGCACAGCATTGAACGACATCCTCGCCCAATTCGAGGGTCACTGGATCGGGCGCGAGGTGGAAGGCAATCAATATCTTCCCGCCGAGGCGGCATTCTTCCGCGACATCGTCGGTGGCGTGGTGCGGGAGCAGCGCCGCCTCGATCCGCTGATCGACGAAGTGCTGGCGCAGGGCTGGCCGCTCAAACGCATTGAGACGATCCTGCGCGCGGTGCTGAGGGCGGGCGCCTACGAGCTCGACCATCGCCGCGACGTGCCAGGGCGCGTCGTCGTCTCCGAATATGTCGACGTCGCTCACGCCTTCGTCGACAAGGAGGAGACCGGGATGGCCAATGCGGTGCTCGACCAGCTCGCGCGCAAGCTGCGCGCCGCCGAGTTCGAGAAGACGGGCTGATGGCCATGGCACCGCGCGAGCCGGAACCGCAAACCGCCGAGGAGCGCCTGATCGCGCGCTATTTCCGTCCGCTTGCGAAGCATCCCGGCGCTTTCGGACTGATCGACGACGCGGCCGTGCTGACGCCTCCTGCGGGCACTGAGATTGTGCTGACGACCGACGCGATCGTGGGCAGCGTACATTTCTTCGCCGACGATCCGGCCGATATGGTTGCCAGGAAGGCGTTGCGCGTGAATCTCTCCGATCTCGCCGCCAAAGGCGCCAAGCCGGCAGGCTTTCTCATGTCACTGGCGCTGCCGAATGCGATCGACGAGAGGTGGCTCGACGCCTTCGCGCGCGGACTTGGAGCCGACGCCGAGGCCTACGGCTGTCCGCTGCTCGGCGGTGATTCCGTGCGCATCCCCGGTCCGGTGGCGGTTTCGATCACGGCGTTCGGAACCTTGCCGCAAGGCACTTTGGTTCGCCGGAGCGGCGCGCGTCCCGGCGAGCGCGTGGTGGTGACCGGGACCATCGGCGATGCCGCTCTCGGGCTGCTGTTACGGCACGATAGCAGTGCGGCTGCGCGATGGAAGCTTGCAGCGCGCGAGCAGGAGCACCTGGTGGACCGCTATCGGTTGCCGCAACCGCGCAATGCGGTCGCCGAAGCGGTTCGGCTGCACGCATCCGCGGCCATGGACGTCTCCGATGGCCTGGTCGGTGATCTTGGCAAGCTCTGCGCTGCCTCCGGCGTCGGCGCCGAAATCAAGGCCGACCGCGTGCCGCTGTCAGAGGCGGCACGCCGCGCAGTCGCGGCCGAGCCCACGCTCTTGGAAACGGCGCTGACCGGCGGCGACGACTACGAGATCGTCTGCACCGTCGCAACCGATAAGCTCGCGTCATTCCGCGCTGCTGTGGCACCGGCCGGAGTGGCGTTTACAGAGATCGGCGAGATCACGTCGGGAACCGGTGCCCAGTTTCTTGATCGCAACGGCGAACCAATGCTGTTCAAGCAGACATCGTTCAGCCATTTCTAGGGCTGTGCCGGAGGGACTATGGACGACAGAACGGCGGTACAGCCCAAGATGGTTCCGGTGAGCCAGCAAGAAGCCTATCGCGGCGGGACCAAGCTGCGCCGGCGCTTCCCTACCATCCACTATCTGCGCAACCATGCGCGCCACCACATTCCGCATTTCGCGTTCGAGTACAGCGATGGCGGGGCCGGGGCGGATACCGGCATCGCGCACAACTGGGCCGCCCTCGATGCGGTCGAGCTCGTTCCGCGCTACGGCGTGATGCCAAGCCTGCCGCCGCTCGAGGTCGAGCTGTTCGGCCGCCGCTACGCGGCGCCCATCGGCATTGCGCCGATGGGCGGACCCGCGGTGGTCTGGCCCGGTGCCGACCAGTTCATGGCGGAAGCCGCCCAGCGCACGCGCATTCCCTATGTGCTCGGCACTGTCGGCGGGCTCTCGATCGAACAAGCCATGGCGATCGCACCGGACGTCATGTGGTTCCAGCTCTACCGCATGGCGCGCAACGATCATGCGCTCGGCTTCGACCTGGTGCGTCGCGCCGATGCAGCGGGCGTCAATGTGCTTGTGATCACGATCGACGTGCCGGTGCGAACCACGCGGCCGCGTGAAGTCATCGTGGGATTGGGGGGCGGTCCGATCCGCCCGGAGCCGCGCACGATACTCGACGTGCTGAGCGCGCCGGGATGGATGATGGCGCTGCTGAAGCATGGCCTTCCGCGCTTCGCCAACATGAAGCCCTATGCCGGCGAGGGCGCAAGCACGAACGACGTGATCCGGTTCACCCGGCGAGAAATCGGGGGCGCTTTTACCTGGGATGAGATCGCCCGCTTCCGCGATCGCTGGAAGCGGCCGCTGGTGCTCAAAGGCATTCTGCATCCGCTCGACGCGGAACGAGCGGTGTCGCTCGGGGTGGACGGCGTCTGGGTGTCGAATCACGGCGGGCGTCAGATCGAGGCACTGCCGCCTTCGATCGATGTGCTGCCTGCGATTGCTGCACAAATCGGGCGCCGGGCGACGATCCTGATGGACAGCGGCGTGCGCAGCGGCCTTGACGTGGTGCGCGCGCTGGCGCTCGGCGCGCAGACGGCTTTTGCCGGCAAGGCTTTCCTCTGGGGCTTGGGAGCGCTGGGACCGCAGGGTCCGCAGCACGTCATTGATCTTCTGATCGACGAGGCGAGGGCCACGCTGGGCCAGATCGGCGCGCATTCGCCGGCGGAGGCGCAATCGGTCGTGATCCGCCACCCTGGGGCGCTGAGCTTCCCGCAGCTCCCCGGCCGGTGATGGCTTGCCGCAATAGCCGCATCCTCCGGTATTTCAGCCCTGCGTCCGTCGCCGTGGTGATTTCGCCGCGGGTGGGCTAAGCAGGCAATTCGTTCCAAGATTATGTCCTTGCGGAGCATATGAATGTCGGCGGTTGCCGAGTCACACACCGATCTTGCCGCCGGCGACCGGCTCGCCCGCCGCAATGCGCTGGTGCTTGCGGTCGCGCAGGCGCTCGCCGGCGGCAACAATACCGTGCTGGTCGCGACTGGCAGCATCGTCGGCGCCATGCTGGCGCCCGACAAGGGTTTGGCGACGTTGCCCATCTCCGTCTACGTCCTGGGGATGTGGGCGGGGACGCTGCCGGTCGGCGTATTGGCGCGGCGGTTCGGCCGGCGCACGGCCTACCAGATCGGCACTGTCTTCGGCGTGCTGACCGGATTGATCAGTTGCCTCGCCGTGCTGGAAGGCTCGTTCCTGCTGCTGAACGTGGGTGCCGTGCTTAGCGGGTTCTATGCCGCCGCCCATCAATCCTACCGCTTTGCGGCTGCCGACACCGCCAGCGATGCGTTCAAGCCGAAGGCGATCTCCTGGGTGATGATCGGCGGGATCTTCACCGGCATCATCGGCCCACAGCTCGTCATCGCCACCAAGGATTTGTGGCCGCCATACCTGTTCGCCGGCACCTTTCTGGCGCAGGCCGCGTTGGCCGTCGTCTCGGCCGCCGTGCTGATGCTGGTGAAGATCCCGACGCCGCCGCCGCGCGTCAAAGGTGGCGAGGGCCGGCCGCTGGTCGAGATCGCGCGGCAGCCGCGCTTCATCGTGGCGGTGGCGTGCGGCGTCGCGAGCTTCGCCATGATGAACCTGGTGATGACTTCGGCCCCGCTCGCCATGGTGGAATGCAATCATTCGGTGACCGATGCCGCGCTCGGCCTGCAATGGCATGTGCTCGGCATGTTCGCACCGAGCCTGTTCACCGGCGCATTGATCGCCCGCTTCGGCGTCGAACGGATCATGGCGCTGGGTCTCGCCCTCATCATCGTCAGTGCGATCATTTCCATCGCCGGCGTCTCGCTCTGGCACTTCTGGATCGGCCTTGCGTTGCTTGGCGTCGGCTGGAACTTCGCCTTCATCGGCGCCACCACTATGGTGACCCAGTGCCACCGGCCGGAGGAGCGCAACCGGGTGCAGGCCTTCAACGACTTTCTCGTCTTCGGCTCGATGGCGGTGGGCTCATTCGCCTCGGGCAAGATCCTCGCGACGCTCGGCTGGACGGCGGTGAACGAGGTCGTATTCCCGGTCGTGCTGGCAGCGGGTGCGCTGCTTGCCTGGAACATGCTGCGCGCGCGGGCTCGGCCGGCCTGATCGCCACCCTTCGCGGCGAAAATTGCGGATTTATCGGACCTTTCCGGCGTTGCGCCGCCGGTCCGTTTTTGGCAATGTCCGCGCGCTTTCGGTCGGGCCGCGGGACGCAGGCCCGACGATGCGCGGGCCGGGCACAAGCTTTGCCTGGTAATTCCTTCTAACCGGGATCGGATCAATGACAGCTTTGGGGGTGATCGTCGTCTGCGGCTTGCTTTCGATCGCTTACGGCGCATGGGCGACGACATCGGTGCTGGCGGCGGACCCTGGCAGCGCCAAGATGCAGGAGATTTCCGCTGCCGTGCGCGAAGGCGCGGAGGCCTACCTCAAGCGCCAATATGCGACCATCGGCGCGGTCGGCATCGTGGTGTTTCTGATCGTCGGCTATTTTCTCGGCCCGCTGGTCGGCGTCGGCTTCCTGATCGGTGCCGTGCTCTCGGGCGCGGCTGGTTTCATCGGCATGAACGTCTCGGTGCGCGCAAATGTGCGCACGGCCCAGGCCGCGATCGGATCGCTCGCCGCCGGCCTCGAGCTTGCTTTCAAATCCGGCGCCATCACCGGCATGCTTGTCGCCGGCTTGGCGCTGCTCGGCGTCACCGGCTACTTTTGGGTGCTCACCGGTGCGCTCGGCTACGCGCCGAACAGCCGCACTGTGGTCGATGCACTGGTGGCGCTCGGCTTCGGCGCTTCGTTGATCTCGATCTTCGCGCGCCTTGGCGGCGGTATCTTTACCAAGGGCGCCGACGTGGGCGGCGATCTTGTCGGCAAGGTCGAGGCCGGAATCCCGGAGGACGATCCGCGCAATCCCGCCACCATCGCCGACAATGTCGGCGACAATGTCGGCGATTGCGCCGGCATGGCCGCCGACCTGTTCGAGACCTACGCGGTGACCACGGTCGCGACCATGGTGCTGGCTGCGATCTTCTTCGCCCGCACGCCGATCCTCACCAATATGATGACGCTGCCGCTCGCGATTGGCGGCGTCTGCATCGTCACCTCCATTATCGGCACGTTCTTCGTGAAGCTCGGCGCCAGCCAGTCGATCATGGGCGCGCTCTACAAGGGCTTCATCGCGACCGCGCTGCTCTCGCTCGTCGCCATTGCCGGCGTCATCTACTGGCTGCTGCCGAATGGCTTCGGCGCCATCCCCGGCGTGCCCTATACCGGCCTCGACCTCTATATCTGCGGCGTGGTTGGGCTGGCGGTGACCGGGCTGATCGTCTGGATCACCGAATACTATACCGGCACCAATTTCCGGCCGGTGCAGTCGATCGCGAAGGCGTCGGTCACCGGCCACGGCACCAATATCATCCAAGGGCTCGCGATCTCGCTGGAAGCCACCGCGCTCCCGACCATCGTGATCATGGCCGGCATCCTGATCACCTATGGCCTCGCCGGTCTGTTCGGCATCGCCATTGCCGTGACCACGATGCTGGCGCTCGCAGGCGTGGTGGTCGCGCTTGATGCCTTTGGCCCGGTCACCGACAATGCCGGCGGCATCGCCGAGATGTCAGGACTGCCCAAGGAGGTGCGCAAATCGACCGACGCACTCGACGCGGTCGGCAACACCACCAAGGCTGTGACCAAGGGCTATGCGATCGGCTCCGCCGGCCTCGGCGCGCTGGTGCTGTTTGCCGCCTATAACGAAGACCTCAAGTTCTTCATCGCCAACGCGGCGACGCATCCGTACTTCCAGGGCGTACAGCTCGATTTCTCGCTCAACAATCCTTACGTCGTCGTCGGCCTGCTGTTTGGCGGCCTGCTGCCTTATCTCTTCGGCGCGCTCGGGATGACCGCCGTCGGCCGCGCGGCGTCCTCGATCGTCGAGGAGGTCCGCCGGCAGTTCAAGGCAAAGCCCGGCATCATGCAGGGCACCGACAAGCCCGACTATGGCCGCGCCGTCGACATGCTCACCAAGGCCGCGATCAAGGAAATGATCGTGCCGTCGCTCTTGCCCGTGCTCTCGCCGATCGTGGTCTACTTCTTGATCTATTTCATCGCCGGTGGCGGCGCGGCCGGCAAATCGGCCGCATTCTCGGCGGTCGGGGCGATGCTGCTCGGCGTGATCGTCACCGGCCTGTTCGTCGCCATTTCGATGACGTCGGGCGGCGGCGCCTGGGACAACGCCAAGAAATTCATCGAGGACGGCAACTACGGCGGCAAAGGTTCGGAAGCGCACAAGGCGGCCGTGACCGGCGATACCGTTGGCGACCCGTACAAGGACACGGCTGGTCCGGCGGTCAACCCGATGATCAAGATCACCAACATCGTCGCCTTGTTGCTGCTGGCGGTGCTTGCCCACTGATCCCAACCGGTGAACAATGCCGCCGGCTTGAAAGGCCGGAGGCTGCCATGCTGCCAATTCGGACGTGTGCCGGGCGCACCGCACTTGCTGCGGTTGCTCTGCTGTGCGCGCAGCCCGCATTCGGTCAGTCGGTTGCGGATTTTTACCGGGGCAAGACCGTCACGCTCCTGATCAGCTCCGGCGCCGGCGGCGGCTACGACGCGCTCGCCCGCACGATCGCCAATCATCTCGGCAAGCACGTCCCCGGCTCGCCGTCGGTGATCGTCAAGAACATGGTCGGCGCCGGCGGCATCGTCGCCACCAACTATCTCTATAACGTGGCCGCGAAGGACGGCACTGTCGTCGGCGGCGTGCAGAACAACACGCCGTTCGAGCCGCTGTTCGGCACCAAGGAGGCGACCTACGATCCGCTCAAGTTCCAGTGGCTCGGGACGCCCTCGATCGAAATCGCCATGCTCACGATCTGGCACACCGTGCCGGTCAACAGCTGGCAGGATGTCCGCACGCGCGAGATCACGGTCGCGTCATCCGGCCTGCATTCGACCCCGAGCTTCTACGGCCGGCTGCTGAACGACACGCTTGGGCTCAAGCAGAAGATCATCGTCGGCTACGAGTCGCAGAGCAAAGCCTTCCTGGCGATGGAGCGCGGTGAGGTCGATGGTTATCCGAGTGTGTTCTACAACTCGTTGATGACGACACGGCCGACCTGGCTGCGCGACAAGCAGGTCAAGATCCTGGTCCAGATGGGGCTCGAGAAGGAGCCTGCCTTGCCCGACGTTCCCGCCGCCATGGACCTTGTCACCAGCCCGGACGACAAGGCGCTGATGGTGGCGGCTTTTGCGCCGTTGCAAAGCGGTCGTCCCTATCTGTTGCCGCCCGGCGTCCCGGCCGATCGCGTGGCGGCGATGGCCAAGGCGCTGAGCGATACGTTCAGGGACCGCGATTTTCTCGCTGAGGCGGAGAAGCGGCAGCTCGGAACGAACTCGCCGCGCAGCGGCAAGGAGCTGCAGGAGCTGCTCGAGCGCGTCTACACCAAGACGCCGCAGCACATCGTCGAGCGGCTGCGAAAGATTTCCACCCCCTGAGCAGCCTGACATTTCATTCCGGTCGCTGCTCGCGCAGGACCGCGCGCATTTGCCAGCTTGCGCACCGGCCGCTATGAACCGACGGCGGCAGAGCCTCATTCAAACAATCGGGCAGGGGGACACTGTGGGACGACCGAAGGCGATCGAGTGGCCGAACAAGGCGAAAATCTGCGTGACGTTCATCGTGCCGTGGGAAGTGTGGCCGGAGAATTTCGCAACCCGCGACTCGCTGCAGCGCTCGAGCCACCGCTCGCCGCCGGCCAACGCCGTGTTCAACAAGAACATGGCGGCGGTGACCGAGCGCGAATACGGCGATCGCGTCGGCATCTGGCGGCTGATGGACCTGTTCGACCGCCACGACCTGAAAGTCACGATGCTGATGAACGGCCTGAAGGTCGAGCAGTTCGCCGACGTGTGCCGCGAGATCAAGGCCAAAGGCCATGAATTTTCGTCGGAGAGCTACGAGCACGAATATTCGTACATGTACACCCGCGAGCAGGAGCGGGAGTCGATCCGGAAGACGATCGCGGCGTTCGAGAAGGTGCTGGGCGAGAAGCCGACCGGCTATCTCTCTCCGGGCCACTCATCGACGCCGGACACGCTCGACCTGGTGGCGGAGCAGAGCTGCTTCGTATGGTGGGCGGACCCGCTCAACAGCGATATCCCCTACACCGTCGAGGCGCGTGGCCGGAAGGTGGTCGTGATCCCCTACAACGTGCCGGGCTGCAACGATTACTCGACCTACGGCAGCGGCCGCACGCCGCGCGACCTCTTGCAGATCATGAAGGACCACTTCGATTATCTTTATTGGGAAGGTGAGCAGGGCTTCCCGAAATACTGGGCGGTGAACCTGCACCCGTTCGTCTCCGGCGTGCCGTACCGGACCAAGATCATGGATGAGTTCATCCAATATGCGAAGGGCTTTCCCGACGTGTGGTTCGCGCGGCGGGTCGAGATCGCCAGCTGGTGCCTGAAGCAGGGCTACTAGCGCCGCGTCCGGCGCTTACAGCTTGAACGAGAACAGCTGGAAGAAGTTGGTGAGGTAGCTCAGCTCGCGTCCGCTGGTCGGCGTGGTGCGGCTGATGAAGTCGAAGATCTGTCCGTCCTTCATCCCGTAATTGGCGAGCCGCTCGACCCGCCGGTTGCGGTCGAAATAGACCGCGATCACCCGCTGGTCGACCACCTCCTGCGGCATGAAGGCGACGCGGCGCTCGGCGCGCTGCGAGATGTAATAGAACACCTCGCCGCTGACGGTGGCGACGGTCGAAGGGGTGCCGAGCACGATCAGCACCTGTTCCTGGCTGGCGCCGATCGGAATCTGCTCGAGCGCGCCTTCGGGGACGATGTAGCCCTTCTGGTAAGTCTCGGTGAAGCAGCCGCCGAGCGGCGCCCCCAGCACCAGCGCCGCCGCCACCACCTTGGCGACGACACCTGCACGCGGCCGTTTCGACTGAGGGTTACGCATTCCGCCTCGGCATCCCTATATACCGTTGCACAGATCGAGATGTTGACGTACCGGGCACCGCCCGGCCTTGCAACACCCGCGGCTGGGCCGAACGCCCTGGGCCGCCGAGCTATCCCGATGATTTTTCACCTGTTTCGCCCCACCCCGAGGGACGATAGGATCGCGTCTCTCTATGGCACCATCGTGGCGCAGGCGCGAGCCCCGGCATTTTACCAGGACTATGGCGTGCCGGACACCGTTAACGGGCGCTTCGAGATGGTCCTCCTGCACGCCGTCCTGTTGCTGCGCCGGCTGAACGCCGGTTCCGGGTCGCTGCGCCGGCTCGGGCAGGCGGTTTTCGACCTGTTCTGTCGTGATATGGACGCCAATCTGCGCGAAATGGGCGTGGGCGACCTTGCGGTGCCGCGCCAGATGCGCCGCATCGGCGAGGCCTTCTACGGCCGCCAGGCGGCCTACGAGGCGGCGCTGGGGGGGCCCGATACCGGGCCTCTGGTGGCGGCCATCGCCCGCAACGTGTTTGGAACCGAATCGGGCGAACCGCCGCAGGCCGGCCGGCTCGCCGCCTACGTGCGGGAGGCGGTCCGCGCGCTCACCGGCCAGACCGACGAGGCCTTGGGCGGCGCCGAGCTTTCGTTCCCCGATCCGGCCAAGGTGCCGCTCGCGGACCGCGCGGCGGCAAACGGATGAAACCAAATGACCAGACCCGCACCCGCGCAACCCTGGAGCGTTCCGCTCGCCATCCATGACGTGCCGGAGACCGGGCACCACGTCGACCTCACGGCCGACGAGCGCACCCGCGCGGCGGTGGCCAAGCTCGCCGGCTTGCGCGCGCTGCCGCGGCTGCAAGCAAGCTTCGACGTCACCCGCCGCGGCTCGGAACGGCTGCACGTCGCCGGCCGCGTATCGGCGACCGTGGGCCAGACCTGCGTGGTGACGCTCGAGCCGATCGACAACGAGGTGGAGGAGGCGATCGACCTCGATTTCGCGCCGCCGCCCAGTGCTTCCGCGGCCGGGGACGAAGGTGCACCGCCGGCCGCCCCTGCCGACGAGGACGCCCCGGAGCCGCTGATCAACGGCGTCGTCGATCTCGGCGCGGTCGCCACCGAGTTCCTGATGCTCGGGCTCGAGCCCTATCCCCGCAAGCCCGGCGCCGTCTTTGAGCCGCCGCCGCAGGCCGGGGACGATTCCGGCCATCCGTTCGCGCCGCTGGCGGCGCTGAAAAACAAAGGGCAGGGCGGCGCTGGCGGCGGGTAATCGGCGCCCCTGTGCCTTGCCCACGGGGCACGCTATGGTGTTGCCACGTCACTGCTTCTCCCGCCGCGCCGTCTTTGCAGATCCGCCTTTGGCGGGCCCTCCGGATGGCCGGCGAAACGTGAGACCGAAAGGCGCCGCCGCCATCCATGCCCGATAAGGTCCGCATCGCGCTCGACGCCATGGGGGGCGACCATGGGCCTTCCGTGATCGTGCCGGGGGCCGAACTGTCGCTCGCCCGGCATCCCGATATCGAATTCGTATTGTTCGGCAATCGCGCCCTGGTCGAGCCGCTCGTTGCGGCGCGTCCGCGGCTCAAGGCCGCCTCCCGCGTCGTCCACACCGACGTGGCGGTGAAGATGGACGCGAAGCCGAGCCAGGCGCTTCGCCAAGGGCGCTGGAAAAGCTCGATGTGGCTCGCCATCGACGCGGTCAAGAAGGGCGAGGCGGACGTCGCGGTCTCGGCCGGCAATACCGGGGCGATGATGGCGATGGCCAAGTTCCACCTCAAGACCCTGCCCGGCATCGAGCGGCCGGCGATCGCCGCGCGCTGGCCAACGCTCAAGGGCGAGTCCGTGGTGCTCGATCTCGGCGCCTCGATCGGCGCCGACGCCAAGCACCTCGTCGATCTCGCCGCCATGGGCAGCGCCATGGCGCGAGTCCTGCTCGGCCGCCAGCGCCCGACCGTCGGCCTCCTCAATATCGGGGTCGAGGAGGTCAAGGGCCTCGAGCCGGTGCGCGAGGCCGGCAAGCTCCTTCGCGAAGGCGGCTGGTCGCATCTCGATTACGTCGGCTTTGTCGAGGGCGACGACATCGGCAAGGGCACCGTTGACGTGGTCGTGACCGAAGGCTTTGCCGGCAATATCGCGCTCAAGGCGGCCGAGGGCACGGCGCGCCAGCTCGCTGCGTACATCAAGAGCGCCATGGGCCGCAGCATCGCGTCCAAGCTCGGCTACCTGTTCGCGCGCGGCGCCTTCCGCGAGGTCGCCGACAAGATGGATCCGCGCAAGGCCAACGGCGGCGTCTTTCTCGGCCTCAACGGCATCGTCATCAAAAGCCACGGCGGTACCGATGCCGAAGGTTTCGCCAATGCGGTCGACATCGGCTACGAGATGGTCCACGAGCAATTGCTCGCCAAGATCGGCGAGACGCTCACGCTCCACGCCCCGCCCGCCGCGCCGCCTCGTCTCGTTGGGGGAACCGCCTCGTGACCATGTTGCGTTCCGTCGTGCTCGGCTGCGGCAGCTATCTTCCCAGCCGGGTGCTCACCAACGAGGAGCTCGCGCGCACTGTCGACACCTCCGACGAGTGGATCGTGCAGCGCACCGGCATCCATGAGCGGCGCATCGCCGCCGCCGGCGAGACCACCTCCGACATGGCGCTGCGGGCGGCGCAGAGCGCGCTCGCGCACGCGAAGGTCGATGCGCAGTCGATCGATCTGATCGTGCTCGCGACCTCGACTCCCGACCAGACCTTTCCGGCGAGCGCCGTCACCGTGCAGGCCGGTCTCGGCATCACCGGCGGCGCCGCCTTCGACCTGCAGGCGGTGTGCACCGGCTTCGTCTACGGGCTCGCGACCGCCGACGGCCTGCTCAAGACCGGCGGCTTCAAGCGCGCGCTCGTGATCGGCTCGGAGACCTTCTCGCGCATCCTCGACTGGACCGACCGCACCACCTGCGTGCTGTTCGGCGATGGTGCCGGCGCGGTGGTGCTGGAAGCGCAGGAGCAGCCGGGGACGCGCGAGGACCGCGGCATCCTGAGCTCGCATCTACGCTCTGACGGCCGCCACAAGAGCAAGCTGTTCGTCGATGGCGGGCCGTCGTCGACCCAGACCGTTGGTCACCTGCGCATGGAAGGCCGCGCCGTATTCAAGCACGCGGTGGCGATGATCACCGACGTGATCGAGGACGCTTTCAAGGCGACCGGCTACACCGCCGACGACATCGACTGGTTCGTGCCGCACCAAGCCAACCGGCGCATCATCGACGATTCCGCCAGGAAGCTCGGCATCGATCCGGCCAAGGTGGTCGTCACCGTCGACCGCCATGGCAACACCTCGGCGGCCTCGATCCCGCTCGCGCTCGCCGACGCGGTCACCGACCGGCGCATCAAGCGCGGCGACCTCGTGCTGCTCGAAGCCATGGGCGGCGGCTTCACCTGGGGATCGGTGCTGATCCGCTGGTAGGCGCGGCAGTTGCCCTTAATTGCCGCATTTGTTGGCCCACGGCGTCTCGCCGCCATTGACGAAGCGCCCACCGGTAATTTCGACCTTGCCGTCAGCTGTCGACTCAATGACCCGCATGCGAGTCGGCTCGACCCGATAGATGGAAGAAACCGGCTTTCCGTCCCGCGTCCCGCTGACCGAAATTTCGCCGGGCCGCAGTTCCGAAACCTGATCGAAAACGACAACGAAATCCCGCGTGGTGGGACCGCTCATCATGTCGCGCTGCACGTGGTTTTCGTCGAGCACACGGTGAACGTAATAGCGGTTGCTCGTGCCTACCGGTTTGCTGCAGTCGAAGGCAAAGGTCCCGAACAGGTTGTATTTCTCGAACATCGCCTTGACCGAGCTCTGACCGAACGCGCTGAAGTTCCAAATCAGGATGGTGGCGCATGCGCCGAACAAGGTCGCTATTGTCTCTCCCCGTTTGCTCATGATCTCCTCGGAATGAGTTGATGACTGCTAGCCATGCCCACGGCGGATGCCGTCGGCGAGGGCGATGCGATCGCTGTTGGCGGCCGGCGGCGTCATATTGGTACTAACCCTTCGGGTTCCGCCGATGGCGTCGCGGGCGTCCTCGGCCTTGGCGGCGTCGGCTTGGTAGACCCCGTACTAGGTGATGGTGGCGCCGGTGACGGACGTCACTTGCGGGCCTGCCGGCTTGTTCTGCCCCTGAAAGCCTGTCGTGCCGCACCTGTTGGCCCAAGGTACCTGGGATCCATTACTAAGGACCCGCCCGCCGGCGATGGTGTTCCGGCCGTCGACCGTCGCCTCCCATATCAGCAGCCGGTTCGGCTCGATGCGCCAGACGCCATTGGCAGGCTTGTTGTCGAGGTCGCGGCCGCCGACGCGACCCGTGACCATCCCGCTCAATGAGATCTCGTTCGGCCTCGCTTCAGCCTTGTCGACAACGATCAAGTAGTCGCGGGTGGTGGAACTGCTCATCTGGTCGCGCTGCACGTGGCCGGCATCGAGCAGCCGATGGACGTAATACACATTGTTTCTGCTCACCGGCTTGCTGCAGTCCCAGGCAAAGGTCCCCAGCAGATTGTATCTTTCGAAGATCGCCTTGACCGAGGCGGTTTGCGCCGTCGCCGCGGAAATACCGAAGCCGCAGGCACTGGCGCAACCGCATGCGATTGCGGCAATTGATGTTACGAAGCGCATGGGTTCCTCATGCGGTTGGCCACGTTGCGCCATGCTCTTTCATCAATGACGGCGATTGATGAACGTGCGCGTGCGGGCGCCGGAGTTGAAGCGTCCGAACGTCCGCTGACCGGCGCCGGCGAGCCGGGCCGTGCCCTGATTATGGCCGGCGAAGCCGTGTGGGCGCGTAAAGGAGCCCCGATGTGTCGGCGGGGTGTAGATATTCACATGGCGGCTCGGCGTGCGGTTGCTCCATTTCTGACGCGGCTGCGGGTGGCCGATCCGGTTCACGTGAACGCGCGGCTGCGCATGGTGGCCCTGCGGGATCGCCGCCTGTCTCCGATAAGTCGGTGGCGACGTATGCTGAGGCATCACGGGGACGGGTGCGACATGTCCGGAGACCGGCGGCGCATGCAGCATGGGCGGCGGCAGCGGCTCGACCGGGAGCCTTTGCAGCGCCATTCCGGTCGCAGGCTTCGGGGGTGTTTCAAGCACCCCGCGAAGATCCTTGCACTGGCTCACCATGGACGCTTGGTCCTTCGGTGGGTCACACGTCGTGCTGGAAGCGACTGAGGTCTCACCGGCGAACACCGTGTCGACCTTGCAGGTCGCAGCCGCAAAGCCCTGCGGCGGGACACAGATCGACATCACGTAGCTCACCCCTCGCGGGCCGCCGCCCTTCGGGTCAGCTCCGATGCCCTGGTAGATGCACCGGTACTGCCCGCTTGGCTGACAGCCGGACGTGCTGGTGCCGCCGGCGTGACCTGGCGGCGGCAGCGTGGGCGGCGGCAGCGGCGCGGACGCGGTCTTGCCGCCGGGCTGGGTTGGCGGCGTTGCCGGCAGAGGAAGCGGCGGCAGCGGGCTGATGTTGCCGGGCGCGGGCCCCACTCCGGAGCCGGCGGCCGGTCCGGTCGCGATCACAGGCGGCGGCAGCGGCCTCGGCCGCGCCGTTCGGGGCTGCGGCGGAGGACTTGGCGAGGCCCCGCCGCCCTGGGCGATCGCAGTCGCCTGCGGGAAGGTGAGGTCAGTGGCGATCGGCTCCCAGCCGGGGCCGGCGCCGGCCTGGTTGTCGCAGCGGATCACCGTGTGCTCGAACGTGCTGGTGCCCGGCACCAGCTTCCGCATCACGCACCACACGTTCGGGAGATTGCTGCCGTTGAGCCCGTCGCGCTGCTGGTTGGCCTGCGGGAACGTCAGTCCGCTTTGCACCACCGTCCAATCGGGACCGAGTCCGGCAACATCGTCGCAACGAGCGACCGAGCTTTCCGTTGTCGTGTTGCCAGGGGTGACAGTGACCGTGCGCTGGATCACGCACCACACCGGCGGCAATTCGCCGGGGTTGCGCAGTGGTGCGACCGGAAGCGGAGCGAAGCCGGGGATGCCGGCGCGGCGCTGCCCCGGCGAGGGTGCCGGCGACGGCGGGTCCGACAGCGACGGCTCCAGGCTGGGATCGCCCAGTTGCTCCGGCGGGGAAGGCGACGCCGATGGATCAGGTGACGCCGGGACATTGGTAGGCGTGGGCGACTCGGTCGGGCCGGGCGACGGCGGATTGTTGGGATTGATGCTCGGCGGCGGCGTTGTGCCGGATGCCGTGCTTGACTGGTCCGTCGGAGTAGGAGGCTGCGGGCTTGGGCTTGATCCGGGACTCGGCGATGCCTGGCGCTGCTCAGACGGATCGACCCCTAAACAGAAGATTTGGATCTCAGCCTCCAATCGCGGGATCTCTTCTTCGAAAAAACCTATTGAGCTACCTTTCCCGCCGGCCAGGGCGGTTTGGGTTACCTGGACCCAGCTACTCGCGGCTCTGAAGTCCAGAAGTGCAGCGTCGTAGGCTTTACGATTCGCGGGAGTCTGCGCCCTGTCATAAGCCGCCTCGGCTTCATCCAATCGCTTTTTCGCCGCCTGTTGCTTCGCCAGGTATTCGGCGTGTTCTTTTTGTATGTGCGTTCGCGTGTTTGCCAGCAGCTGGCGGTACTCTGCGAGCTTCTGCCTCCTTATCGCGCAATCGTAGGCACCCGGGACCGCTGACTGAGACGCCGCGGGCGAGGGCGAGCCCTGTGCCTGCGCCGCGAACGGCGCGGCCGAGATCGCCAGCAGGACGGTGACGGCGGCGAGATAAGGTCGCGGTCGTGACATCAGATGCTCCCAAGCAGAATCCTGAAGGTGCCGCGCATGTTACGTGAGCCCTACAGCGTGAAGCTCCCCCCTTTCGGGGGGAATCGGCGCGGTCTGCGCCGCGTTTCCGCAAGAACCGACAGGCGATGCGAAAGCTTCACCAACTCGCTCTGGCGCGAGATGTGGAGCTTGGAGAACACTCGCTTGAGCGCCTCGCGCGCGGTCCATTCGGAGATACCGAGCGCCCCGGCCGCCTCCCGGCGCGAACGCCCGGCGCCGATCAGGCTTGCCACGCGCGCTTCCGCCAGCGTCAGCCCAAGCAGCCGCAGCGCCTCGATCGGGCAGTGCTCCTGCTCCTCGTCGAGATCGACCACCATCAGAAGAGTGGCCGGCGCGCCGAACAGAAGCCGGTCGATGCCGTCCGACTGGTTCGTCGAGCGGATCGGGATCGCCTGCACCAGCAGCGGCCTCCGGCCGCTTGGCCGCGGCAGCGCCACCGGCCCGAGCGCCTTGCCCTCGGCGCCCGCGCGCGCGGAGGCGATGAGCCTGTCGAGAACGGCCTGGTGCTCGGCCGACGTCGCGCGCAGCTCGTGCCGCGCCACCGACAGGCCGTCGCCGATCAGATTTTCTGCGATGTCGTTCATGAACAGCACGCGGTGATGATCGTCGACGACAAGCGCCGCGCATTCGAGCCGCGCCAGCGCGCCGAGCAGCGTCTTCTCGCAGCCGCGCGCGGCGGCGAGCCGGAGCGATATCGTCACTGCGCGCGCCGCGTGCCTGCCGAGGAGCGTCAACCGCTCGAGCTCCTGCTTCTCGAACGGGCCGCGGCCGAGCACGCGCTGCACGCTGATCGAGACGACGAGCTTGGGCAGCGGCGCCACGATCTGCGCCGCGAATGCTCCCATGCCGTAGTGCTGGAGGAATTCCTGGCGGAACGGATCGCGCGCAAGCTCCTCCGGCGTGAACAGATCCGCCTCGCTGAATACCCCTTGCGTCAGCCGGCGCGCCTGCACGCGCGCCACCCGCGAATCGTGCCGCCACCAGCCGTGCTGATAGGCTTCGGTAGCCTCGTTCATCTCCGGCGAGACCAGGGTCTCGCGCGCGCCCTGGCTGGACACCGGCAGCACCACCGTCCCGAGCGCGCCGACCGCATGCCCCAGCTCGTGCAGCGCCTGCGGCCACAGGTCTGGCTGCAGTGCGGCTGCGTACAAAAGATCGACGACGTCGGGCGGATTGGCCGTCTGGCCCATGGACAAGTCCTGCCGCGATGATCAGGGCAAGGCGAAGTCCTGCGATTGGCTACGCAGCGGCGATGGCGGCAGGGCGGGCCGGGACCGCGGAGTCTTCTTGGAAGGTGTGCCGGTTATTGGATACCAGAAGCCGCCCCCGGGAGCAAAACCTGGGGGCTTCCCGATTTGCCGCCGGGCCCCAATTGACCCCGGCCGGCCAACCTAATATCGTTTGATAATTCAGGGGGATATCTTGATCGCCGGGGAAGCGGGGCAGGCGATGAGTGGAAAAACCATCACACGTGCTGATCTGTGCGAGGCGGTCTACCAAAAGGTTGGCCTGTCGCGCACGGAATCGGCCACGCTGGTCGAGCTGGTCTTGAAAGAGATCACGGATTGCCTGGAACGTGGCGAGACTGTGAAACTGTCGTCGTTCGGTTCTTTTGTTGTGCGCAAGAAAGGCCAGCGTATCGGGCGCAATCCGAAAACCGGTAAAGAGGTGCCGATCTCGCCGCGGCGGGTGATGGTGTTCAAGCCGTCGGCGATCCTCAAGCAGCGCATCAACTCCGACGCGGGCGGCGACAGCAAGTAAGAAAGCGGCAGGGAAGGGCAGAGGGGGCGGTGGAGAAAGCACCGGACGCATTCCGTACCATCAGCGAAGTGGCGGCCGACCTGGCGATTCCGCAGCACGTGTTGCGGTTCTGGGAGAGTCGCTTCCGCGAGATCCGGCCGATGAAGCGCGGCGGCGGGCGGCGCTATTACCGGCCCGACGACGTCAGCCTGGTGCGCGGCATCAGGCATCTGCTGTACGGCGAGGGGTACACGATCCGCGGCGTGCAGCGCATCCTGCGCGAGCAGGGCGTCAAATTCGTGCAATCGATCTGGCAGCCGGGCGCGCCACAACCGTCACATCGTTCGATCGATGAGAGCGATTTCACCTCCGATGAAGCCGAGGCGCGCCGCGCCGACGCCGAGGAGGCCGCGCGCGGCCGCGGGCTGTTCAGCCTGCTGCCGTCGCTGCTCGGCGATCAGCAAGGTCACGACGCGCAACGGGCTGCGACCGAGCGCCCGGAGGTGCCGCCGCTGCCGTCGCGCAAGGTGGTGCCGCCGGCCCCGCCGATGGGGGGCGGCTTACGTCGGGACGATTTCCGCAGGCTGCAGGCGGCGCTGGCCGAGCTCAGCGAGTGCCGCAGGCTGCTCGACGGGGCGCTCGCGCACCAGGCGTGAGCTTGCGGACGGCAGAACAAGTCACCGCGGCGCGGGCGCAGGGTCGGCGACCAGCCGGTCGCGGCCGATCGCCTCGACCAGCGCGGTCCAGCGCGCGAGATCGGTCTCGACGAAAGCACGGAAGGCCGGCCGGTCGAGCAGGACAAGCTCCTGGCCGAGCGTGATCAGCCGCTCCCTGACCTGCGGCTGCTCGAGTCCGCGCCGGACCTCGGCGTTGATCTTGTCGAGCACCGGCTTCGGTGTGGCGGCGGGCGCCAGCAGGCCGTTCCAGCCGCTCAGGACGAAATTCGGGTAGCCGGACTCCGCGAGCGTCGGCAAATCGGGGAGAAGCTGCGAGCGCTGCGGCCCGGTGGTGGCGAGCGCGCGCACGGTGCCGGATTGCATCTGTTGCTTGGCGACCAGCGAGACCGCGACGAACATCTGCACATGGCCGCCGACCACACCGCTCATCGCCTCGTTGACGTTGCGGTAGGGGACATGGACCACGTCCACGCCGGGCATCTTGTTGAAGGTCTCGCAGGCGATCTGCGGCGCGGTGCCGATCCCGGCCGACGCGCAATTGAGCTTGCCGGGCTGGGCCTTGGCGAGCGCGATCAGCTCGGTGACGGAATTCGCCTTCACGCTCGGATGCACCACCAGCGTATAGGCGCCGGTGCCGATCAGCGCGGCCGGCTCGAAGTCGCGCATCACGTCGTAGGCGGCGGTCTTGAGCGCAGTGTTGAGCGTGTAGGTCGGCGTGGCGAACAGGAGCGTATGGCCGTCCGGGTCGGCGCCGGCAACGGTGGTCGCTGCGATCTGCCCGCCGGCGCCCGTGCGCGCCTCGATCACCACCGGCTGGCCCCAGGTCTCCTGCAGATGCTGGCCGATCACGCGCGCGACTGCGTCAGGGCTCGGGCCGACGATGATGCGGATCGGCTTGGTGGGAAACGTCTGCGCTGCGGCTGGCGCGACGCCGGCGGTCATCAGGACGAGGGCGAACGCGCACTTGCAGAGGCGGATGGCCATGAGGCTTGGACCTTGCAGGCTTGATCGAGGCACTGCAGTCTAGCGCGGAAGGCAAGGGGCGGGGAACGCCATCGATGCAGAACGCGATGAAGCCGGTGCGGCGCGTGGTGACCGGCAACGACGCGCAGGGGCGCTCCCGCGTCCTCTACGACAGCGCCGCGCCCAACGTGAATCCGCGCGCCGACAATCCGCGCGCCGGCATGACCGACCTCTGGGTCTACAAGCAGTCGCCGGCGCCGCTGTCGGGCGAGCGCGACGACGGCGCCTTGCCTTACCATTTCGAGCCGCCGCCGGCGGGCGGGCATCTGCGCATCGTGCAGTCGACCAAGCCGCCGCCCGATTACGACCGCGCCAAGGATCTCGCTTACGTGCCGTTCCACGAGCCGCGGGTGCGCGACGACGGCGTGCTCGTGCGCGGCGGCCAGAGTTACTTCACCTCCGCCATGCACAAGTCGGAGACGGTCGATTACGGCATCCTGCTTTCGGGAGAGCGCATCCTCGTGCTCGACACCGGCACGTTGGTGATGAAGCCGGGCGACGTCGTGGTGCAGCTCGGCAACTGGCACCTGTGGAGCGGCGAGCGCAGCGACGTCACCATGGCCTTCGTCATGATGGGCGCGAAGTATAACGAGTGAGATCATGGCTGAAGGCGTCAAGCCAGTCCGCCGCATCGTCTGCATCGACAACGGCGCAGGGAAATCCGAGGCGATCGCCGACGGGCCGTCGCCCGACGTGCGCACCGATCCGGCGCGCCCGGGATTCGCCGCGACCCGCATCTGGGTCACCGACCGCACGCCGGCCCGCATCGAGGGGATTCGCGAGACGCTGGCGATGCCGCACGCGCTGGAGCCGCCGCCCGGTGGCTCGGTGTGCCGGATCGTGTCTGTCCCGCCGGACGAGAGCTTCCGCGGCAAGGTCGGCGCGCGCGACGTCGCGGCCTATTTCAACGCCATGGGGTCGCCGCAGGCGTCC
>Ga0114129_10003374_pt1 | contig 22431 bp, 16 predicted proteins | sample RhiMetdeltSRZDD1_FD_80071 | JGI IMG/M metagenome (GOLD analysis project Ga0114129, IMG submission 80071) | Populus rhizosphere microbial communities from Tennessee, USA - Rhizosphere MetaG P. deltoides SRZDD1 (version 2) (version 2) | ecosystem: Host-associated > Plants > Roots > Rhizosphere >... | reverse complement strand
TTCTTCGCGGGCGATCCGACGCAGTACATTCACAACGCCGCGTTCGGCTTCAAGCTGCTGTTCATCGGCCTCGCCGGCGTGAACGTGATTCTGTTTTACGTGACGGGGTTGTACCGCCGCGTCGACGGCGTCGGCGCGGGACACGACGTGCCGGCCGCGGCCAAAGTGGCCGCGGCGGCGTCGCTCGTGCTCTGGATTGGTGTGATGTACTGGGGCCGGATGCTGCCGTTTATCGGAAACGCGTTCTGACTATTGAAAATCCCCGGACCACTTCCAGCCGTCTTTCGGCCGGAAGATGCTGCGCATGCGGATGCGGTGATCCTCCGCGGTGCGGCCGGGATTGCCGGTGACGATGACGTGATCGCCGGCCTTGAGCGTGTCGCGCCTGACGCCGCTCAACTGTCCGGCCGCCGCCCATTCGATCGCCCAGCGCTGCACGACGCCCTTGTCGTCCGGCGCCTCGACGTGCACGAACGAATGCGGATTGCGGAACATGAACGACACCATCTCGCCTTCGATCTTGATCTCCTTGTCGACGATGTAGGTCGCCGCGAAGGAGTGGTGCGCGTACACGGTTGCGCCCGAAACGAGCGTGCCGCCCGCGAGCAGAATGAGTGCCAGACGTTTCACGGGGCCTCCTGAGAGCGTTGACAGAAAATAGTAGCCGAGCCGCACGGCGGCCGCACCTGAAAACTTCAATCGCGCTGGCGTTTCTCGCCTGCGTTGTGCTCGCCGATCTCGCGCGCCCCTTCGAGCCTCAACCGGCCGATGCCGACGGGCAGCGATTGTTCGAGGCCTCGTGCTCGACCTGCCACAACGGCGACGATCCGCGCGCGCCTGCCGCCGAGACGCTGGGCGCGCTGTCGCCCCGGGCGATCGTCGAGGCGCTGACGTCGGGATCGATGCGCTATCAGGGGCTCGCGCTCACCGGCGCCGAGCGGCGCGCGGTCGCCGAGTACCTCAGCGGCCGCAAGCTGCGCGGCACGCCGTCGGGCGCCTCGGCCGGCCGCTGCTCGCGCCTGCCGCCGCTTGGCGATCCGTTGACATCTCCTTTCTGGAACGGGTGGGGCGCGGTCCTCGAGAACACGCATTTTCAGCGCGGCGATCGCGCGGGTCTGACGGCGGAGCAGGTGCCGCGTCTCGCGTTGAAGTGGGCGTTTGGATTTCCCGACACGACGAACGCCTGGGCGCAGCCGACCGTCGCCGGCGGACGCGTGTTCGTCGGCAGTCAGAACGCAACCGTCTACGCGCTCGACGCGAGGCGCGGCTGCATTGCGTGGACGTTTGCCGCGCATGCCGGCGTGCGTGCGGCCATCACCATCGGTCCGCGGGTGAGCGTCGGACGCACGCTGGTGTATCCCGCCTACGTCGCCGATCAGCAGGGCTACGCGTACGCACTCGACGCGGCGACGGGACGCGAGCTGTGGAGCCGCAGGGTCGACGCGCATCCGCTCGTGCGGCTGACCGGCGCGCCCGCGGTCCACGGCGGCCGCGTCTACGTGCCGATCTCGTCGTACGAAGAGGGCGGCAAGCCGCCGGGCTATGCGTGCTGCACGTTTCGCGGCGGCGTCATCGCGCTCGACGCACGGACCGGCGCCGTGGTCTGGCGCGCGTACACGATCGCGCAGGCGCCGACGCTGATTCGGACCTACGCGGACGGCACCGAGGTGTGGGGACCCGCCGGCGGCGGCGTGTGGTCGGCGCCGACGGTCGACGTCAAGCGGGGCGCGATCTACGCCGGCGTCGGCAACACGTACAGCGGCACGCCGCAGCCGACGACCGATGCCGTCGTCGCCTTCGATCTGAACACCGGACAGCTGCGATGGGCGCACCAGATGACCCCGGGGCCGCGCGACGTGTTCGGCTGCACGCCCGGTGAAGTGAATTGCTCCGAGCGTCCCGGTCCCGATTTCGACGTCGGCGCGTCCCCCGTGCTCGCGACGCTGCCGAACGGCAAGAACCTCATCGTCGCGGGACAGAAATCGGGCGTCGTGTACGCGCTCGATCCGGACAAGCAGGGCGCCGAAATCTGGCACTACCGCGCGGGCGGCGGCAGCGGGCTCGGCGGCATTCAATGGGGCATTGCCACCGCCGGCGAGCAGGCGTACGTGCCCGTCGCGGAAATCTACAATCCCGAACCGGGGGGGCTGCACGCCGTATCGCTCGCGACCGGCACGCGCGCGTGGTACGCGCCGCCGCCGCCGCCCGCGTGCGGCCGGATCAATCGCGCCTGCAGCGGCGCGCAGTTCTCCGCCGTCACCGCGATCCCCGGCATCGTCTTTTCGCCGTCGAACGACGGCGCGGTCCGCGCGTACCGGGCGAGCGACGGCGCGATCGTCTGGACCTACGACACGAATCGCACGTTCAGGACGGTCAACGGCGTGAGCGCGAAAGGCGGATCGATGTACGGCCCGGCGCCGGTTGTTGCGGGCGGCATGGTCTACGTGAGCTCGGGCTACGGAACGTTCGGCTTACGTCCGGGAAACGTCCTGCTCGCTTTCGGCCTGCCGCAGCAGTAAGAAGAACGCAAAGGCCGCAGAGGCCGCAAAGAATTCAAAGGTCAACGCTCTGCGGCTGACGTGCCCGCGGCACCCGCCCTACCAGCCCCAGAAACAGCCGACGTCACGAAACATGCAGACGCTCTCAGATCATGCTTCGCATTCTCGCAGCGCTTTTCGCCAGCCTGATGGCTGCGGCAATCGTCGTCTCGTCCGCCGACGGGGCGGGCACGCCCGTTCAGGTGCAGATGCGCAACGTGGCGCTTCACGTTGACGCCGACACCATCCTCAACATCCGCCGTCTGCGTGGCGCGCTCGTTCCGACGCGCGCCGGTCAGCCTCCCACCTTCGACGACAAGCAGTCGTTCACCGTGCGGATCTCGACCGCGGAAATCGCCATGACGACGGCCAGCCTGTCGCAGCTCATGAACCGCTACGTCTTCGCGTACGACGGATCGCCGCTGCGCAAGCTTGAAATCACCGCCGAGGGGACGCAGTTGAAAGTCAAAGGCGAGATGCACAAAGGCGTCGACGTCCCGTTTACTGTCGTGGCCGAGCCTCGAGTAGACGCGGCGGGCAATCTCCGGTTGAAGCCGGATTCGATCAAGGCGCTCGGGATGCCGGCCGGCGGTCTCATGTCGTTCTTCGGCCTGGAGATGGAAAAGCTCGTCAAAGTGAAACCGGGCCGCGGCGTGCAGATCGACGGCAACGATTTCGTGCTCAATCCTGCGCGGCTGCTGCCGCCGCCCGCCATCGACGGGCGATTGCAGTCGGTGCGCGTCGAGCAGAACGACGTCGTGCAGGTGTTCGGTTCGGAGCAGGCGCCCGCGCTCAAGCCGCCGGAGCCGAACACGAACTACATGTACTATCGCGGCGGTGTGCTGAAGTTCGGGAAGCTGACGATGAACGATGCCGACATGGAGCTCATCGATCCGCAACCAACCGATCCGTTCGACTTCTTCCAGGACCGCTACAACGATCAGCTCGTCGCCGGATATTCGAAGAACACGCCAAGCCTCGGACTCAAGGTGTACATGCCCGACTACCGGACCGTCGCGCGCGGCCGGCGCTGATTGTCACGAGTCCGACCGGTCAGACTCGTGAAAAGTCCGGTGGCAAGTCTCGCCGAGCTGGGCTCAGCTCAGGATGCCGACGATTACGTCCCGCGTAACGTGTTGCGTTCTGCGTAAGCGTACAGCGCGAGATCGCTCGAACCAGGCAGGATTTCGAAAGCTCGGGCATTGGCACCGTTGTGGCTGCATCGTTCGATGAGATCGATGACCGACCGGCGCGCCAATGGGGACCGTCGCGATATACGACACGGAGGCCGGCGCCGGCACGACGCGGCCGCGGACTGTGTCTGGCTTCCGCGCAACTGGACGCCGACTCCGCAGTACCCGTGTCTCGTCGCGATCGACGACGGTGCCGACTGGCGTTTGACAGGCCGCTTGTTTTGCGACGCATGCGCCGGTCAGCCGCTGGTGGTTCTCGCGCCGAACATCGCGGCGCACACGACCGATTCGCTGATCGAGTGGATTCGAGGCGTGCGCCGCGGGTGCGGCGGCGGCGGGTCGTACTTCGTGTATGGCCGCGGACGCGCAGCGCCGGACGCCGTGTCGCTCGCCCTTCGTGAACCAGCGTCGATCGCGGCGCTCGTGCTCGTCTCGCCGCCGGCGGGCGTCGCATGGACAGCCGACGGCCAGCCCCCGGGCGGCAATGGAGCGGCGCCCACGATCGCCGTCCGCGCGATCTTCGGCGCCGCCGATCCCGATCTCGACGAGCGGTTACACGCGTGGCGCGAGAGCGCGGCTGCGGCCCAACGGGCCGGCTTCCGTCACCTCGGCGTGACCATCGTCAAGGGGACCGCGGAGTCGTGCTTCATCGAGGAAGCGCTGCGCTTCTTCGCGGTCGCGCGTGTGAGCGCGTCCGCGAATTCCGCTGCCACGACGCCGAGCGGATCCTGACCGCCGGCCGTCGCCGTCTGTTTCACGAAAATCTCCATCACGGCGGCCGCTGTCGCGCCGACGTTCTTGAATCCGTGAGGCGTTCCGCGCTTCATGAAGAAGGCCTGACCGGAGCCGGCCGTCACCGGCGCATCGGATCCAATCGTGAGCTGCAATGTGCCGTCGATGGGAATCCACAGGTGATACACGACGTCGTCGTGCGTGTGAACGCGGCGCACCGCGCCTGGCTGAAGCTCGACTCGCGACACACGAATCTCCGCACGATCGATCAATCGCGTCGGCCTGACGCCCGGATCGGCTTCGCCGGGTTGCGAGGCCGGCGGCGTTTGTGCGGCCGGGGAGCCCGATAACACCAAGGACACGCTCACCGCCGTCAGAAGCCGCATCGTGACCTCCTGTCTTGCCAGGCTGGCGCCGCGCCCGGAAAATTCAGCAACGTATTTCTGATTCGGGACACTAGAGTAGGTGTTACTGCCAGGAAATGGAAGATTGAGCATGCGAACCTTTGCGTCCCAGCCGAATCGAGTTCGCCCTCCGGTATCCTCGGCTTCCACGCGGTCTCGCACGGAGATACCGGCGCCGCTTCCTCCCCGCGATCTCGTACTTCAGTTGCAGCGCACGATCGGGAATCACGCCGTGGAACGGATGTCGCAGATTCATAAGGAAGCACACAACGGTCAACCCGACCTGGCGATCATCAGCCGTCAACGAGCGGATGCGGAGGACAGTCCGAGAGCCGCGCCGAAGCCGCCGGCCAAACCGCCGAAGTGCGATACAGGCTGCGCGCAGCGCTGGGGTCAGGACACGACCTGCTCGAAGTGGGGCTTCTTTCAGGGCGTGGCCGAAGGCGGTGAAGGCAAGAAATGGCGATCGTGGAATTGCTGCAACAGCTGGCCGCTTTCGGTTGAAGACTACGCGCGCAGCCAGCTCGGTTTGAGCGGAGCCGCGTCCTGCACCGTTCGGCACGAGAAGGAGGTCGCCACCGTTTCATTCGGAGATAAAGAAGTCGATGTGCTGTGCTCCGATACGATCCCCACGAGCATGTTCGGCGAACAGGCAAAAGCCAGCGCCTGCACCGGAGACATCGACACCGAGGTGATCGAATTGAGCCCGAAGGCGATGCAGGAACTCTCCGGCCAGCTCGCCAACGCGCTGCACGTGAAGGTCTGCTATTCAGGAACCAAACAGGATCTCTGTCTTCACAACGGTCCCGGCGCGAAGTCGTTTCCGACCATCCAGCAGTGCCTCACGAAGGGATGTTCGCCCTGGGCGGACACGCCAACCACCCACGACAAATCCGGCTGGCCTCGCGTGTGATCCGATCCGCCATAACGTGATGGTGACGGGCGCGACGCTGCGCTAACATTCCGGCGTCGCGACGAAGCGCGTCTGCAAGCCTGACGTTCATTCAGCCTTGGAGGGTGGTCACCATGACGTGCCGAATCTCGGGAGTGGTGTCGGTTCTGCTGCTGTGGCCGGCGCTCGTCCTCGCGCAGGCGACCGGCACGGGCATCGTCACCGGCCGCGTGCTCGACTCGAGCGGCGCGGTGCTGCCGGGCGTCACGGTGACGATGAAGAGCCCGCAGGCGCTCGGTCAGTTCACGGCGGTGACCGATGCGCAGGGCATCTATCGCATCGCGAACCTGCCGCCGGCCACGTACGAAGCCCGCGCGGAGCTTCAAGGATTCCAGACGGTCGTGCAAACGGTGAACGTCCGTGTCGCCACCACGCTCGCCGTCGACTTCAACCTGGCCGTCGGCGCGATGAGCGAGACGGTCAACGTCACCGCCGAAACACCGATCGTCGACCCCGAGCGCTCGGGGCTGTCGATCAACATCAGCAACCAGGCGCTCACGCAAGTGCCCATCAGCACGCAGCGGCGCTACCAGGACGTCTGGGCGCTCGCGCCCGGCGTCTTCGTGCGTCCCGATCAGGCGGACATCAATCCGAGCGTCAACTCGCGAGGCACGTCGGAGAACAGCACGAAGCTGGACGGGATGGACGTCACCGATCCGTTCGGCGGCGGCGTCTTCTCGGTCAGCTTCAACTACGACGCGATTCAGGACATCCAGATCAAGACGCTCGGCGCCGAAGCCGAGGACGGCGGGCGCACCGGCGGCTTCATGTCGATCGTGACCAAGAGCGGCGGCAACGACGTGCACGGCTCGGCGGCGTTCTTCGTCATCCCGCAGTCGTTCAACAGCTCGAACGTCGCCGGCGTCGCGGCCAACAAGCGGAAGTCGATCCAACCGGACTTCACGATCGGCGGTCCGGTCGAGCAGAACCGCGTGTGGTTCTTCGGCGCGTACCGCCGGCTGCATGAAGATCAGACGCTGAACAACGCGCAGGCGCCGCTCCAGCGGCGCGGCAATCAGATCTACGTGAAGGGGACCGCGGACCTCGGCGGGACTCACCGTCTGTCGGCGTCATTCCAGTGGGATCGCACCCACGCGAACAACGCCGTGCTGCGGACGACCGGGACCGGTGCGCCGTCGACAACCGCCGGACTGTCGAACGCCACGCCGGCGCTGGCTGCGCCCTCCGCGTGGGGCACGCTCGTCACCGGCGGACCGCTCGTCGGCGTGAACTACACGTGGGTGATGCGCTCGAATCTGCTGTTTCAGTTGATCGCCAGCGACATGGTGAACAAGCCGCAGAACTCCGCGCCGCCCGGCGGACTCGGCACGAGCCGCGTCATCCAGACCAACACCGCCGGCAACATCACCGGCAGCCTGACCACGATCGCGCAGGAAGGCGACTTCGGCGTGGTGGACGTGTCGAACCGGTCGATGCTCTACGTCTATCCCTCGCTCAGCTTCCCGCTGAACAAATGGGGCACGCACGACTTCAAGGCCGGCCTCGAGCTGCACCCGTTCCTGCGCAATCGGCAGAGCCGCGAGATCGCGCCGGTCGAGTTCTACTACCGCCCGCCGGGGACGACGGGCGGCGCCGACATTCTGATCGAGCGCGACACCTTCCGCACCAACGGCACCGGCGCCACCGTGAGCAACTACGCCTACGAGCACATCTACGCCGGCTACTTCCAGGATCGCTGGAAGCCGCGGTCGAACGTGTCGATCAAGGCGGGCTTCCGCGTCGACTCGAACGCGATCTTCACCGAGGATCGCCAGAAGGTGCTCGGCAGCGCGTTCCCGCCTGGATTCCCGACGGTCACGGCCGATCAGGAGTTCGGTCAGACGACGATCGCGCCGAACGTCGGAGTGGCGTACGACACGGCGCGATGGGGTGTGTTCCGCGGGACTGCCGGCCGTTACTACGAGTGGCTCGATCTTGGCGGCGGCGATGGCACGTCGCACAACCCGTACATCGCGACGACCGACGTGCTGCGCGCCAACCCGCGCACGCTCGCGCCCGCACTCAACCAGTCGCTGCCCGGCGCCTTCGCGCTCGGCGTGAACTACGGTCTGGACAACAAGAAGACGTACGCCAACGAATTCAGCGTCGGTTGGGAGAAGAGCCTGCCGCGCGCCAGTTCAGTCAACGCGACGTTCCTGCTCAAGCGCACGTGGGATTTCCAGGGGTCGGACGACATGAACATCGTCCGCGACCCGACGACGGGCGCGCTCCTCGGCCGTCCGTTCCCGGCGTACGACGCCGTGCTCCGCACCTACGCGCCCAACTACAATTTCCAGCAGTTCCGCTCGCTGCAGCTGCTCTACACCAAGAACTTCGGACAGCAGTGGGGCATGAACGCGAATTACTGGTACGGAATGCATCAGAGGATTCAGCGCGCGTTCAACCCGACGCGCGACACCCTCCAGTTCCTCGGCTTCTCGGCAGACGATGCGACGGATCCGTGGCTCACGCCGCGTCACCAGGCGCGCCTGTCGTCGTTCGTCCGTTTGCCGTACGGGCTGCAGCTGTCCGGTCTGTACACGTTCACGTCCGGGCCGCATTCGGACATCCTCACCGGGACCGTCCCGCTCAATTCCGCGGCGCCGGCCATCGTGTTGAGCAACGGCCGCTCCGTCTCGGATCCGTTCTGGACCGGCGTGGCGGCCAACGCGTTTCCGCGCGCGAGGCGGCGCGGCGTCGACATGCTGGTCGCCGACAACGTGCACCTGGTCAACCTGCGCATCCAGAAGTCGTTCGGTGTGGGCGTCGGCCGCAGGATGGAGCTCAGCGCCGACGCCTTCAATGTGTTCAATGCGGACGCCGCGTTCGGGTTCCTCTCCGCCGACGAGCGATCGGCGAACTTCGGCGTGAAGACCAACTTCGTGCAGCCGCGCGTCGGGCAGCTCGGAATCCGGCTCGTGTTCTGAGGAGGCGACCGTGCACAAACCATCCAGACGACTCATCTCCGGCGCGGGCGTCAGCCTCGCGCTCGCCGCGGCGATCGCCGCCGTGCCGCGCACGTTTCATGCGCAGGCGCGGCAGCCCGCCTCCTCGTCCAGACTGCGATTCGACGTGTCGTTCGTCCCGCAGATTCACGACGGTCCGATCACGGGCCGCGCGTTCGTCATGGTCACGCGCTCCATCGACAAACAGCCGGAGCCGCGTCTTCAGATCGGCAGAACCGGCGTGCCGTTCTTCGGCCGCGACGTGGAGCGTCTTCAGCCGGAGAAGATCGTCAGCATCGACGGCACCGACCTCGGCACGCCGATCGACAGCATCAACGACATCCCGGCCGGCGACTACTACGTGCAGGCGGTCGTCGTCGTGTACTCCGAATTCCGGCGCGCCGACGGCCACGTGGTGTGGCTGCACGACGACCGGTGGGAAGGGCAGCACTGGAACCGCGCGCCCGGCACGCTCTACAGCGAAGTCCAGAAAGTCCGCATCGATCCAAACACGAGCAGCGTCGTGAAGCTGGTCGCGACGAAGGTCCTCCCGCCCGTCGACGTGCCGCCGGACACGACATACGTGAAGCGGATCAAATTCCAGAGTCCGATGCTGACGAAGTTCTGGGGCCGGCCGATCTATCTCGGCGCCGTCGTGCTGCTGCCGCGCGATTACGACCGCGAGACGATCACCTATCCAGTCAACTACGTTCAGGGCCATTTCTCGCTCGCCGCGCCGTACGGCTTCGACGAGACGAACGAGTTTTCGAAGGCATGGCTGAGCGACGGCTTCCCGCGGATGATCGCGGTGACGTTCCAGCATCCGACGCCGTACTTCGACGACTCGTACGCCGTGAACTCCGTCAACAACGGCCCGTACGGCGACGCGATCATGCAGGAGCTGATCCCCGAGATCGAAAAACGGTTCCGCGTGATCCGCGAGCCTTACGCGCGGATTCTGTCCGGTGGATCGACCGGCGGTTGGGAAGCGGCGGCGCTTCAGATCTTCCACCCCGAGTTCTTCGGCGGCGCGTGGTCGTACTGCCCCGATCCCGTGACGTTCATGGACGTCGAGGGCGTGAACATCTACGAGGACGAGAACGCGTTCTACAAGACGTACGACTGGCGCAAGGTGCCGACCGCCAACAGCCGGATGGTCAACGGGCAGCTGGTGATGACGTCGCAGCAGCGCAATTACTTCGAGCTGGTGAACGGCACGCGAGGCCGCTCGGGCGAGCAGATCGACATCTGGTCGGCGGTCTTCGGGCCGATCGGCAAGGACGGCTACTTCGAGCCGCTGTTCGACAAACGGACCGGCGTCATCAACAGGGAAGTCGCGCAGTACTGGAAGGAGCACTATGACCTTCTTTACTACCTGCAGAAGAACTGGTCGACCGTCGGACGGAAGCTCGTGGACAAGCTCTTTTTCTACACGGGTGACGTGGATACGTACTACTTGAACAACTCGACGAAAGAGCTCGAGAAGTGGATGAAGACGACGACGAACCCGCACTACGAGGGCTTCTTCATGTACGGCGACAACAAGCCGCATTGCTGGTCGGGCCCCGTGTCGTCCGCCGAGCGCCTCAAGGAAATGGCGCATTTCATCCAGCGCAAGCGGCCCGAGGGCGCGACGACTTCGTGGTGGGCGTATTAGTTGATCCCGACCCTGCTGGCGCGGGGCTTGCTGCTCTGATCGCGACCGTTCGCATGCGCGCCCCGATCAGCCTGTCCCGCGCGAGAGGAGGGGTCGATGTTCCGTCTCAGCGTGGTCGATCACGTCCGTCTGAATCTTGACCGCACGGGTCAGAATTACACGGTTCACGCCAGGGCCGCCGAGCGGCTGGCGGCGCGCACGTCCACGGTCCGAATCGGCGTACTGGTGCTGCTTGGCATCGCCGCGGCGGCAGCCATGATCACGCTGATCGAACCGGGACGGCCCTTTCAGATCGCCGCAGCGGTCGCGACGCTGATCGCGTTTGGCGCGCACGCGGCGTACCTCGCGGTCGGTCTCGAGGGGCGCGTCGATGCCCATCGCCAGTGCGCGCATCGATTGTGGGAGGTCTGCGACGGCTATCGTTCGCTGCTCAGCGAGGTCGACGACGGACTCGTGGATCGCGCGAGTCTGCTGCACCGGCGCGACGCACTGAGCGCGCAGGTACACGCCGCGTACGATCAGGCGTTCGCGCTCGATCAAAAGGCCTTCGAAAGCATGCGGCTGTCCGCCGAGGACGGCACGAGCGACGCGGAATCGAGCAACGAAACCGGCGACGATGCTTCGCCGGCCTTCCCGCAGCAGGAACATCATCGAGCGTGAGATCCGCCTTTCGGGATGACCTTGCGGGAAGGCGTCAACGAACCTTCTTTCGGCCTGTACGCGGACATCAGGCGTGTTTCGAAAGGAGGTTCTCGTGTCCGCTCAGCCTCTGCCGGAACGGCCGGATCTCGATCAGCTCGAGCGTCAAGCGAAGGAACTTCTAGAGGAATGGAAGAGCGCGCAGCCGCCGAGCGCGCAGCCGCTTCGCCTGCGTGACGCACAGCTCGCGCTCGCGAAGAAATACGGCTTCGATTCGTGGGACGCGCTGCGGGCCCGCGTCGAAGAATTGAGCGGACACTCCGGCGCCCCCACGCCCCGGCGCGGGATCGTGTACGACGATCCGATCCTCGACGTCATCACGGTGAAGGGCCCGCTCACCAGAGACGACGCGCGGCGCCTCGCGGAACAGCAGGTCGGCGGCGTGAAGATCGATGCATCCGTTCCGTCGCACACGCTCGTGCACCTCACCGCCGTCCCGACGCTTCGACGGATCGATCTGTCGAACCGCAACGATCTCGTCGACGAGGACGTCGCGTTTCTCGAGGCGATGCCGTGCCTCACGGCCGTGTCGTTCGCGAACTGCGGGCAGATCGGGGACAAGGCCGTCGCCTATCTTCGCGGTCATCAGGCGCTGGAACAGATCAATCTGCAATGGACTGCCGCCGGCGACGAATCGGTGGCGGCGCTCGCAGGGAAGCCCGCATTGTCCCGCGTGGTTCTCGGGAATGCGCTGACCGACGCGGGCGTGGCGCGGCTGCGCGATTGTCCAGCGCTCGCAGTGGCGAGCGACGCCGATTCGTTTCTCGCGGTCAGCATGGCGAGAACGCTGACCGATCGGGCGCTCGCCGACATCGGCGCGCTGAAAGGCGTCGCCGCGCTCGACCTGCACATGTCGGCGTTCGGAAGCCCGCATTACACGGCGCGCGGCGTCGCGCACCTGCGCGCGATGACGTCGCTCGAGGCGCTGAACTTCCACGGTCAACTGGCGACCGATCCCGTGCTCGGGGAGATCGCCGGCATTCCGAAACTGCGATGGCTCCATTGTCAGGACATCGTCTCGGGCGACGAGGGCTTCGCCGCGCTCGGCGCGTGCGCGACGCTGGAGAGGCTCGCCGCGAGATTCTGCGCTCATGTGACCAATCGCGGGTTCGCGGCCGTCGCGCGTCTGCCGCGACTGACGCGCCTCAACCTGGGCGGGCCGAACCTGACCGACGATGCGATGGCGCATCTGGCGGACGCTCCGCGGTTGATGGATCTTGGCCCGATCCTTTTCGGTGACGATGCGTTCGCGCACATCGCGCGGATTCCACGACTCGAACGCCTGACGAACATGTACAACCGCTCCACGACAGACGCGGCGACGCGTCACTTGGGCAGCCATTCACGGCTCGTCCACTACGCGGCGTTCGGCACGCAGATCACAGACGAGAGCCTGCGGATCCTCGCCGGCTTGCCGAAGCTCGAAACGCTCGAGTTCGAGAACTGCGCCGGCATTTCAGATGTCGGCGTTCGTGAGCTGACGCGACTGCCTCGATTGCGCCGGTTGACGGTCTGGAGCTGCGTCAACGTGACAGGAACGTGGGTCGCGAGCGTTCCGCGAGGGATTGACGCAAAGTCGGAGCTGGGACCGCCCGGGCAAGCGGAAGGGTACCGCGCTGAAACGTTGATGGACTATCCGGACCTGATGGTGGGTGACGCACGAGGTCCGTCGGGAGACGCGCCTGCATCGGGCCTGCTCGGCAGGCTCGTGGACTTCGGCGTGCGATCGACGTTTGTCAACGGACGCGTGCAGCTCTCAGTCGAGCCCGGCATGGATACACGCTGGATCGGATTGATCACCCGCGACGCGTTCGCCGCGCCGCTGCGGATCGATCTCGTGGTCAGACCGGTGACCGAGCTTCGCCTGCGCTTCGGACGCCACAACAAATACTTCTCGTTCGACGACCGGGGCAATTTCAAAGAGGTCGCGCCGTGGTTCATGAGGACGGAGGCGCAAAAAGGCCGCGCCCATCACACCGGCGAAGCCACCGTCATTCCCGAGGACGCATGGACACGCATCACGCTGGAGGTCGACGAGCGCGAGCGCCGGCTCTTCGTGAACGGCGAGTTGCGTCACAGTTGGGAGGGTGATTTCACCGGCACGCGCAGCCGCGTCGGCATCGGCCTGCTGCGATCGTCGCTGGCCGTGCGCGACTTGAACGTCGTCTCGTTACGGGAACCCTGAGTCGGTGCACGTGCCCTCTCAGAGGGCTTGCGCGTGTGAGCCATGCGCCGCTATGCTGCTGGCTGCGCATCAGGGCGCCACCGTGTCCGCGGAAAGGACTGCGTCCACCTGATATGGCGTCTCACAACTCAATACGCTGATGAACTCTTTTCTGCCCGAGTGAGCGGACGCGGGCGCACGGCCGGCGCGAAGGCGCGGCCAGGAAAGGAGCTCATCGTGATCCACAACGCTCTCCCCACTCGCACGCTTCCCGGCCGGCCCGATCTCGATCAACTCAAACGACAGGCGAAGGAACTCCTCGACGGGTTCCGCGCGGGCGCGCGCGACGTTGTCGCCGAGGTCACGGGCCTCTACCACGATGCCGACAAGGCGACGTTCGCGCTGCACGACGCGCAGCTCGTGATTGCGCGCGCGTACGGCTTCAAGAGCTGGCCGAGGCTCAAGGCGTACGTGGAGGGCGCGACCGACCAGCGATTGGTCGCGGCCGTCCGCGCCCGCGATCTGCAGCAGGTCCGCGCGATGCTCGAGGCCCGACCGGAATTGTCGGGCAGGAGCGGCGCGCTGCACGTCGCGGTTGTCGAACGCGCTCCGGAGCTCGTGCGACTCTTGATGCAGCATGGCGCCAACGCGCACGTCGGCATCTATCCACACCGCGACGCGACGAGCCCGCTGACAATCGCGGCCGAACGCGGCGATGACGAGATCGTCGCGATCATTCGCGACGAGGAGCAGCGCCGCCAGCAGACGAAAAGCGGCGTTCGCGCGCCGGCGGGCGAGTTGTTCGACGCCATTCGATCCGGGAAGGATGAACGCGCGATCGCGCTGATGGAATCGGATCCGGCGCTGATGCGGGCGCGCCATCCGGCGTTCGACTGGACGCCGCTTCTTCTCGCGGCTCATACACTCAACGCTCGACTCGTCGCGTGGCTGCTCGATCATGGAGCTGATGTCGGCGAGATGCCACTCGATGCGGCGGCCTGCTCGGTCGGACGCTGGGGCGAAGGCGCCGACGCGGCCGAGCGGTTCCCGGCGGTCGCCGATCTGCTGCTGAAGCGCGGCGCCGGATTGACGGCGCGCGCGGCGGTCGCGCTCGGGAATGCGGAGTGGCTGCGCGGGAGACACGCCGAAGGCACGCTGATCAATCGGATCGAGGAGTCAGGCGGACTCCTGAGGATCGCGGTCAGCCACGATCGCCACGAGATCCTCGCGTTGCTGCTCGAGCTCGGATTCGATCCGGACGAGCGAACGCGGTTTCGAGATGTCGGAGGAGACGAGATCGTCTTCACCTGGGGCATGCCGTTGTGGCACTGCGCGGCATCCGGCAAATACGAGATGGCGACCATGCTGCTCGACCGCGGCGCCGACCCGAACGCCGACGTCTATGCCAGTGGAACGCCGCTCAATCAAGCCTATGGCCGGCGCGATCGCGCGATGATCGAGCTGCTCGAGCGACGCGGAGGCCGGCTCGATGCTGCCGCCGCGGGACTCTACAGGTTGACCGATCGCGCGAGGCAGATGCTGGCCGATGCGACCGGCGCCGAAGTGGACGAGGCGGGACAGACCATCGCCGAGCGGCTGCTCTGGGGTGCGGCCTGCGGCGGCGATCCGGAAATCGTGCGGTTGGCGCTCGACCGCGTCGACTGGCCTCGTGATGACCCGCGGTGGTTTTCGATCCTCGAGCAGCCGCTTCGAATCTGGAACCACGGATCGCGTTTCTGGTCGAACGACGAATGGGATCGACGCACGTACCTGACATGCTTTCGTCTCGTGCTGGCGCGTTGCGACCCGAACCTCCGCGGACGATTGACTGACGGCCACGCGTTCGGCCTGACGATGCTGCACAGCGTCGCCGGATCGCGCGAACATGTCACGGCCGACGAGCGCGTCGCCTTCGCGACCATGCTCCTCGACGCGGGCGCCAGATTGGATGTGCGCGACTATGTGCTCGAGAGCACCCCGCTCGGGTGGGCGTGCCGCTGGGGACGCGTGGAGCTCGTGAAGCTGTACCTGGCGCGAGGCGCCGATCCGGTGGAGTCCGGCGCCGCGCCCTGGGCGACGCCGCTCGCCTGGGCCAGGAAGAAGGGCCACGCTGAAATGGAAAAGCTTCTGCGCCAGCATGCTGCCGACTGACGTGTCAGGAAGCGTATGATGCGCGCGTCTTGCCAGGAGGTGCGGTCATGCGAAACGCGCAGCGACTCGGGTCAGCGGTCGCGTTGGCTCTCATTCTTTCACCCGCCGTGCGATGGACGGTCTTCGCGCAGGTCCTTCCGAATCCGTATCGCGTCGTCGACGGCTGGGCACAGTTGCCGAAGGGCAGACCGATGGGAGCCGTCGGCAAGGTGTCGATGGATCCCGACGGCCGGCACATCTGGGCGATCGTGCGATGCGATCGGTTGGAGGATCCGGCGCGCTTCGGCGACGAATGCCGCGACTCGAAGACCGATCCGATCCTCAAGTTCGGTCCCGATGGCAAAGTCGTGAAGAGCTTCGGCGGCGGTATGTTCATCTGGCCGCACGGACTCGGCGTGGACCGCGACGGCAACGTCTGGGTGACCGACGCGGTCGCCGACAACCGAATCCCGAAAGGCGACAAACGCGGGCACATCGTCGTCAAGTTCAGTCCGGATGGAAAAGTGTTGATGACGCTGGGCGCACCGGGGCAGTCCGGGTCCGGCCCCGATCGCTTCACGTCACCGAGCGACATCGTCGTGGCGCCGGGCGGCGATATCTTCGTGGCCGATGGCCACAACGACGTCGGGAACAACCGTGTGGTGAGATTCTCGGCGGATGGAAAGTTCGTCAAGGCGTGGGGGAAGAGCGGCTGGGCGCCCGGGGAGTTCCACGCGCTGCACGCCATCGCGATGGATTCGCGCGGGCGCATCTTCGTCGGCGACCGTGGGAACAACCGGATCCAGATCTTCGATCAGGACGGGAAATCCCTCACGACACCATGGACGCAGTTCGGAAAACCGAGCGGCATCGCGTTCGACAGCCGGGATCAAATCTACGTCGCCGACTCGGAGTCGGACGACGTGCAGAATCCCGGCTGGGAGGAGGGCATCCGGATCGGCGACGCCAAAACCGGATGGCTGAACGCGTTCATCTTGTATCCGTGGGGCGATCCACGGCAGACCGCCGGAGACGGCGCCGAGTTCGTCGCCGTCGATCGCGACGGGAACATCTATGGAGGCGAGCCTCGACCCAAACGACTGCAGAAGTACGTCAGGGTGAGACCGTAGGCCTCACCCCAAACTAAACGTCATCTCGAGCGGCGCGAGTCAACTCGTTCCGATCGGAAGTTCCAGCGCGGATACCGACGCTGGCGGGAACTCCCACACGCCGTCCGCGGGGAACGGTTTTTCCCGAGTCCTCATGACATCCGGATCATTGAGATACGACACCTCCACCGCGGGGTCCTCGGCGATTTCGAACACGCGTCCGCTCGAGATGACCCGGCCCGCGATCTGAATCGTGGTGTTCACGGATCGCGTGCGCTGTATGTTCGCGACATGGAGATACACAATGTCGCCGCGACGACTCGCGACCGCATCGAGGCCATCCGGCAGTCCACTCACACGAATCGCGTGACTGCCGATATGGTGACGATACAGCCGCATCACACGAGCCACCGGCTGGAGATACGCGCGGTTGTTGCCCTTCGGCGTCGGAATGATCACCGCGTTGTTCTGCCAGCGTGTGCCGCAAAAGTCCGCGGCCGTGGCAATTTTCAGCACATCACCGTGCCGCTGATGGTTGTTGAGGATGCGCGCGTAGGAGACACCGGCCGCCCACGAGGCGAGCACGTCGCCGCGGTCGCGGCCGGGAATGACGAAATGGCATTCCGTCATCGCGAGCGGAATGTTCCGCGCGCCCAGATTGTCGCGGACCGCGCGAATCTTGGTGTCGGTCAGCTTCCACGCCGCCATCAACTGCTCCCAGGTCGCATCCGGGTCGCGCCGATACAGCTCGCCGCGCAGCACCGGCTGGCGCGGCGAATCGGGATCGAACATGTGATGGAACGCGAGGTATTGCACATGTTCTCCGGCCACCTCCGCCATGCGTGCCGCCCAACCGCTGTCGCCCCACGCGATCACGTGAATCGCGGGATCGGCCCCGCGCATCGACCTTGCGAACTCGACGGTCTTGCGCGCCGCGGTTTCGAGATCGAAGCCATTCTTGTCGTAGGACGTCTCGTTGCCGATCTGCCAGTGCCGGACACGCCACGGCGCCGCGTTCCCGTGAGCCTTCCGCTCGCTGTTGCCTGGATCGTTGCAGTACGCCACCCACTCGGCAGCTTCCTTTGCGTCGGCCGTGCGCACGCTGCTCTTTGACTTCATGTACTGCTTGCGGCCGTCCGACTCGAAATTGACGCAGATCAGCGGCTCCGCGCCAACTTGCCGGCACAGGTCGACGAATTCGCCGGTGCCGACCTGGTTCGATTCGATTCCGCCCCACAGCAGGTTCAGCATGGAGGGACGCCTGTCGCGCGGTCCGACGCCTTCCCGCCACCGGTAAAAGTCCGCAAAGATGCCGCCCCAGCGCATCATCGGCGGCCCGAGCTCCCGTGTGATCGCCACGACATCGTCGCGCCACTGATCGCGCGCGTGATCCCACGCCGCTTCGACGGAGCCGTCAGTTGCGCCCAGCGGTTCCATGAACTGCATGTAGAGATACGGCGACAATTCGAAGAGCGGCTTCGGATCCACGACGAGGGTTCCGCTCTGTGTCTGAGCTTCGAGCCGCGCCGGCGCGGCACCGCGAAGCACTTCGGCGGCGGCAATGCCGGCCGCCGCGATGGCGGATTCCTTGAGGAATGTTCTTCGTTTCATGTCGGCCGGATTTTAACGCGGGCGCGCTCGAGAGTGAGAACCGATGATCCCTTCGGCGTTTGTCGCGAGTCAATCCAGGACCGCCCGCGGTCATTCAAGCATTTGCCATGGTAATATCACCCACAATGTGGTTTAAGACCAAGGCAGCCGTGCTCGGCGACTTCGAACAGCTTGTCCTCTTGGGTGTGTTACGCCTCGAGCTCGACGATGCCGCGTACGGAGCCGCCATCCGACAGGAGATTCACGCCCGCTCGGGGCGGGATGTGTCGATCAACGCCGTCTACACCACCCTCGACAGGCTCGAGAGCAAGGGCCTCCTGAAATCGTGGGTGGGCGATCCCACACCGCAGCGCGGCGGCCGCCGGCGCAAGTTCTATGCGCTGCGGCCTGCCGGTGTCGCGGCGCTGCGGCAGGCGTATCGTGCGATTACCGCGATGGCCGACGGCCTGCAGGCGAGGCTGGCGACGAAGTGAAGGTCAATCCGCCTCGCTTCGCGATCTGGCTGCTCAGCATGCGGCTCGGTGACGAGTGGCGCGAGTTCGTCGTGGGCGATCTCGAGGAGGAGTTCGCAACAAGGAGCGGCGATTCGCGACTCGCGGCGCGCGGCTGGTTCTGGTGGCAGACCCTACGCTGCCTCCTCGCGCCGCCCGCGGTGCAGCCCGATACACGGCAGCTCAAACCCACACGAGGAGACTCGACCATGCGCACGTTGATTGCCGATGTCCGCTATGCCTTGCGCGTGTTGTCGCGGACGCCGTCGTTCACTGTTGCGGTCATCGGCGTCATGGCGCTTGGCATCGGGGCCAACACCGCGATCTTCGGCATCGTCAACGCGGTCCTGCTGCGTCCCCTGCCTTTCGAAGAGCCGGAACGGCTGATGCGGATCTTCACCAGGACGCCGGGAGGAAGGGCGTTTGAGCTATCGCCCGGCAAGTTTTATGACTGGCAGCGAGACGCACAATCGTTCGAGGGCATGGCGATGTACCGCTTCAGGCAGTTCGCGCTCACCGGTACGGGCACCGCACGCGCGATCAAGGCGGGCGCCGTCGGCGCGGGCTTCTTCGAGGTGGTCCGCGCCCGGCCAGCGCTCGGCCGCGTGTTCCGGCCGGAAGAGGACTCGCCAGGCGGCAAGTACGCCGTCATCCTGAGCGAGCGATTCTGGAAGACCGAGCTCGGCGGCGCCCCGGGCGTGATCGGCCGCACGTTGAAGCTCGATGACGAGGCGTACACGATTGTCGGTGTCATGCCGGCCCATGCCTCGGTCGCGTCATGGGCCGTGATGGCGTGCGACGTCTGGGTCCCGATGGCACTCACCGACGAGCAGCGCTCCGTCCGTGGGAATCACAACCAGCAGGGTGTCGCCCGGCTGAAACCAAACGTCGATCTCGCTCGGGCGCAATCGGAAATGGACGCGGTCTCGGCGCAGCTCGCACGAGAGTTCCCGAAAACGGACGGCCGCTGGGGCGCAGTGGTCATCCCGATGCAGGAGCAGATCGTCGGCGACAGGCGCACGATGCTTTTCATGCTGCTCGGTGCCGTGACGCTGGTCTTGCTCATCGCCTGCGCCAATGTCGGCAACCTGCTGTTCACGCGCGCGCTGAGTCGACGCAGGGAAATCGCGATTCGTTCGGCGCTCGGCGCGGGCCGCGGACGGGTGATTCAGCAGTTGTTGGTCGAAGCGCTGCTGCTCGCGGTCGCCGGCGGCGCGTTTGGGCTTCTGCTCGCGTACGGCACCCTCACTTCAGCCTCGACGCTGCTCGCCGGAGAGGTGCCGAGGGCGGAGGAGATCTCGATCGATGCGCGAGTGCTGCTGTTCGTGTCAGGGGTGTCGATTCTCACCGGCATGCTCGCCGGCACGCTGCCGGCCCTGCGCGCAGGCCGGTCCGACCTCGGCGGTCTCAGCGGGGCGCTCAAAGAGGGTGGGCGCAGCGACGGTGCGATCGGCGTCGGCACGCGCCGCTTGCTGATCGTGTGCGAAGTCGCTCTGTCGCTGATGCTGTTGATGGGCGCTGGCGTGATGGTCCAGAGCCTGCTGGCCCTCCGGCACGGCGACGCCGGCTTCGATCCGAACAACGTCCTGACGTTGGACGTGACGCTGGTGGGGCCGCGGTACCCGATGCCGGCGCAGCGATCATCGTTCTTCGACGCGGCGTTGCAGCGCATTCGGGCACTTCCCGGCGTCGAGGCTGCGGGGACGATCGACGACCTGCCCATGGTCGACGGATCCTCACAGACGCTCCATCTCGAGGGATACCCGCCTCAGCGCGATCCGATGGCGGTGCAAGTTCGGCGGATCAACCCCGGCTACCTTCGTGCCATGGGGATTCCGGTGCTGCGTGGACGCGACATCGTCGAGAGTGATGCGGAGGTACTGCTCGTCAGTCGGGACGCCGCGAAGCTGTATTGGGGACCGGACGATCCGATCGGACGCCGCGCCGCCCTGCCCTACTCGCCGACGGTGCTTCGGCAGGTGGTCGGAATCGTGGGCGACGTCAAGCAGCGGAATCTCACTGAAGCCTCCACGCCCACGGTGTACTTCTACACGCGCGAGGCTTCTGGCAGGGCAACGTTCGTCATACGGACATCGTTGCCGCCCGCGACGCTCGTCCAGCCGGCCGTTGCGGCGATCCGCGCGATCGATCCACAGCAGCCGGTTGGAGATATTCGGACGATGATGCAGGTGCTCGACGCGAAATTGACGTCGCAGCGCTTCAGCGCGCTGCTGCTCGGAGTCTTTGCAGGCGTCGCGCTGCTGCTCGCCGCAGTCGGAATCTACAGCGTGCTCTCTTACATCGTCCGCGGACGCAGCCGCGAGATCGGAATCAGAACCGCGCTTGGCGCGCGGACAGCCGACGTCCTTCGTCTGGTGATCGTCGAGGGCATGTCGCCCACGCTCGTCGGCATCGCGGCCGGAACAATCGCCGCGCTCGCGTCGGCGAGGGTCATGGAAACGTTCGTCTTTGGCGTGAGCTCATCAGATCCGCTCACGCTTGCCGCCGTCGCGGCCACGCTGGTCCTTGTTGCAGTGATGGCAAGCCTGGTGCCGGCGTACCGTGCCGTACGGCTCGACCCGGTGACAGTCCTGCGCGCGGACTAGGGATCGAGTGTGACCCTGGCGGCTCGAGGGGCTCGAGCGAGCTGGGTGACGAAGGTCTAGTACGGGTAACCTTTGAGCCTTGGTGTTCTGGGCTTCCACTCAGGGAGGGGAGCGTAGTTATCCCCGATTGGCATTTTTACCTTCGGCAGACTCTGGGCGTCGAGTACCACTTCCTCCGGGACGACATCGTTTATATAGAGCAGAAAAGCCGTCAGCGCGTACACCTCATCGGCCGTTAGCGTCCCCTCACGATTGAGAGGCATGGCGCGATTGATGTAGTCCCAAACGATCGTCGCGAACGGCGCGCGAAGCGGCAGTATTCGTCCCCGTGCCCAGAGCTCGACATCCGGGCCAGCCTTGCTTTTCAAAATCGGCGACGTGCCCCCGATCCCATTCGCTCCGTGGCATCCCGCGCACCCCTTCGCGCGATAGAGCAGTGCGCCCTCCTTGACAGTTCCGCGCCCCGGCGGAAGTTCCTCTCCGGTAGGGCCGATGGAGATATCCCACGCGCGGATTTCCTCTGCGCTCGGCGTGCGTCCCACTCCATACGTCGGCCCCTGCGCCAGCGCAGAACCGCCCATGAGCAACGCGAACGCGATCGGGAGAACCCTACGCGTGCCCATTGGTCACGCTCCCGTCTTTGGCGATCCTCCAGGGTTGCATGCTGTTGTCCAGCCCCGGCACGCTGAATGTTTCATCGAAGGGCTTGTTCCAGAACTTGGCGATCTGTTCGCGCGACGGTTGAACCTGACCGATCTCGTCCGTGCAGCGCGACAGGAGCTCCGCCTCCTTTCCGTCCCAATTCCACTGATAGCCGAAACGGGCATGGGCCATACGCTGTGGCGTTCCCTTGAACTCGGCCTTGTTCCATTTCTTGCCGCCGTCGGTGGACACTTCCACCTGCTTGATGGCGCCGCCACCGGACCAGGCCAGGCCGCTGATCTCGTAGAAACCCTTACCGGGCAGCTGTTGCCCGCCCGAAGGGAACGTGATGACCGATTTCGGTCCGATCTGATAACTCAACGCGGCCTCTTTCGAGTCCTGATCAAGATGTCCGTAATCGTTGTAGTTCATGTAGTACCGGTCCACCACCTTGATTCGCCGCAGATACTTGGTGTGAAAGATTCCCTCGAAGCCGGGGGCCATCAGCCGCAGCGGAAACCCTTGCTGGGGCCGCAAGGCCTCGCCGTTCATGCCGTAG
>Ga0114129_10003373_pt1 | contig 22432 bp, 24 predicted proteins | sample RhiMetdeltSRZDD1_FD_80071 | JGI IMG/M metagenome (GOLD analysis project Ga0114129, IMG submission 80071) | Populus rhizosphere microbial communities from Tennessee, USA - Rhizosphere MetaG P. deltoides SRZDD1 (version 2) (version 2) | ecosystem: Host-associated > Plants > Roots > Rhizosphere >... | reverse complement strand
GCCGCGAGCGGGGCGCCCTGCGGTCCGCCTCGGCGACCGCGGCGCTCGACACGCTGTCGGCCGAAGCCGCGCTCGCGATCGAAAACGCGCGGCTGTATCGCGAGGCGCTCGACAAGGCGAAGTTCGAGCAGGAGCTCAAGGTGGCGGCGGCCATTCAACAGTCGCTGCTGCCGGTGGCAAATCGCGAAGGCGATTTCTTCTCGACGGCGGCGGCGTCGGTCGCGTGCCGCGCGGTCGGCGGAGACTTCTACGATTACGTGGACCTGCCGACCGGGCGCTTCGGGTTCATTCTCGGCGACGTGGCGGGCAAAGGATCGCCGGCGGCGCTGCTGGCCGCGGCGGTGCTGGGCATGTTCAGCGCGGAAGCCACGTATCAGACCGGCGCGGCGACGCTCATCACGCGGCTCAACACCGGTCTGTTCCGCCGCGCCATCGAATCCCGGTTCCTGACTACGTTCTACGGGATGCTCGCGCCGGACGGCTCCTTCACCTACTGCAATGCGGGACACAACGCGCCGCTGCTCGTCTCGGGGTCGGAGATTCGGCGCCTGGAGACCGGCGGCGTGGTGCTCGGCCTCTTCGAGCACGCCTCGTTCGAGGAAGAAAGCCTCACGTTGAAGCCGGGTGATCTGATCGTCGCCTTCAGCGACGGCGTGACTGAGGCGCTCGACCCGGCCGGCGAGGAGTTCACCGATGATCGACTGCTCGCCTGCGCCAGGGCTCACCTCGGCGAGGATCCGCAGCAGGTGCTCGAGGCACTCCTGGCGGACGTGAAGACGTTCTGCGCCGACGCCACGCAGAGCGACGACGTCACCGTTGTCATGGTCAGATACAACGGTTAGAAAACTGACAGAGTTGTAAGGTTCTAAGGTTCTCAGGTTCTCAGGTTCCCCTGGAACTTGGGCGCGTCAGTCGTCTGTGCTGGGCCGGCGGAGCCACTTCGGGGCTCCGAGGAGTGCGCGCCAGAAGTACAGACCTGGAAGCAGGACGTTCGATCGGACACCGTATCGCGCGCGCATGTAGCTTGCAGGCGGCAAGAGGTGCTCGCGAATCAGGCGGCCGCGCGCCCGCCAGCTCGGAAGTGCGTCCAGGTCGAGGCGCAGCACGCGGGCCTGAGTCCACGATCCCTGGATCAGCCTCACATCGTGCTGATGCACGCCACGAGCGCGCAGCGCGTCAATGACCGGATCGACCGCGCGGGTGCCGAACCTGTCTCGCGCGAGTGCGAGCCCGTCGGCCGCGACTTCTCCCAGCCCGCGAGCAGCCGCGATCTCCTGCACCTGCGATATCTCCGCCGGTGATAGCCGGCTCGCCAGCACGTGCAGATCGTAGATCCACAAGAGGTTGTGCGATCCGGGATGATGGCCTGCCCGGTGGACGAGCGCCAGCAGCAGCGCGTGCACATCGTCAATGGTCACCGCCGACGAACCCAGGGCGGTCACCGGCACGCGGCGGCGCCACAGCTCCTGCCAGGTCCAACGATCGGCCAGCGCCTGCAGATTCGAGATCTTCCAGTGCACGTCGAACGCGTGCGCGACGCCGTGCCGATCGATCTTGTGGTAGTGACGTTGATAGGAGACGAGGCGCCCGGAGGTCTCGGCTGGGCTGACGTATCCCAAACGTCCGAGGACACCGTCCAACGACGTCAGGTCGGAGGCCGGCACGATCAGGTCCGTGTCGGCGCGGACGCGCACGTGTGACGCCGGATAGTGCGTGTGCGCCAGTGCAGCGCCTTTGAAGAGCAGGGCGCGGACACCTGCGGTGCCCAGCTCTTCGAGTACATGTACGAGCTCCGCGTGTCGCAAGGCGTCCTCGATGACCGCGGCACGTTCGGCTCGCTGAAACGCATCACTGAACTCCATGGGCCAGTCGTTGAGCGTTCCCGCAGCTCGAAGCGTCCAACCTGACAGGACGAGCACGCGATGTCGTGATGCCGCAGCCACCAACGGCGCGGCATCGATTTGGTGTGTGGGAGGCGAGCCGACAGGATCACGAAGGGCTCGCGCGATGATCGCCGCGGCGTCCGACCCGCTTCGCATTGTACGGAGAATCACGTGGTCGCAGCGGCCGCTCCGCTCGGCGACATGACCCTTCCGTAAAAGTCTGACTGCTGAAACACGGTCTCCGTCCCGCCGGCTCTGGAGCGTATGAACGTTTCCCATCCGTAAACATACTCGGACCCGACGGCGTCCGAACGAAGTTGCACGCGAACCTCGTCGCCAGGACTCAAATCGATCGCCTTGGGCCATGGAAAAAACGCCTGCCCGAAGATGTGTCGCTGGCCGGACAGCGGCGAGTTGGAGAACTCCACGCCGTCAATGCCCTCCCAGTCGAACCACACACCGATGCCATGAGCGGCGCGTGGCTCGCTGATCTCCCAGACCCCGGTTCCGCGCACATGAGGGGATTGCAGGCCCGCGTAATCCAGCACGGCCCAACACTCTGGAGTCGTCACGAGCTGGGAAGGACGCAGTCGGCTCTTGTGCCAGGTGTTCACCGCCGTTGAACCGATCGCGGTCATATCGATCCCGAACACGTCCTTTCCCCAAACGCCCAACGTTTCCTGATGAAGCGTGCTCGCCTCCACGAGCGCCGCCCACAACGTCTCTCGGCGCGGGATCAGGCAGCCATCGGTGGCAAGAAACCGATCGCGCGCATCCATGATGGAGAACAGGCTGCGCTGATGCGCAGGCAGGATGCCGTGAATCTCGGACACGATGACGTCTGCCTTTTCGGGCAGCTGAATCGACGTGGAGAGCCCTTGAATGAATTCCACGCGCGCGTCGAGCCCATTGTGCGCGGCGACGCACCGGCCGAGCTGGATGGCGTCGTTCGCGTCGATCGCGTACACCTTGCGGGCCCCCAGTTGGGCCGCCAGCAATGCAAAGATGCCGGTCCCGGTCCCGATGTCCACGACAACGGACGACGGAGTGACGCATCGTCTGAGGCTGTCTGCGTAGGCCTGAGTACGGCCACTGTCCGCGATCATCCATCCATAGTCTGAAAGTCTGTACATGGTCGGCCCCGGTAAGCTACTTCGCCAGAAACCAGGTCACAACTGTAAAGCCGGGGCTGAGGTCATGTTGCGCTCAAGTGGTAATTGACAGCAGATCTTGCTTGAGGAGCATCGCGAGCAGCGTGCGAACCATTCCTTCATCGAGCCGACCTGCGACGGCGTCAATCACCTGGCTGATCGGCCGCGGCGCTCCGTCGTCCAGCTGCTCGATGATCCACTGCATGCTCCGCGGGAACCGGCACCTGCGCCCGCGGCAACGCACCTCGAGCGCCTCCCCAGTCGCGCCATCGGTCACGACGAGGGGAGAGCGGACCTTCAACCTCACGCGAAAGCCATGGCCCGCAGGCAGGCCTTCCAGCGTGGCGCTCCAGGGAAGATTGAACGAGGGCCGCGTTTTGACATTGCCGTCGTTCTCGCAGCAGTACTGTTCTACCAGGTCGGCGGCCAGGCCATCCAGGAGCCCGCGTCGCAGCTCCTCGGAGTAACGGAGTCGTTCGGCGGCCCCGGCGAAGTACGGCAGATCGCGGTCGGCGATGCTGTTCGTGCGAAGACGTTCGACCATCCAGTGCAGGAGGTCTATCCCGCGAGGGTTCTTGAGGCCCACGGTCAGATGGAGCGCCGGCTCGTTCATTGGCACGGCGACGTGATAGCAGCCCCTCGGGATGTACAGGAGGTCGCCGGGCTGCAGGACCTGGTCGAGCGATGCGCCTGCCGGTGGCACAGCCATGCTTTTCAGTTCGGTGCGATCCACACCATCGACAGAGGAACCATAAAGGAGCCAACGCTTTCGTCCATCCAGTTGAAGGATGAAGACCTCCTGGTCGTCGCGATGCAGATCGAGACCGTGCACGGCGCGCCATGCCGCGTAGAGGTTGATTTGCGTGTCGCTGCGGAAGAACGTCTCGAATGATTCGCTCAGCTGCGTGAGAGGCTCGTGCAGTTCGTCGATGGCATCGAACGACAGCGTCGCCCCGCGCCGAAGCTGATCGGTGACATCCCCGGCGCGTATCCGGGCACCCGACGTCCCCACATCCGAGTAGGTGGCCGGCTCGACGTCGCGCCCCTGACGGGCCAGGCGGAATCGATGCGGCTCGCGCCAGTGATGCGCGAGAATCTCGTTGAGCGCCGTCCACGAGAGCAGCCCCGAGAATCTGTCCGCCGAACCGCGGCAGAACAGCGGCTGCTTGACCCAGTATCGCGAGAGGAATTCGTCCACTGATACGGGCGCCAGGAGCGCGAACAGCCACGACGACGCGGAATCGCTGCGAGAGTCCATTGCCTTTGGGCCACCACCCGAATTCTCTCCAGCCGGTGCACCAGCGGCGTGGGGAATCGCCCGCCGCCTTCTGCAACCGGTCTAAGACGTAAAATGCTTGTTCGGGTGGCCGGCCCCGTCGTTGGTCTTCGATCCGGTCACGCTCTTGGTGATCTCGGCGAGATCCCCGTACACTTGCAACTGCGGCTTCGCGTACGCCTTTCGCGTCTGTGGCTCGCTCGGGTTCTTATCGTCGGCGGGCGCATTCGGCGGTTTCATCTCAGATCTCCCTTAACAGGTACTGGCGAGATTCTGGAGCCAGTAATTCAAACCAAGCGGCCGCAAAGCGGCGCGCAACTCGAGAGAGCTTTTCGGCATGGACGCCGTCTTTCCGGGGTTCACGTAGCGCAACAGATCAGGCGATGGCACCAGGCGCGGCAATCCTGATGCGAGGACGCGCTTGAAATCCGGACTCACCGGAATGGTTGTCTTTTTTCGCCTGAGTACATCCCGTGGCAACGCGGTTCGCATCGACCTGCGAATAATCAGTTTATTCCGACACCAGGGCATGGCGGGCAGGGCCAGCATGTATTGCAGCAGCCGCAAATCGAGAAACGGATGCTGAATCTCGCAGCGACTCAAGGCTCCGCTGATGTCGCAGTCTTCAAACAGCGGCTGCCATCGGGTGGCGCGGAACCCGTCGTATCCCAGAGGTCTGAGAGGGTGCGGCGACGAAGACGGCCGCCGCTTCTCTGCCCATCTTTCGCTGCACCGGCAACGCGCGGCGAATTCTTCGTCGAGCCAGCCCGGAAACTCTTCCCGCCACCGCTTCCGGTGCCCTCTGGCTCCGGCAACCTGCCGGATCGATGACCACAAGGGTACACGCCGATGCATGAGCAGATCACTCGACACCGCACGCAGCAGGGGCGCTGGACGTCGCCGGGCCACGAGATGCGACAAGTAGGGCCGCCACTCGTACCGGAGGGCGTTGTCCGGTCCTTCCCCGTACAGGAAGACGCGCGCCTCTGTCGAGATGGTCCTCAAGAACTCGACGCCTGCGGCAAACGCCGGCGGGTTGTCGATCGGCTCCGGCGTGTGGACTGAAACGCGATCCCACTGCGCGATTGACGTTTCGTCGTCTCTCACATCATACCTAATGGGAATGTTCAGATAGTCTGCAACCAGGCCGGCGTAGTGACGCTCGGAATCGGGAATCAGCCGATCGTACACCGACGTGATCGCCTGAAGAAAAAAGTCTGCGGGACGCTCGCGCAGAAGGCTCAGCGCCACCGCCGCGAGAGTCGGCGAATCCAGACCACCGCTCATGAACACGCCGACGCGCCGCGTTCGCAGCCGATCGCGCAGCGCGGCTCGCAACAGCTCCGTGAACCGCTCCGCGTAGTCATCCGCACGCTTGAAATGGATCGGTTCTTCCACCGGCAGCGTCCAGTAAGGCCGACACTGCGCGATCCCGCTCGACCAGGTGATGGCGTGGGCGGGAGGCAGCCGCTGGATGTCTCGAAACGATGTGGTATCGACCTCCTGGTTGACGCCGAACAGCAGAAAGTCGGCAATCGCGGTATCGTTCAAGTCGCGCGACACTCCAGAATGCAGGCGGATGCAATCGAGTGTGTTGCTGACGACGACTGTCTGCCCGAGCTTCGCGTAGAAGAGCGGCCTGACGCCGAGCTGATCCCGCGCACAGAACAAACGCTGTCGCACCTCGTCCCAGACCACGAACGTGAAGTCGCCGAGCAGTCGCTTCACGCAATCCTCGCCCCAGACGCAGTAGGCACGGAGGATCAGTTCGACGTCCGTCGCATCGGACGCGACCTCCTTCTGTTCCTTTGTGCTGAGCTGGGCGATGAGATCTTGTCGCGCATCGATTCGCGCGTCGGCGACGATCCATCGTCGGCCGTCGAGCGTGAACGGCTGATCCTCCTGCGCCGATTCCTCGGTAATCTGCAGCAGCGCGTGGCCGAAGCCGACGTTCTTCATCGCCAACATGCGCTGGCGGTCTGGACCGCGAAACCCCAGGTACGCCGTCATTCGACCGAGCAGGTCGCTGTCGACCGGCGAGCCGTCCAGATTCAGAATGCCGACGATGCCGCTCATGCCTGCCGGTCAGCCTCCTCTGTCGCGGGACCGGCCACGATCAGTTCCTGGCCGAGCAGGCGCCCGATGAACTCCTCGAGGTCCGCGCGCAACTGCGCGGGTTCCACCTCGTATTCCGCGAGCAGCTCGTCGTAGGCCGCTTGTATCGATCCGGCGCTGGTGAGGGCATTCCACATGCGAGTGCCTACGGGATTCAGACCGAGGTACAGCGTCGTGTTCAGATTGAGCAGCACCCCCTCGTCGCCCACGAGACGAAACAACACGTCTGGAGCCACGCTCAGACGCTCTGAAAAGGAGATCATCATGTCGCCCTCAATGGAGAAACCCGGGCTCGACGTCCCGCGCCGATCGGACATCGCGAGCGAGATCGGCCAGCACCCTCTCGCGGACCTCGGGCAGCCGGTCGATCGTTCTCGGATAGGTCAGCCTCTTGACTGCGATGAGGTCTGTCAGTCTGGCCATGAAGCCGAATTGCCGCTCCAAACGCGGCTGATTCACGTGGCGACGGTTGAACGTGCCCTTGAGCAGCTCCATGAAGGCCTCGCGCGGCGAAAGTGTCTCGATGGTCACGCCAGGCCTGCGGTACACGTCGCGGGGAGCGACGAGCGCGTAGATCGCGTTCAATGCAATCGGCCCGCCGTGTCGCCGATGTTCGTCGATCGGCAGAATCAGTTTGTCGGTGTCCGCGTTCATTTGAACACGATTCGCGGCGCCCTCGCCGAGAAAGCGCCGGGCGATCTTGGGGAACAGCTTGATCCGCGGAGGACCTGGATAGGCGAGGGCCCGGTTGCGCGATTCGCCCAGAATGAGCAGATCGTCGGTCAACAGGCGGTAGCCGGCCTCCAAAAAACATGCGGCCAGACTCGACTTGCCGAACGCGTTGTCCCCGAGAAACGCGACCGCGTGACGGTCCACGACAACGGCCGTGGCGTGCAGCGGCTCGAAGCCTTGTCGGACCAACGCAAACGACAGCGCCTGCCCCAACATGTAAACCTGGAATGATTCGAGAGAGGCATCCTCGAATCGGCGGGACGTGATCCGGCGGCCGTCGGCGGCCACGAGAAACTCGCCAACCGAGTCCCAGCGCACGTACGTCGAGCCGTCTTGAAGAACGACGTATCGGTACCAGGTGTCCGACCGCCCGTCCTCGCCGCTACTTCCGATCGCCGCGAAGAAAGCGGCGGCCGGAGCGCTGACACATTCCACCTGGGCCAAACCGTCTTGCGTGTCTGCGGGCAAGTCGAGCGGAGTATCGCTCGAGATGACAATCCCGTAGACACAGTACCGATAGCGCGGCCCGACTCCAGCATCCCGGCGGGACGAGCCTTGTGTCGCGGTTTCTACGGCGACCGATGGATGGACGGGAGGCAGAGATACTCCTTCAAACTGGCATTGTAAAGAACGCGCAACCGGGCGGCGCAACGAAATCGACCCAGCGCGGACCTTACGAAGACGGGCTCGTCCACTTGACGAGCGGCGCGTACCCGTCTTCCGGCGCACCGATGAGGACGCGGCCGTTGCGCGCGAGCCAGGCGTGGGCTTGGAGGGTGTCGGCCGTTCGCCTGATCCCGATCGTCAGGCAGATCGTCCCGCCCTTGGGGTTGAGTACGAGTTCGGCGACAAGTGCTCGAAGCAGGCACGTGCTCACGCGACCGAGCCGGCGCCCCGTGGCCTCGATCGCCCAGACGATGCGCTCGTCGGATCCCTGGACGAAGAACCGCGAGAGCCGGCGGAAGCGGCTGGCGCGAGTTCGCAACGCCGGCAGCGGCATCGCACGCAACGCGGCCGCTACAACCACTTGCGCGACAGCCGCTGCGACGAGCAGCCACCAATCCGCCGGCGTCAGCTGGAAGAAGCGCGAGCGCAGCAAACGTGGACGGATCGTCATGCGGCGTACAATCGCTCCGATGATGGACTCACGAGAAGGCAAGGTGTGCCTATGGCTCGTGCTCGTCTTTCCTTCGTCCTTTGTCGTCCGCAAGTATCTCGGTTGGAAAGGCACGATGGTCTACGCGATCGTTGTCGCGGTGATCGTGGCGCTGAGACCGCGTGTGTCCAGCCGTCTGTCGGCTCGTAGCCTGGCGTGGCTCGCGCTTCTGATGTCGGTCTTCATCATCGTTGCGTTTTTCGTGATCTATCCGATCGTCAACACGCACGCCGCAGGCGCCGGCAGCGACGATGACGATGCGCTGAACCTGGGCGCGATGGCGCTCCTCACCGGTGGCTTTCCGTACTCGCGAACCACGTATCTTGGCAACGTGCTCCATCATCTTCCGGGAGCGTTTGTACTTGCTACTCCATTCGTGGCGCTTGGCACCAGCGCGCTGCAGAACCTCTACTGGCTTCCCTTGTTCTTCGTAGCCGTGAAGGAAGAAGCCAACAGCCGGACGGCGCTGGAGCTGGCCTTGCTCGTTTTCGCGCTCAGCCCCGAAGTCCTGTACGAAGTCATCACGGGCACAGGATATGTCTCAAACGCGATCTACGTGCTGCTCGGCTTGTGGTGGCTCGTCCGAACGACGCACCGGGACGCCGCCGCAATCGCTTGGGGGCTCACGCTGGCGTCACGAGCCAACTTCCTCTTTCTGGTGCCGCTGGCATATGGCTACCTGCATCAACGTGCCGGGTGGAGAACCGCGCGGCGGGCCTTGGCGCTGACGTGCGGGACGGCTGCGGGGCTCACACTGCCGTTCTACATCTACGATCCAGCCAACTTTGGGCCACTCGAAGCGGCGAATCGGCTGCTCGTCTTCAACCAGCTTCTCCCACATCTGGGAGTCGCGCTGATCGGACTGATGGCGGTCCTTGCCGTCGCCCTGTCATTCACACGCATGGATCGGGCGGCACTCTTTCGGAACTGCATGATCGTCCAGGCGTTTCCCGTGATCGCCGGTCTCGTGCTCGCCTCGGCTCGAGATCGACAGGTGGATTTCTGGTACGCGCGCTACGGTTCGTTTTTCGCGTGGTTCGGGCTCATGGCCTTGGTCATGGAACCGTCCGATATCGCCGCTTTTAGCGCGGCCGCTGGACCAGCTCGATCTTCGTCCCCGCCGGTCCCTCGACGTACGCGTACTGAATCGTCGTCTTGTCGGGGAGAGTGAGCGGCCGCGGCTCGCTGGTGACCGTCACACCCGACCACATGGACATCTCCTCGAGATGAGGGCTGGAGCGGAGATTTGCGGATACCTTATCAGAAATTCGCTATGCTCCGATCGTGCGCAGAGCCCCGCTCCGGCGATCGCTCGTTGCCGTATCCATCACCCTGCTGGCAGCGGCCGCGGCATTCGCGCAGGGTCGTGGCTTCGGCGGCTTCGGATTTGGCGGGCGCGAGCGCTTTCACACGTTGCCCAACGCGCGCTACGACGGACGGTTCACGTTCGTGCGTGTGAGCTACGAGTCCGCGCCCGGCGGCTACTGGTATCGCGGGCTGCCCGCGTGGGCGCACGGCTATCCCGTGGCCGAGCAAAACCTGATGAAAATCATGAACGAGCTCAGCTACCTCGGCGCCAACGAGGAGGAGATCAACACGCTGACGCTCGACGATCCCGAGCTGTTCAAGTATCCAGTGGCGTACATCATCGAGGTGAGCTGGTGGACGCTCACCGACACGCAGGCCGCAGCGCTGCGCGCCTACATGCAGAAGGGCGGCTTCGTCATCGTCGACGACTTCAAGGCGACTGGTGATTTCGGGAGCGCGGGGTGGGAGCCGTTCGAGAGGAACATGCAGCGTGTGCTGCCCGGTGCACGCTTCGTGGAGATGCAGGCCAGTCATCCGATCTTTCACTGCTTCTTCGAGATCGAGACGCTCGCCAACTTCCCGCAGGCCTACAACGCCGGCCCGCCGGTGTTCCGCGGGGTCTATGAGGACAACGACCCGAAAAAACGGTTGCAGATGATCGTCAACTACAACACCGACATCTCCCAGTACTGGGAGTGGTCGGGCCGCGGGCTCCGCCCGTTCGATGAGACCAACGAGGCCTACAAGCTCGGCGTGAACTACATCATCTACGGGATGACGCACTGAATGCGTTCAGCCACCGGCCACACGGCGGACCGCGCGGCGACCGTGCTCATCAAGATTCGCGTGATTCCCCGCGCGGGGACGTCGGGCGTGGCCGGCACACGCGACGGCGCGTGGCTCGTTCGGTTGCATGCGCCTCCAATCGAGGGCGCGGCGAACGAAGAGCTGATCGAGGTGATTGCGAGGGCGCTCGCGATCCCGAAACGAGCCGTGGTGATTGCGTCCGGTGAACGCTCGCGCCAGAAGAGCGTCCGCGTGTCGGGGATCGATGCCGCGACCGCCGCGGCGCGCCTGGCGTCAGCGCAATTGCGCTAACACGCGCTTCTCCACGAGGCAGTTGATGGATCTCTTGCTGCCCGACAGCTCGAGGGTGACGTCGCTCGTGGGAGCGAACGCCGCGAAGTCGAAAATGAATCGTCCGCCTGGCGCGTCGAGCGACTGCGTCGCCGGCTTGATGACGCGGCCGCCGCGTGCGATCGTGACGGCCGCGATCGCGTTCGACGATCCCTTCGCGGGCGTGATGCCGACGGTGATTCTGGTTTTCTGCGCGTCGGCATAGCTCGTCGCAAGCGGCTCCTGGTGTTTTCGGGTCGCCTGCCACGTCTCATACGCGACGAGCCTGTACGGGGTGAAGAGCGCGATCACGAAATCGTCGTTCCTGCAGAAGTCGGCGTCATAAAAGACGCACCCGGGCCGCTCTCCGCCCTGCTTTCCGCACTCCACCGCATTCCAATAGTTGTCGCGGCCGATCGGCTGAATGCCCTTGTCCCAGACGGGAGTGATGCCTGCCGCGATCTGCGCCTTGATCTGCGCCAGCGCTGAGCCAGGCGACACCGCCACGAGCACCGAACACAGCGCTGCGACCCGCATCGTTCGAACGGGGAGTTCAGGACGGATCACGGCGCATAGCATAGCCGGTTGATGTCGTCGTTCTCCAATATGTGCTTCGGGGCGCCTCGTCTGGCGACCTCAAGCATCGCCCGACCGATCTGCTCGGTGGTCGTGACGTACCTCGGCACGAGGCGCTTCCACACCGGGTAGAGTGGACCGAGCACCGCGTACGCCACGTTGATCCATGTCGTTTTCGATCGGATGCCGTGCAGCGGCTGGATGGCCGCCGGTCGAAAGACATACACCCCTTTGAACGGCAGCGCGAGCAGCGCATTCTCGGTCTGTCCTTTCACGCGCGCCCACATCACACGGCCTCGTCCGGTGCTGTCGGCGCCGGCGCCCGACACGAACACGAACGTCATCGCGGGATTCACCTTGACTAGGGTCTTTGCGGCCGCCAGTGCGATGTCGTACGTGACGCGACGGTAGTCGGCCTCTGCCATGCCGGCGGAGGTGATGCCCAGGCAGAAAAAACAGGCGTCGTAGCCGGCGAGGTCGCGCTCGACGGTGGAAAAACCGGAAAAATCGCTGATCACCAGCTCGCGCAGCTTCTGGTGACGCTGTGACGTTGTCGTGCGCCCGACCGCGAGCACGCGCTCGACGCCGGCGTCCAGGAGACACTCGCGCAGGACGCCCTGGCCCACCATGCCGGTCGCACCGAACAGGACGACGTTCATCGCCCGCCGATCGCCCTCAGGGCTTCCAGGGCACCGTCACGTCGTAGCTCTTCGCCAGCGTGTCCCGTGCCGTGATCGCCGCCTGTGTCGGGTGGACGACCGCCGGATCGAGCATCGTCCCGTCTTCGCTTCTGAATCCCGTCAGCGGCTGCTCGGACGTCGCGCCGATGTCGATCGTCGGCACCACGAGGACGAACGGCTTCGCGGCGTCCGCCGCGGTGAGCGTGATGCGCACGTTCAACAGCGGCCGCCCGGCGTGGTTTTCGACAACGACTGCTGATTCCGAGGTGTGCACGACGATGGGAGTGGCGCCGTCCGTCCCGGTGCCGACGGCTTTCGACACGGCGGGACTCGTGCAGGCCGCCACGACACACGCCGCGCCAAGAGCCACGATGATTCGCGTCACCCGGCCCTCCACGCGGCCTTTTCCGACGGCTTTCTCGAACCGCTCCATCCACCGTTCATTCTAGTGCCCGGAGCGCGCGGAGCGCTGGTCATCTCGCCGGAGATCCCTTGCGAGTCGGCAGCGGTCTGCCGACCCGCTATTTTCGGGACGAACTCGAGCGGCACCATCGATCCGAGCGCCGCTCGAGCGGAGCTCCCAAAGCGCCAGCTATTCCGATCAAGTAGCCTCGTCAGGCCGGCCGCTCGCCCTTGCGCGCCGGCGCTCCCGCTTGCTCGGCATCGCGTCCTGCCGCTCGGGCCCGGCTGCGCCGCGGCGTGATCGACGTGTTGTTCTGAACATCCTGCAGGCCCGGAATCGCCCACGCGATTTCGCCGATGTCCCGCTTCGTGCGCTTGTGCGGGACGACGCCTGTAAGCGTCGCCCGGCCGTTCTCACAGCGCACGTCGACGTCGGCAGTGCCCGGCAGCAAGTCGAGCGCGTCGTAGATGAACTCCTCCACCTCGTGGTCGTTGGCTGGCCCTTGCGGCTGCCCGCGGCGGACGGCGACGGCCGCCAGCAACGACGGCGCGGTCACCCATCCTGTGCTGTCGCCGCCAAGAAAGGCCGACGCCGGGCTCGGCGCAAATGGATACGGCGCCGCGTAGCCAGGCCCAGCAAGATTCGGCTGAGCGGGCAACGCCTGCGTGCCAGTCAACCCGCCGCTGATTACGCCAGAGATTGCTGGCGAGCTGAATAACGTCGCCCCGATCGGGCGGCTGCCGACGCTCATCGGCTGATACATCGGGCCGATAGATGGGATTGCCGACCACATCGGCGATCCCGAAGCAAATAGCATCTCGTTCATCGAAGCTCTCCTGTTCTGTCTCCGCGCCAGTGAAACGTGATCGTGCGGCCTGCGGCCACGTGGCAGGCCGCAGGCCGCTGGATCGGGCCAGCCGCTTTACATCACGTGGCTGGTCTGTCCGCCGAACGCCTGTGGAACCAGCCCGAATCCGAGCGGACTCGAGAGCCCGGCGGCAAACGGCTGATACTGCTGTTGGAGCTGCTGGACCTGATGAGGAACGACCTGGATGAGTTGCTGGAGTTGCTGGAGCTGCGCGGGGACGACGTGAAGCAGTTGCTGGAGCAGTGCGAACTGCTGCTGCTGAAGAAGCTGAACCTGTTGAAGCTGTTGCGGCACGATCTGTAGCAGCTGCGTGATCGACTGGAACGGCGTCTGCGCGCCGAATCCCTGACTGATGTAAGGCGAGAACGCCCAGGGGTTCTGTGCCACGGAATAGATCGTCGGTGCGCCGATTCCAGACGGACTTCCTGCGAACTGACTCATTTGACCTCCTCAGTGACGTTGGATCTCACCGCTCTTCGTGCGACAGCCCGAGCATTGTCACGTTGTCGTCTTCGCGTTGACGCAGGCGCGCTGTGCGCATGAACGCCGTCTCGCAGGACGCGAGTATCCGACGCGTTCGAGTGATCGTTCGCGAAGTTCACGAATACGCGACAGACGTTCGCGAGTCGCGAGAAGAACAGCTTCGTACGACGTGTACTCGTTCGTGAATATCGACAGCGGTCGCAACTGTCGTACCACGCAAAAAGATCGCGCCAGGTACGGATGTTCGCGACGCACGAGAAGTCGGCGTGTAATCCGAACACGCTGTTGTGTACGGCTTCGCATCAGAGCCGTTCGACGCTTGCGCACTCTGCTCGTGGCCTGCGCGGCTCGCGAGACGGATGCGGCACGGCATCGAGCTACAGCCGATGCAAAGAACAGATGAAGTATTCGTATCCGATCTGTAAACGACAGGCGACCTGCTAAGGCTACAAATCCCGCGGGTGTCGAACCATCCGACTTCGACCGCGGTCTTCGTCGCTCAGCTCGGCGTTCGGCGGTATCGCCTGCTTGCGAAGCGACGATCGCTCGTCCGTGATCTCCCGATGCCGCCTCGAGCGTGATGATGTTCATCTCGTCCGAGTGCAGACACGACAGCGCGGACGCAAGGGTTGTGGTCTTTCTCTCCTCGAAGCACCAGCCCATCGCACTCAGATAGGAACGGGCGCGTGCAACCAGCTTCTCACGCGCTCGGCCGACCAGGGAGCGATTCTCGATCGTCACGAGGTTCTTCGTGTCGATGAGGTTCAGCATCTCGACACGCGCACGGCGACCTTGTGGAAGAAGCCGGGCGGAATGCCGCGATGCAACCCTGTGGGCGTTGCGTGCTACCGTACCCGTGCTGCAGACTTCCGTGCGGCAGGTTCGGCTGTGTAGGTTACTGACTGCGGGGCGGTGGCCTGAAGAGGAGCCACGAGCATGGGATCGTTGGATCGGGTGGTCCGCCGGTTACGCTACAGAAAGCCGATCGTGGTCGTGTCCGGCCTTCCTCGTTCCGGAACCTCGATGGCGATGAAGATGCTCGAGGCTGGTGGCTTACCGATTCTTGCGGACGGGATCAGGACGGCCGACATCAGCAACCCGAAAGGCTACTACGAGTTCGAGCCGGTCAAGGAACTGGACAAAGGTGGTGACGTGTCGTGGCTCGCCGCGGCGCGCGGTAAGGCCGTCAAAATCATCTCGTTCCTCCTGACGTGGCTCCCCGAGAGCTACGACTACCGAGTCGTCTTCATGCAGCGCGACCTGCCGGAGGTCATCGCGTCCCAGAACGCGATGCTCGCCCATCGCGGCGAGGCGTCCGGGCGCGTGGACGACGAGCAGATGCGTCGGATGTACGAGGATCACCTCCAGAAAGTCGCGCGATTCATGGCGAATCGGTCGTGTTTCTCGACACTGACGCTCGCCTATCGCGAGGTCGTCGAGCGTCCTCGGGAGGCCGCGGGTCGAATCGACGAGTTCCTCGGTGGTACGCTCGATGTCGATCGGATGGCGGCGATCGCCGATCCGGCTCTGTATCGCAATCGCCGAAAGGTGGAGGTCTGAGTGCGCCGTGGCTGGCTCGCGTTGGCGGGGGCGTTTGCGTTGTTGCTGGCGACGACGGTCCCGGCGGAGGCCTACATCGGTCCCGGTGCGGGGTTTGCGCTCCTGTCGTCGTTCTTCGTCCTATTCACGACCATCGTTGTCGCGATCGGATCGCTCCTCTTCTGGCCGTTCCGCGCCCTGCTCCGGCTCGTCCGCGGGACGACCGCGCCACGGGCGCGGATCAAGCGGTTGATTGTCGTCGGCCTCGACGGACAGGATCCGGTGCTGACCGATCGGTTCATGCAGGAAGGGCTGCTGCCGAATTTCGACAAGCTGGCGCGCATGGGCTGCTATCGCCGGCTTCGGACGACGTTTCCATCCCTGTCGCCAGTGGCCTGGTCGTCGTTCAGCACGGGCACCAACCCGGGTCGACACAACATCTTCGATTTCCTGGACCGCGATCGCCGGACGTACTTGCCGCTTCTCTCATCCACACGGGTCGGGAAGGTCACGCGGTTTCTCAAGCTCGGTCGCTACCGCGTGCCGCTCGGCAAGCCATCGCTGCGGTTGTTGAGGCGCTCGAAACCGTTCTGGACGATCCTCGGGGAACACAGGATCTGGAGCACGATTCTGCGCGTGCCGATCACGTTTCCCCCAGACAAGTTCTACGGCGCGGAGTTGAGCGCGATGTCCGCCCCGGATCTGCTCGGCACCCAGGGCACCTTTCTGCTCTTCACGACCCGGGCGTCCGGCGGCCGATTCAAGGAAGGCGGCATCCGCGTGCCGGTCGCGCTCGACGGCGATCAGATCGACGCGACGGTACAAGGCCCCGAGAACGTGTTTCTCGAGGGTGAGCCGCCGCTCGAAATCGCGATGCGCCTCAGACTCGATCGCCGGCGGCGCGTCGTTCACGCCGATATCGGCGACCTCCGCGTCGACCTCGAGCCAGGCCGGCTGAGCGACTGGGTTCGGCTGCGCTTCCGCGCCGTGCCCGGCATCGAGGTCACCGGGCTCTCGCGTTTGCTCGTCACCGAGATGGACGAGCATGTATCGCTGTACATGTCTCCGATCTGCATCGACCCGGAAAAGCCGGCGATGCCGATTGCGCATCCTTCGTATTACGCAACCTATCTCGCGAAACGTATCGGCCCGTACTCGACGCTCGGTCTGGCCGAGGACACGTGGGCGCTCAACGAAGGCGTCATCGACGACGGCACGTTTCTGCAGCAGACGTACGACATCGACCGCGAGCGCGAATCGATGTTCTTCGCAGCGCTGGATCGCCTGAAGCGCGGCAGCCTTGTGTGTGTGTTTGACGCGACCGATCGGATTCAGCACATGTTCTGGCGGTACACGGAACAGGGGCATCCCGCCGCAGCCGGCCGCGAGGGCGCCGAGCACCGGGACGCGATCCGGAAGCTGTATCAGCACAACGACGCGCTGGTCGGCCGGGTCATCGATCGGCTGCGCGACGGGGACGTGCTGATGGTCATCTCCGATCACGGGTTCAGCTCATTCCGCCGCGGAGTGAATCTGAACAGCTGGCTGCGGCGTCAAGGCTACTTGACGTTGAGACCCGGAGCCGACGGGGGCGCTGAGTGGCTGCGCGATGTCGACTGGAAGTCGACAAAAGCCTATTGCCTCGGTCTGACGGGGATGTTCCTCAACCTGCGCGGCCGCGAACGCGACGGCATCGTGGCGCCTGGCGCCGAGGCCGCCGCGCTCAAGACGGAGATCATCGCAAAGCTCAATGGCCTGCGTGACGACGATCGCAGCGAGGTTGGGATCAGAGAGGTGTTCGACACCGCGAAACTGTACGAAGGGCCGTATCTGGACAACGCGCCCGAGCTGCTCATCGGCTACAACGCAGGATATCGCACGTCATGGGATTGCGCGACCGGTGTCGTGGCGGGCCCCGTGTTCGAGGACAACGCCAAGCCGTGGAGCGGGGATCACAGCGTCGATCCGCGGCTGGTGCCAGGCGTGTTTTTCTGCAACCGCGTCGTCGAGGAACAGGAGCCGGCGCTCATCGACATCGCGCCGACGGCGCTGCGCTTGTTCGGGATCGATCCGCCGGGCTACATGGACGGCCGGCCGCTGGCCGGGCTCGCATGAAACGGCGCGCGCGGGCGGCGCTCGCCGCGCTGACGATAGGTCTCGCCGCGTGCGGCGGTGGCCACAAGGTCGTCGGCCGCCGCGTGATCGTCCTCGGTTTCGACGGCCTCGACTACGGTTTGACACAGCAGTTGATGGCTCGAGGCAGCCTGCCGAATTTTTCTCGGCTCGCCGAGCTCGGTGGCTTCACGCCATTGGGGACGTCGATCCCTCCGCAGAGTCCCGTCGCGTGGTCGACCTTCATCACCGGCCTGGATCCGGGACAGCACGGCATCTTCGACTTCGTCCATCGCGATCCGAAAACGATGCAGCCGTATCTTTCTACCACGCGAACGGAATCTGCCTCGCGGACCGTGAAGTTCGGCAAGTGGCAGGTACCCCTCGACAGTGGGGAAGTGGAGCTGTTGCGCGAGGGCCAGCCGTTCTGGGACGTGCTGGAACAGCACGGCATCGAGACGACGATCGTCCGGATGCCGGCGAATTTCCCGCCGTCGGGAAAGTCGACGCGAGAGCTGAGCGGGATGGGCACGCCAGACATTCTCGGCACATACGGCACGTTCTCGTTTTTCACATCGTCTCCCAGCGCAACGACCGATCGATCGCTGGCGGGCGGTGCGATCTATGCCGTGCCGCTCGTCGACGGCGTCGTGCACGGCACGCTCGAAGGACCCGACAATCCTTTTCTCGTCGAGCGCGCGCACGTGACCGCCAATTTCATGGTCTACGTCAGTGCCGATCGCCGATATGTCAAGCTGGTCGTCGGCGACGAGGAGCGGCTGCTCGGGGTCGGTGAATGGAGCGATTGGGTGCCGTTCGCGTTCGATCTGGCGCCGACCCAGCGCCTGCGCGCCGAATGCCGATTCTTCCTGAAACGGCTCGAGCCGCATTTCGAGATGTATGTGAGCCCGGCGAACATCGATCCCATGGCGCCGGCGCTGCCCATCTCGTCGCCGGCGGGGTATGCCAACGAGCTGGCGCGCGCGACCGGACGGTTTTACACCCAGGGGATGCCCGAGGACACGAAGGGCTTGAAGACGGCGGTGCTGACGCCGGCGGAGTTCCTTCAGCAGGCAAAACTCGCCGGCGATGAAGTCCGACGGCAGTATGCTTACGCGCTCGATCGGTTTCACGACGGACTGCTGTTCTATTACTTCGGCAATGTCGACCAGGTCTCGCACATGATGTGGCGGCCGCGGGATCCGGAGCACCCCGCGTACGACGCTGCAACCGATCGACCATATGCACACGTCATCGACGATTTGTACGTCGGACTCGACGCCGTCGTCGGCGACACGCTGCGCACGCTGGGGAAGGACGATCTCCTCGTCGTGATGTCGGATCACGGGTTCGCGTCGTGGCGGCGATCGTTCCACTTGAACAGCTGGCTGAGGAACCATGGCTACCTTACGGCGCGGCCGGCATTCGACGTCGAAGACTCGGGGCCCTTCAGCGGCGTCGATTGGTCTCGCACGCGTGCCTACGCAGTGGGACTCAACGGGCTGTACGTGAACGTGAGAGGCCGCGAGGCGCATGGAATCGTCGCTCCGGAAGAGCGGGAGGCGCTCATTAAGGAGATTTCCGACAGTCTTCTGAAGACCATCGATCCGGCGACTGGCGCGCCGGCCATTTCCAGGATGTTCCGCCGCGAAGAGGTGTACACCGTGAAAGGGCACGAAGACATCGCGCCCGATGCCATCGTCGGGTACGCCAAGGGGACGCGCAGCTCGGATGTGTCGACGCTCGGCGGGCTCACTCCCGAGACGATTGTCGACAACCGCGACGCGTGGAATGGCGACCACTGCATGGACCCTGCGGCGGTCCCTGGCATTCTCTTGAGCAGTCGCCCGCTTCGGAAAGCGGCGCCCAACTTGCAAACCGTGGCGGCGGCGATTCTTGCCGAATTCGGCATCGACCGTTTTCCCGTGACCAGGTGAACACGGACGTGTGGGTCTGAAGGCGGAAGGGGATCATGATGTTTCGATCGGGCATCAAACTCGACAAGGCGCTGATGACCAAGGTGAAGCGCTGCGCCGACATCGCCGGCTATTCATCCGTTGACGAGTTCGTGGCGCACGTGCTCGAGAAGGAGATCGCCTCGATCGAGGAGAGCGACAGCGAGGCCGAGATCAAGAAAAAGCTGAAGGGGCTCGGGTACATTTCGTAGCACCGTGAGCATCTTGAACGCCGTCCTGAGCTCGACGTTCGATCTTCTCCTGTTGCCATTCCAGCAGCTTCCGCCGATTGTGGGTCTTGCCGTTGTCTCGCTCGCGACGGCGGTGGCGATGCTCCTGGTTTACGGGGCGACGTCGGATCAGCGACGGATCGCTGAAGTCAAGCGTGGGATGGTCGCGGCCTTGTTCGAGATTCGTCTGTTCAACGACGATCTTGCGGCATTGTTCCGCGCCCAGGGCGAGATGCTCAGACATAACGCGGCGTACCTGCGGTTGTCGCTCGTACCGATGCTGTGGCTGATTGTGCCCATTGGCCTCGTTGTCGCGCAGCTCGAGTTCCGATACGGTTACGCAGGGCCGACACGCGGCCAGCCGGTGCTGGTCAAGGCCCACCTGCGCGCGGCGACCGCGGGGCACGTGGAAACGGAGGCGGCTGGAGATTTCTCCACGGCGCACGCACCTGCGGCCGTGCTCGACGCCCCGAAGCAGATTCATGTGCTGACCTCCGCCGTCTGGTTTCCCGAGACGCAGGAAGTCATCTGGCGGGTGACGCCCGACGCGCCCGGCGAGTACGTGCTCAACGCCACGATCAACGGCGGAACGTTTGCCAAGACGTTCGACGCGACAGACCGCGTCGTCCGCCGATCACCCGTGCGCCTCTCGGCTGGAGTCCTGAATCAACTCATGTACCCGGCGGAACCTCCTCTGCCGGGCAGTGCGGGCGTGACGTCGATCAGCGTCTCGTATCCGTCTCGATCGATTCGCGTGCTGCGATGGGATCTGCCGTGGCTCGTCGTCTACTTCGGACTCTCGATGCTCTTTGCGCTGATGCTTCGCAAGCCGCTCGGCGTCACCTTCTAATGACCTTGACCGTCCTCCAGCGGCTGGAAGCCGAGAGCATGCACATCATGCGCGAGGTGGTCGCCGAGTGCGAGCGGCCGGTGATGCTCTATTCCATCGGCAAGGACAGCTCGGTGATGCTGCACCTGGCGATGAAAGCGTTCTACCCCGCCAAACTGCCGTTTCCGCTGTTGCACATCGACACCACGTGGAAATTTCGAGAGATGATCGCGTTCCGCGACGCGACCGCCAAGCGACTGGGACTCGATCTTCACGTCTACGTGAACCCCGAGGGGCTGAAGATGGGGATCAACCCATTCACCCACGGATCGGCCCTGCATACCGACGTCATGAAGACCCAGGCGCTCAAGCAGGCGCTCGACGCGTACGGATTCGACAGCGCGTTTGGCGGCGCCCGGCGAGACGAGGAGCGGTCGCGCGCGAAAGAGCGGGTCTTCTCGATCCGATCGGCGCAGCACCAGTGGGATCCGAAGCAGCAGCGGCCGGAGCTCTGGCGCCTGTACAACACGCGCAAGCGCAAGGGCGAGAGCCTGCGCGTGTTCCCGCTGTCGAATTGGACCGAGATCGACGTCTGGCACTACATCCACCTCGAGAGCATTCCCGTGGTGCCGCTGTACTTCGCCAAGCCGCGGCCGGTCGTGTGGCGCGACGGCGCGTGGATCCTCGTCGACGACGATCGGATGCCGATCGGCCCGGGCGAGGCGCCCGAGATGCGGGAGGTGCGGTTTCGAACGCTCGGCTGCTATCCGTTGAGCGGCGCGATCGACAGCCGGGCGGCGACCGTGCCGGCCATCATTCAGGAGATCCTGCAGACGCGGCTGTCCGAGCGTCAGGGTCGCATGATCGATCACGACCAGTCGGCGTCGATGGAAAAGAAAAAGGTCGACGGCTACTTCTAGAAAGGCGCGCATCATCGGCATGTCGTCCCCGGACGTCGAGACCTACCTTCGCACGCAGGAGCGCCGGAGCCTGCTCCGCTTCATCACCTGCGGCAGCGTCGACGACGGCAAATCGACGCTGATCGGTCGTCTGCTGTACGACTCGAAGATGGTGTTCGAGGATCAGCTGGCGGCGCTGGCCGTCGACTCGAAGAAGGTCGGCACGCGCGGCGGCGATCTCGATTTCGCGCTGCTCGTCGACGGCCTCTCCGCCGAGCGCGAGCAGGGCATTACGATTGACGTCGCCTACCGGTTCTTCTCGACGGACAAGCGGCATTTCATCGTGGCCGACACACCCGGTCACGAGCAGTACACGCGCAACATGGTCACCGGCGCGTCGACGGCCGACCTGGCCGTGATCCTCATCGATGCCCGGAAAGGCGTCCTCACGCAAACGCGCCGGCACAGCTTCATCGTTGCGCTCCTCGGCATCCGTCGCGTCGTCGCGGCGATCAACAAGATGGATCTGGTCGACTACTCGCGCGGCGTCTTCAATCAGATCCAGCGCGACTACGACGAGTGCGCCGCGCGCATCGGACTGACCGATGTCACCTGCATCCCGGTGTCGGCCATCCATGGCCACAACATCGCGGCGCGCGGCCCCGAGATGTCCTGGTACGACGGTCCGACGCTCTTCGAGCAGCTCGAGAGCGTGGAGATCGGCCACGAGGAAGCGTCACGGCCCTTTCGCATGCCGGTGCAGTGGACGAACCGGCCAGACTCCACGTTTCGGGGATCCGCCGGGCTGATCGTGAGCGGAGCGGTTCGATTGGACGACCCGGTGCGGATCCTGCCGTCCGGCAGCGACAGCCGCGTGGCGAGGATTCTGGTGGGCGACCGTGATGTCGACACGGCGGCCTCGGGCCAGTCTGTAACTGTGACGCTGACCGATGACGTCGACGTCAGTCGCGGCGACGTGCTGGTCGCACGCGACGCCCCGCCGTCCGTCGCCGGCAGGTGGTAGAGCCGGAACGCCTGGTTCTGCGCCACGAACAGGTCCTCGGGATAGCGGCGGTGGGCCTGAAGCTCCTCCGGCATCGCGTCGAGCGGCTCGCAGAGGT